>Ga0209723_1004628_pt1 | contig 15119 bp, 13 predicted proteins | sample BiotimSIPDNA_2_FD_185750 | JGI IMG/M metagenome (GOLD analysis project Ga0209723, IMG submission 185750) | Anaerobic biogas reactor microbial communites from Washington, USA - Biogas_R2 time_0 SIP DNA (SPAdes) (version 2) | ecosystem: Engineered > Bioreactor > Anaerobic > Unclassified | place... | reverse complement strand
CGTGGACGCGTCGCACATGGCAGTCGACGAGCATACGCCGACAGGCGTGACGATCTCGCTTGCGACGCAGGGTGACCGTGCGATGGTGACATGCCTGGGGGCGATCGGCACGCTGACGGCGGAGGATATCCCGGACGAACTGCTGAAAAGCGCGCGGCATCTGCATGTGGCGGGGTACTTTCTGCAGACCGCACTGCGTCCGATGCTGCCGGAACTGTTCGAACGTGCGCACGCGCTGGGGCTGACGGTTTCTCTGGATACGGGCTGGGATGACAGCGGCGCGTGGGCAGGTGTCCGGGAACTGCTGCCGAAAGTTGACATCTTCTTCCCTAACGAGAGTGAGGCGGCGGCGCTCACCGGCTGTGCGGCGGTCACGGACGCGGCGCGCGAGCTGGCGACGCTGTGCCGGACGGCGGTGGTGAAGCACGGAAAGCACGGCGCGGTGGTGTGTGCCGACGGCGTCCTGCTGGAGCGTCCGGCGTACCCGGGAGAACCGGTGGACACGACGGGTGCGGGCGATGCGTTCAACGGCGGCTATCTCGGCGCGTATCTGCGCGGGCTGCCGACGGAAACCTGTCTGCGGTATGGGAACGCGGCGGGGTCAATCAGCGTAACGCGGCGTGGAAGCGCGGCAAGCTGTCCGACTTTCGACGAGGTACGGGCGCTCGCGGGGCGGTGACGCAGTTTTCCCCTCCGAAAACATAAAAACAGCGCCTTTGGAAAACTCCAAAGGCGCCGCAATCTATCTAAACCGTTCAACCGGCTGTGTTTATACCAGCACAAGCTCTCCGTCCCGCACGTCCACCGTGAGGACACTCCCGGCGGCGGGCTCGGCAGCCAGGATGCGGCGAGCCAGAAGCGTTTCGATGTGGCTCTGGATATACCGCTTCAGCGGACGCGCGCCGTAGACCGGGTCGTACGCGTGATCGACCACATACTCCTTCGCCGCGTCTGTCAGAGCGCACGACAGATGCCGCTGCTCCATCCGGCGGTTCAGGTCGGCAAGCTGCAGGTCGAGGATGCGCGTAATGTTCGACCGCGTCAGAGGCTTGTAGAAGACGATCTCGTCCAGGCGGTTGAGGAACTCCGGGCGGAACGTATGCTTGAGCAGATCCTCGCACGCGCGCCTGGCGTCCGGCGTGATGTTGCCGTCCGCGTCGATGCCGTCGAGCAGATACTGCGAGCCGAGGTTCGACGTCAGGATGATGATCGTGTTCTTGAAGTCGACCGTCCGGCCCTGCGAGTCTGTGATGTGACCGTCGTCGAGAACCTGCAGCAGCACGTTGAACACGTCCGGATGCGCTTTCTCCACTTCGTCGAACAGGATCACGCTGTACGGATGACGCCGTACCGCTTCGGTGAGCTGCCCGCCTTCCTCATAACCCACGTATCCGGGAGGTGCGCCGATCAGACGCGACACGGAGAACTTCTCCATGTACTCCGACATGTCGATGCGAACCATATTTTTCTCATCGTCAAAGAGTGTCTGCGCGAGCGTCTTTGCAAGCTCGGTCTTGCCGACGCCCGTGGGTCCCAAGAACAGGAACGACCCGATCGGACGGTTTGGATTCTGAATCCCCGCGCGTGAACGCAGGATCGCTTCCGATACGCGCGACACCGCTTCATCCTGACCGATCACACGCTCATGCAGCACATCCTCCAGGTGCAGCAGCTTTTCACGCTCACTCTCCATCAGACGTGCCACCGGGATACCCGTCCAGCGTTCGACGACCCGCGCGATCTCTTCCTCCGTTACCTTGTCGCGCAGCAGGCTGTCATGTGCGTCGGTCTGCGCGGTTTTCTCCTGCTCAGCCAACTCCTTCTGCAGCGCCGGCAGTCTGCCGTACTTCAGCTCCGCCGCACGGTTCAGGTCGTAGCTGTTCTGCGCGCTCTCGATGTCTCGGTTCACCTGCTCGATCTCCTCGCGCAGCTTCTGCACCTTGCCGATCGCGCTCTTTTCGTTCTCCCACTGCGCCTTCAGCGCGTTGAATTTGTCGCGCTCCGACGCAAGCTCCTTTTGAATCTCCTCCAGATGCTCCTGCGACGCATCGTCCTTATCTTTAAGCAGGCTTGTCTCCTCGATTTCCAACTGGATGATGTGCCGCGAGATGACGTCCAGCTCCGTCGGCATGCTGTCGATTTCCGTACGGATCATCGCGCACGCCTCGTCGACCAGGTCGATGGCCTTATCCGGCAGGAAACGGTCGGAGATATAGCGGTGGGACAGTGTTGCCGCGGCGATCAGCGCACGGTCGGTGATCTTCACGCCGTGGAAGACCTCGTAGCGCTCGTTGAGTCCGCGCAGGATCGCGATGGTGTCCTCAACCGACGGTTCCTCGACCATCACGGTCTGGAAGCGCCGTTCGAGTGCAGCGTCCTTCTCGATGTACTTGCGGTATTCATCGAGCGTCGTCGCGCCGATGCAGTGCAGCTCACCGCGCGCGAGCATCGGCTTGAGGAGGTTGCCCGCGTCCATCGAACCCTCGGTCTTGCCTGCGCCGACAATGTTGTGCAGCTCGTCGATGAACAGCAATATCTTACCTTCGGATTTCTTGATGTCGTTGAGGACCGCCTTGAGCCGTTCCTCAAACTCGCCGCGGTATTTTGCGCCCGCGATCAGGGCGCCCATGTCGAGCGAGAAGATCGTCTTATCCGCCAGCGATGACGGTACGTCCCCGCGTACGATCCGCTGTGCAAGACCCTCGACGATCGCCGTCTTGCCGACGCCGGGTTCGCCGATGAGCACGGGGTTGTTCTTCGTCTTGCGCGACAGGATCCGGATGACGCGCCGCACCTCGTCGTCACGTCCGATGACCGGGTCGAGCTTCTGACTGCGCGCGCGCTCTACGAGGTCGGTGCCGTATTTCTTCAGCGCGTCGTAGGTATCCTCCGGCGTATCGGACGTAACGCGCTGATTGCCGCGCACTTCCGCGAGTGCCCGCAGGAAGTCTTCACGGCGAATATTGTACTTCCGCAGCAGCTCCTTCACCGGACGGTCGGCGTCGAACAATGCGAGGAACAGATGTTCGACGGACACATAAGCGTCCTTCATGCGTTCGGCTTCCTTCTCCGCGCGGTTCAGCACGGTATCGGTTGCCTGGGATATATAGAACTTGTCGGCCTCACGCCCGGAGCCGGTGACCGACGGCAGTGCGTCGACGACAGCCTCGGCGTCGTTGCGGAGGGTATCTGCGTTCGCGCCGATTTTTTCGACAAGCTGTGCGATCAGACCCTTCTCCTGCTCGAGCAGTGCCAGCAGCAGGTGAGAAGGCTCCATCGTCTGGTTTTGACGTTCGGTGGTCAGAGACTTCGCGGCTTCGATGGCTTCAAGGGATTTCTGTGTATATTTCTGGGCGTTCATAGACAACCCTCCTGTTTTTTATGTAAAGTGTGATGATTGAATAAGCGGGGTTCGGAGACATACCCCGAACCCCGCAGGATGTGGTTATGCAATTACGATCTTCTTGGTCTCCGGCTTCTTGGGCAGGCGCTTGGGCAGGTTCAGTGTCAGCACGCCGTCGTTGTACGCGGCAGTGATGTTGTCGGTGTCGATGTTGGAGATTGAGAAGCTGCGGGTGTAGTTGGCGCAGCGGCGCTCACGGTGTACATAGTTCTTTTTGCTCTCGTCGGACTCTTCACTCTTGGTCTGCGCAGAGATCACAAGGCGGTTACCATCGACGTCGATGCTGATGTCTTCACGCTGGAAGCCAGGCAGTTCGGACTCGAGGACGTACTTGTCGTCCTCCTCGGTGATATCGGTGCGGAAGTCTCCGAGCGCGGCAGTCATTTCACTGAACATGCGGCGGTCGAAGGGGTCAAACAAATCGCGGGTTCTGGATGCAAACGGAATCAGATCAAACATGCTCGAACACTCCTTATTTTTTAGTTTTTATCAGAGGCTCGCTTACTTCGCGGCGCTCCTGCCGTCTCTTTCAACGGCAACTATAGTATACCGCGAAAATATGAACATTTCGCGGTATTAATATGTCCTAACTGTAAATATTAGCAGTCTACACTGGAGAGTGCTAACAGTCAAAGCGATAGAGCGCTAACGGAGAGCCCGGAAAAGTCACATTGCATAGAAATATACAATGCAGGCGGATATTCTTCCGAAAAATTGGCGTTGACAAGGCTTTTTTGCTGTGATAAACTATATTACCAAAGGACAACGATATCTCTTCCCGGGATGAAGGCATCCCGCCCCGAGGCGTCCGTCGTTCGATGAGGAAAAGGGAGATGTACTGTGCGGACAGACAAGCGCATTACGATTTTCGCCGGGCACAACGGCTCGGGGAAAACACAACTGACCGTCAACCTCGCGCTTGAACTCAGTGCAGACATTCACCGGAAGGTCATCGCGGTGGACATGGATACGGTGAAGCCGTACTTCCGTACCTGCGACTTCCGGGAGGATTTCAAGCAGGCGGGCGTGAGACTGATCGCGCCGGAGCTTGCAAACTCCAGCGTCGACCTCCCGACGCTGCCCGGGGAGCTGCGCGCGGTGTTCGATACACCCGACGCGCGCTGTATCCTCGACGTCGGCGGAGACGACGCCGGCGCGATTGCCCTGGGACAGTACGCGCGCGAGATCAGGGACGCCGGATATGACCTCCTGCTCGTTGCGAACCCTTACCGCTACCTCACACGGGAGCCGGAAGACGCGCTGCTTGTCCTGCGCGACATCGAGGACGTGTCGCAGCTTCGGTTCACGGGGATTGTCCATAACCCCAACCTCGGTGCCGAGACCACCGCTCAGACCGTCGCGGACGCTGTGCCGTATGCCAAAGCGCTGTCCGCCGCGTCCGGGCTGCCGATCGTCGCGACGGCGTATCCGAGAACCGTCACGCCCGACCCTACAAGCATCATCGGGCAGGCGTGGCCCATCGACATCTACCTGCGCCGCGATTGGGTGATCTACGACATCTGAACGGCACGGATGATATATAAAGAGTCCGACATCTGAAAGGAGAATCTATAAAGCTTATGGCAAAGCTAACCATTCGGGAAGATAACTGCAAGGGCTGTGGTCTGTGCGTTGCGGTATGTCCGAAGAAAATCCTGCAGCTCTCCAAAACGAAGTTCAACAAGAAGGGCTACAACGCGGTGGAATGCACCGATCAGGCGGCGTGCATCGGCTGTGCGATGTGCGCGACGATGTGCCCGGACGTTGTGATTAAGGTCGAGAGGTGAACAACATGTCAGAGAAAGTAATCATGAAAGGCAACGAGGCGCTGGCTGAGGCCGCGATCCGCGCGGGCTGCAAGTGCTTCTTCGGTTATCCCATCACACCTCAGACCGAGGTCGCGGCGTATATGGCCAAGCGCATGCCCAAGGTCGGCGGCGTTTACTTACAGGCCGAATCCGAGATTGCCGCGATCAATATGATCTACGGCGCGGCGGCGTCCGGCGCACGCTGCATGACCTCGTCCTCGTCTCCCGGTATCTCGCTGAAGGCCGAGGGCATCTCCTACATCTGCGGCGCCGATCTTCCCGCCGTCATTGTCAACATGACCCGCGGCGGCCCCGGTCTCGGCGGCATCCAGCCCGCGCAGTCCGACTACTACCAGGCCACCCGCGGCCTTGGTCACGGCGACGCCCGTCTGCTCGTCTTCGCGCCTGCCAGCATCCAGGAAATGTGCGACTTGATGACCACCGCGTTCGACCTCGCCGATAAATACCGTATGCCGGCGATGATCCTCGGCGACGGAGCCATCGGCCAGATGATGGAGCCGGTTATTCTGCCGGAACCTGCAACCCGCACCATCGACAAGCCCTGGGCGGCCACCGGCACCGAGCTCAAGCGCGCGCACAACATCGTCAACTCCCTCTACCTCCAGCCCGACCAGCTTGAGGACAACGTCCGCGCCCGCTTCGAGCGCTACGTCCAGATTGAGGCGACCGAACCGCGCTGCGAGGAATATATGGCCGACGACGCCGACATCCTCATCACCGCCTACGGCATCTCGTCGCGCATTGTGAAGTCCGCAATCAAGAAGGCGCGCGCCGAAGGCATCAAAGCCGGTCTGCTGCGTCCGATTACGCTATGGCCGTTCCCGAAGGCCGTTTTGAAGAAGCACGCCGCGCACGCAAAGGCATTCCTCGACGTCGAGCTGAACATGGGCCAGATGATCGACGACGTGCGCATGGCGATCGAATATGCGCGCCCGGTCGAGTTCGCCGGACGTACCGGCGGTATCATCATCACGCCGGATGAAATCCTCGCGAAGCTCCGTGAAATGGAGGCTAAGTAATATGAGCGTCGTATTTGACAGACCTCACGCCCTCGCGGACGTGAGCACCCACTACTGCCCCGGCTGCTTCCACGGCATCATCCACCGCCTGGTTGCCGAGTGCATCGACGAGCTGGGCATCGAAGGAAAGACCATCGGCATCGCGCCGGTCGGCTGCTCGGTGCTCGCGTACAACTACTTTAACTGTGACATGATCCAGGCTGCGCACGGCCGCGCTCCGGCAGTTGCCACAGGCGTCAAGCGCGCAAATCCCGACAAGGTTGTTTTCACATACCAGGGCGACGGAGACCTCGCGGCCATCGGCACCGCCGAGACCGTCCACGCCGCGACGCGCGGCGAGAATATCACCGTCATCTTCGTCAACAACGCGATCTACGGCATGACCGGAGGCCAGATGGCGCCGACTACGCTCCCCGGACAGATTACCCAGACCACGCCCTTTGGCCGCGACGTCAAGGAAGCCGGCAACCCCATCCGCGTCTGCGAGCTGCTGTCATCGCTCGACGGCCCGGCGCTGCTGCAGCGCGTGACCTGCGACACCGTCCCGCACATCAGGGACGCCAGGAAGGCAATCCTCAAGGGCTTCCAAAACCAGCTCGAGGGGAAGGGCTTCTCGCTCATCGAGGTCGTCTCCACCTGCCCGACCAACTGGGGGCTGTCGCCGGTCAAGGCGATCGAGTGGCTCCGGCAGAACATGCTCCCCTACTACCCGCTGGGCGTGTATAAGGAGGTCAAGTAAGCCATGTCTGTGAACCATCAGATTTTCCTTGCGGGCTTCGGCGGACAGGGCATCCTGTTCGCAGGCAAGTACCTTGTATATACCGGCATGATGGCGGGCTACGAAGTCTCGTGGATGCCGTCCTACGGTCCCGAGATGCGCGGCGGTACCTGCAACTGCTCGGTCAACATCTCCGACGAGCCGATCGACTCGCCGATCATCCTGCATCCGACGATTCTGTGCGCAATGAATCTGCCGTCTTTGGACAAATTCGAAAACTCCACGGTCCCCGGGGGACGCGTGTTCATCGACTCGTCGCTTATCGAGCGCAAGCCCGCGCGTGACGATGTGCAGAACTTCCTTATCCCCGCGACGGGTCTTGCGCGTGAGCAGAACATGATCAAGCTTGCGAACATGATCCTCGTCGGCAAGATCATCCGTGAGATCGGACTGGATGATCCGGCGCTCATCGAGAAGACGATGACAAAGGTCGTCCCGGCGAAAAAGCCGGAGCTGTTCGATTGGAATATGAAAGCGCTGCAAGTCGGAATGGGATTGTAAGAAACCGTCGGGCGGGGGCTTGCCCCCGCCCTGTCTTTCTAAAGAACATGAGGGGAGGATATTTATGTCTGTACACAATCAGGAAATCGCGGAACGTCTGCGTGCGATCCGGGAACTGTCGGAGCTGACGCCCGAGGAGCTGGCTGAGCGCATGGGGATGGACGCGGCAGAATATAAAAAGTGTGAGGCTGCGCAGGTCGAGATTCCGATCAGCGTGCTGTACGATGTGTCGAACACACTCGGCGTGAGCATCACGGAGCTGCTGACCGGTGAGCAGGCGAAGCTGCACACATTCAGCGTCGTACGCGCGGGGAAGGGTGTGAGCGTTGAGCGCTCGCAGGCTTATAAGTACGCAGACCTCGCGTATAATTTCATCGACAGGAAGGTATCGCCGTTCCTGGTGACGATCGCGCCGTCGGAGGATGACGAGCCGTATCACCTCAACGTCCACTCGGGGCAGGAGTACCACTACTGTCTGGAGGGTTCGTTCAAGATTCATCTCGCGGGGAAGGAGATCACGATCCGTGAGGGAGATTCGCTGTACTTTGATTCGGGGAATCCGCATGGTATGAAGGCGGTCGGCGGCAAGCCCGCGCGCGTACTGGTCGTGGTAATCTAGCAGGAGGAAGATATGGGTATCATAGAACGGTTTTGCAGAACGGATTTCGACTCCTACGAGGATTTTTATAAGAATTTCACGATCAATGTACCGAAAACCTTCAACTTCAGTTACGATGTCATCGACGCATGGACGGAGCTGGAGCCGGACAAGCGTGCGCTGGTATGGTGCAACGATCAGGGCGATGAGCGGACGTTCACGTTCTCGGAAATCTCAGCTTTAAGCAAGAAAGCCGCGAGCGCGTTCCGGTCCAGAGGCTTCAAAAAAGGCGACACGGTGATGCTGATGATCAAGCGCCGCTGGGAGTTCTGGGTACTGGTGCCTGCATTCTGCCGCTTAGGGGTGACGGTCATCCCTGCGACGTACATGCTGACGACGAAGGACATCGCCTACCGCGCTGAGCTTGCGAACATCCGGATGCTGATAACCGTGCCGGACGACAGTGTGTGCGGCTACGTGGACGAGGCGATAGCAAAGCTGCAGACGAAGGGCATCACGGTCGAGCGCGGCATCGTCGGCGGCACGCGTGCGGGCTACACAGACGTCGGCGCGCTCATCGACGCGGGCGACGAAAACTTCATCCGTCCGACGGGCGAGCTTGCGCCGTGCAATGAGGACATCATGCTCGGCTACTTCACGTCCGGGACGTCGGGGATGCCGTCTCTGGTGGTTCACGACTACGTGTACCCTCTGGGGCACATCCTGACGGCGAAGTTCTGGCAGGATTTGCAGGAGACCGATCTGCACCTGACAGTCGCGGATACGGGTTGGGCAAAATGTTCGTGGGGCAAGCTGTACGGTCAGTGGATCTGCGGCGCAGCGCTGTTTGTCTATGACTACGGCTCCCGGTTCCATCCGACGGATCTGCTGCGTGTGGTGCAGCAGTACCACGTTACGTCATTCTGCGCGCCGCCGACGACGTACCGGTTCCTGATCAAGGAGGATCTGTCGCAGTTCCGTCTGGACAGTCTGCGCGTGAGCCATACGGCGGGAGAGCCGCTCAACCCGGAGGTGTTTAACCGCTGGAAAGAGTTCACAGGGCTGGAGATTCATGAGGGCTTCGGTCAGACCGAGACGCCGGTGCTCATTGCGACGACGAAGTGGACGACGCCGTGCTCCGGGTCGACCGGGATGCCGCTGCCGTGGATGAACACGACGCTCATCGACGAGAACGGCGAGGAGTGCGAGGTCGGCGTCGAAGGTGAAATCTGCATCCCGCTGAAAAACGGACGCCCGGCGGGACTTGTCTGTGAGTATCGCAGCAATCCGGAGAAGAATGCCGCCGCGTTCCGGGACGGCTATTACCACACCGGCGATATGGCATGGCGCGATGAGCAGGGCTACATCTGGTTTATCGGCCGCAACGACGATGTGATCAAAAGCTCGGGCTACCGCATCGGGCCGTTCGAGGTGGAAAGCGCGCTGATGGAACATCCGGCGGTTCTGGAGACGGCGATCACGGCAGTGCCCGATCCCAAGCGCGGACAGGTTGTCAAGGCGACGATCGTCCTCACGCGCGGCTACAAACCGTCCGACGAGCTGGTGCGTGAGCTGCAGGACCACGTCAAGCGCGTGACCGCGCCGTACAAGTACCCGCGCATCGTCGAGTTTGTCGACGAGCTGCCCAAGACCACCAGCGGAAAAATCCGCCGCGTGGATATCCGCAGGAGAGACGCAGAGAAGTAAATAAAATACACAAAAACACCCTCCCTCTTTTATGAACAGCCCCAGATTGTGCGGACAGCACAATCTGGGGCTGTTCAATTATCCTACTTCAGGGGTGTTTTGTCTATTGTCCGTTTTTACTGGTTTGGTTCATTTTATATGGGACTTAATACTTCGGGCGCTTTGTGTAAGCGGTGTGGAGAATCTCGTGGGCTTTATGGGAGCCGGGCTTCTCGAAGTATTCGGCGTAGATGCTCTTGATATCGGGGTTCTCGTGGGACTTGCGCACCGGGAGGTTCAGGTCGTCCTGATAGAGGGCAGCGGCACGCACGGCACGGACGTCGACAAAGTTGCGCACGGACGCGGGAACGATCGGTTGGCCGCCGCCGTTGACGCAGCCGCCGGGGCAGGCCATGATCTCGATGAAGTCATAGTACTTCTCGCCGGACTTCACCATACGCAGGAGCCGATCGGCGTTCTCAAGACCGGACGCGACCGCAACTTTAATGACATTGCCTGCAAGCTCGTAGGTGGCTTCCTTGATGCCGGCCACGCCGCGGACGTCGTTGAACTCGAGCTTCTCGAGGGGCTTTCCGGTGACGATTTCAGCCGCAGTACGCAGAGCAGCTTCCATGACACCGCCGGTAGCGCCGAAGATGGTGCCCGCACCGGAGCCGAGACCGAAGGGGCTGTCAAACTCAGCGTCGGGCAGCTCCGTGAAGCGAATGCCGGCCCTCTGGATCATGCGGCCCAGCTCACGAGTGGTCAGCGCAACGTCGATATCGGCCAGACCTTCGACGGCGGTGTGGTCATGACGGCTGGCCTCGAACTTCTTCGCGGTGCACGGCATTACGGAGACGGAGAAGATGTCCTTGGGGTCGACGCCTATTTTCTCGGCATAGTAGGTCTTTGCGATGGCGCCGAACATACCCTGCGGCGACTTGCAGGAGGACAGGTGCGGGATCATGTCGTGATGGTAATGCTCGCAGAACTTGATCCAGCCCGGACTGCACGAGGTGATGAGCGGGAGGTTTTCCTTCTTCGTGTAGCGCTCGAGGAACTCGGTGGCCTCTTCCATGATGGTGAGGTCGGCGGTGAAGTTGGTATCAAAGACGCCGTCGAAACCGAGCATCTTACACGCGGCGACCATCTTGCCGGTGACGATGGAGCCGATCGGCATCCCGAAGCATTCGCCGAGTCCGACGCGGACAGACGGTGCGGTCTGGATGATGACATGCTTCTTCGGGTCGGCGAGGGCGTCGAAGACCTTCTGGGTCTCGTCCTTCTCGTGGAGGGCGCCGGTCGGGCAGACGTTGATGCACTGTCCGCAGCTGATGCAGGTGACTTCGCCGAGGTCAGCTTCGAACGCACAGCCGATGTGGGTATTGAAGCCGCGATCGTTGGGGCCGATGACGCCGACATGCTGGAGCTTGGAGCAGACAGCGGTGCAGCGGCGGCACAGGATGCACTTGGTGTTGTCGCGGATCATATGCGTCGCGGTGGTGTCGATCTCAAAGGGAGGATTCTCACCGACGAACGCATTTTCATCCTCGATGCCGTATTCATGGCACAGCTTCTGCAGCTCACACGAGCCGGAGCGCACACAGGACAGGCAGCTCTTGTTATGGGTGGAGAGAATCAGCTCGAGGGTCATCTTGCGGGACTTGATGACGGTCTCGGAGTTGGTGACGATTTCCATCGGAATCAGCTCGCCGGTGACGCGGTCTTTGCGCGGGGGGTCGATGGGGTATACGCAGGCGGCGACGAGGGAGCGTGCGCCTTTGACCTCGCAGAGGCAGATACGGCAGGCACCGATTTCATTGATATCCTTGAGGTAGCAGAGGGTCGGGATATCGATACCGACCGAGCGGCAGGCTTCGAGAATCGAGATGCCCTGCTCGACGTTATAATTTTTACCGTTGATTTTAACGGGAACCATAGCCATTGTGATTACCCTCCTTACTTCTTGATGATCGCGCCGAACTTGCACTTTTCGATGCAGGAGCCGCACTTGATGCACTTGGTCTGATCGATGACGTGGACTTCCCTGACTTTGCCGGAGATCGCGCTGACCGGGCAGATACGGGCGCAGGCGGTGCAGCCGCGGCACTTATCCGGCTGGATATAGAAGTGCAGCAGTCCCTTGCAGACGCCGGCCGGACAGGTCTTGTCCACAACGTGCGCGATGTACTCATCGCGGAAGTAGCGCAGGGTCGACAGCACGGGGTTCGGTGCGGTCTGGCCGAGGCCGCACAGCGAGTTGTTCTTGATGTAGTAGCACAGCGCTTCCATCTTATCCAGATCCTCGAGCGTACCATTGCCGGCGGTGATCTTCTCCAGCATCTCAAGCAGGCGGCGCGTACCGACGCGGCATGGCGTACACTTGCCGCAGGATTCGTCGACGGTGAACTGCAGGAAGAACTTCGCGATATCGACCATGCAGTTGTCCTCGTCCATGATGATCATGCCGCCGGAGCCCATCATCGTACCGATGGCGATGAGGTTGTCATAGTCGATGGGGACATCCATATTCTCCGCGCTGATGCAGCCGCCGGAGGGACCGCCGGTTTGGGCGGCTTTGAATTTCTTGCCGTTCGGGACACCGCCGCCGATCTCCTCGACGATTTCGCGGAGCGTGGTTCCCATGGGGATCTCGACGAGACCGGTGTTGTGGATCTTGCCGCCGAGGGCGAAGACCTTGGTGCCCTTGGACTTCTCGGTGCCCATGGAGGCAAACCACTGCGGACCCTTGAGGATGATCTGCGGAATGTTGGCGTAGGTCTCGACGTTGTTGAGGATGGTTGGCTGCTGGAACAGACCTTTGGAAGCCGGGAACGGAGGACGGGGACGCGGCTCGCCGCGCTTGCCTTCGATGGAGGTCATGAGGGCGGTTTCCTCACCGCAGACAAACGCGCCGGCGCCGAGACGCAGCTCGATGTCGAAGCAGAAGTCGGTGCCGAAGATGTTCTTGCCGAGGAGACCGTATTTACGCGCCTGCTCAATGGCAATCTCAAGACGCTTGACGGCGATGGGATACTCGGCGCGGACGTAGATGTAACCCTGGGTGGCGCCGATGGCGTACCCCGCGATGGCCATGGCTTCGAGGACGCAGTGCGGGTCGCCTTCGAGGACGGAGCGATCCATGAACGCGCCGGGGTCGCCTTCGTCGGCGTTGCAGCAGACGTACTTCTGAACCTGGCCGCGGTTGCCGGCGGCGAACCTCCACTTCATACCGGTGGGGAAGCCTGCGCCGCCGCGTCCGCGCAGACCGGAGTCGAGGATGGTTTGGATGACCTGGTCCGGGGTGTACTCGGTCAGGCATTTTCCCAGCGCCTCATAGCCGTCCATCGCGATATATTCTTCGATGCTCTCGGGGTTGATGATGCCGCAGTTGCGCAGCGCGACGCGCTTCTGCTTGCGGAAAAAGTCGGTATGGTCGAGGCATGTGATGGTGTCCTTCTCGACGGGCTTCTTGTACAGCAGGCGCTTGACGGGACGACCCTTGAGCAGGTGTTCGGCGACAATCTCGGGGATATCGTCGACATTGACTTTGGAGTAGAAGCAGCCCTCAGGGTAGACAATCATGTTGGGACCGACAGTGCACAGGCCGAAGCAGTCGGTGCGGGTGACCTTGATCTCCTCGGACAGCCCGGCTTTGGCAATCTCAGCCTCGAGTGTCTCGATGACCTTGGCGCTGCCGGAAGAGGTGCAGCCGGTACCGCAGCAGACGAGTACATGGGGACGATACATGTAATTCAGTCCTCCTTACTTATTGATGGTCGCGGCGCCGATGGTATACTCGGTCACGACATTGCCGTTGACGATGTGGTCATTGACGATGCGGGCGACCTTTTCAGCGGTCATCTTGACATAGGTGACCTTTTCTTCCTTACCGACGTAGACTTCGACGATGGGTTCGTACTGGCAGATACCAATGCAGCCGGTCTGGCTGACGGCGACATTTTTGAGGTGACGCTTCTCAATCTCCTCGGTGAAGGCATTGAGGATCGGGCGCGCGCCGGCAGCGATGCCGCAGGTAGCCATGCCGACGAGGACTTTAACGGCGTCCGCGTCGTCGTTGCAGATACCGATCTTATTCAGAGCGGCTGCTTTGATCGCCCGGAGTTCTTCCAAAGACTTCATTGTGGTATATCGCACCTTTCATTTGATGTACTAAAAGGGATTTCAGCTTCATTTCCCCAAAATACGACCGGGATGTACGCTTTGACATCGAGGTCGTCGAGGGGATGTCTCCGGGAATTTCCCGGCGTGTATCGAGCGCGGAGGGTTTCCGGGAGCATCAGTCTTTGTATTTCTCGAGAATGCCGGGAAGCTGGTCAACGGTGAGACGGCCGTAGACTTCATCGTCGATCATCATGACGGGGGCAAGACCGCAGGCACCTATGCAACGGCAGGCGTCGAGGGAGAACTTTCCGTCGGGTGTGATGCTGCCGCCCGGGATACCGAGAAGCTCTGAGAGCTTCTCATAGATGAGGCCGGCGCCTTTGACATAGCAGGCAGTACCGAGGCAGACCATGATCTGATGTTTGCCCTTGGGGGTGATGGAGAAGAGGGAGTAGAACGACACGATGCCGTAGACTTCCTCGAGGGGCAGGTCAAGCCCTTCGGCAATGATGGTCTGAACCTCAAGGGGCAGATAGCCGTAGACCTCCTGCGCAAGCTTGAGGACCTGGACGAGGGAGCCGCGCACGTCCTTGTGCTCAGCGATGATGGTGTCGAGCTTCGCGCGCTTCTCGGGCGAATCTACAAACGGCACCACTTCCAGCTTGTTCTTCATGGAAATGAGTTCCTCCTTGTCGAGTGAATAGTCTAAAAATTAACAATGCAGACACTAGGTATTATTATAGCACACATTCCCGACAAAAGCTAGTCCCAATTGAAAATTTTCGACGGGAATTTTTGTGTTTATCTCAAAACCGCGTATCCGTTTGTACAGTCGCGTTTGTTGAAATAAACAGGAGCATTATACCCGAAAGGCAGGGTTCTGTTAAGCGGGAAATGCCCAAAAACACGGCTGTTTCAGAGGCGGGATAGAAACGGGACGATGTGGGATACGGACACGGCGGATGGGCATACACCGCACGTTTGTCGTGAGAAAAGTTTTCGAAATCCTTGGAAATGTAGGATTACAATAGATGTGTTACACTAGTGAAAAAGGGATAGCAATTGAGAGCCGGATGTGTTACAGTTAAGTTACCACACAAAAAAGCAACAGAGGAGGCTCTCAATTGCCATGAATAGTATAACACAAGATATGAGGTTTCGTCAATCCCTATTGAAGTAT
>Ga0209723_1004627_pt1 | contig 15119 bp, 12 predicted proteins | sample BiotimSIPDNA_2_FD_185750 | JGI IMG/M metagenome (GOLD analysis project Ga0209723, IMG submission 185750) | Anaerobic biogas reactor microbial communites from Washington, USA - Biogas_R2 time_0 SIP DNA (SPAdes) (version 2) | ecosystem: Engineered > Bioreactor > Anaerobic > Unclassified | place... | reverse complement strand
TGGTCGTGGACAGGGTCCTGACGGTCACCACACCGGGGAATACGGTGGACGTGGTTGTTACAGAGAGGGGAGTTGCAGTTAACCCGCAGCGGAAAGATATTCTCGAAAATCTGCGGGGAAAAGATATTCCCCTTGTGGAAATCGGGGACCTCAAAAAAATGGCCGAAGAATTGACCGGCATTCCCGCGACTCCACCCTTCGGAGAAAAAGTTATCGGGATAGTGGAATACCGCGACGGGACAATCATCGATACCATCCGCCAAAGAGTTTGATGCCGCTTCCGGCAGCAGGAAACGTCTCCCCGGGCAATGGCCCGGGGAGACGTTTTTTCTTGGTGGAAGGTTGCAAAGGAGCATCGCTGAATATACACTATAAATCTATGGAAGTGTACAATGTTTCTTCAGATGATCTTTTTTCTTCTCTCCAGGGAGGTGGAGCAATGTTCGGTAATTGGGGAAAACTGCTTCGTGTGGACCTTACGAACAGGGTCTGCAGAATTGAAGATATTCCGGAGGAGACGTTCGGCCTCCTGCTGGGAGGTTCGGCGCTCGGCGCAAAAATACTTCTCGAGGAGACTCCTGCGAACGTGGACCCCCTGTCTCCGGAAAACAAGCTTATTTTTGCCGTGGGTCCGTTTCAGGGGGTGAAATTCCCGGGCAACGGCAAATGGAGCGTGATCACCAAGGGGCCTCTCACGGGGACGTTCCTTGAATCCGCAGGTACGGGCCACTGGGCGCCCTATTTCAAGCAATGCGGATTTGACGCTGTTGTGTTTGAAGGGAAAGCCGGCAGCCCCGTCTATGTGTTCATAAAGGATGACGGAGCGGAGATCCGCGATGCGGCGTTCCTGTGGGGGAAGGATACCATTGAAACGGGAGAGCTCATAAAGGAAGACCTGGGCGACAGGCGGATAAACGCCCTGAATATCGGGCCTGCAGGCGAGAACCTTCACCCCATAGCCTGCGTCTCCTGCGACGGGCACAGCTTTGCAGGGCGCGGAGGGGCGGGAGCCGTCATGGGTTCGAAGAACCTGAAGGCAGTAGCTGCATGGGGAACGAAGGAAGTCCCCGTATTTGACCCGGAAAAGGCGGCGGAATTCGCAAAGGATACCTTCAAGCTTCTCTATAGTCAGGGGGAGAAGTTCCGGGCCCATGGAACGCCCCGGGTCATCGTTCCCCTCGAAGGGATCGGCGATACCCCCATCAAGTACTGGAGGGGGGACGAGAACAAGAGGGGAGCGTACCTGCTCGGTGCGCCGAGGTACACGGAGTACCTGAATGTAAAGCCTTTGCCCTGCATCAACTGCCCCGTGGGGTGCCACCGCCATATCAGGTTTGAATACCCGGACGGGACTGTACTGGAGGGCAACGGCCCCGAATACGAGACCATCGCCATGATGGGAAGCAACCTGCTGGTGGAGGACCTCGGCGCCGTGGCTATGGGCAACGATCTTGCGAACCGCATGGGGATCGATACGATTTCCTGCGGCGCCTGGATAGGATTTCTGATGGAGTGCTGGGAGTACGGCTGGATCACGCCGAAAGAGACGGGCGGATTGTCGCTGAACTGGGGAGATCCTGACGTCCTGCTTGCCCTGGTGAAGCAGATCGGTACGATGACCGGCATGGGCGAATGGTTCCGGGAAGGGATCCGCGGAGCGGCAAAAAAAGTGGGGAAAGACGCGGAAAAGATCATCGTGGAAGTGAAGAACATGGACTATCCCGCCCACGATCCCCGCGCCGTGTACGCCCTGGGAGTGAACTACGCTGTCGGTACCAGGGGGGCCTGCCACGAGCGGGGCAACCCCCAGTCGAGTGCCCTCGGTGCATATTTCCCTGAACTGGGCCAGGACGGACCCTACGAAAGGCAGTCGCCGGAGTTCGCCGCGAAGACTGCCGTACTTCACCAGGACGTGAGTGTCCTCATGAACTGCATGACCATCTGCCAGTTCATGATGGGAGGCGGCGGCCTGACGCTGACTGAGATACGGACCGGCTACAGGTACCTGACGGGGAAGGATGTTCCTGTTGAGGAGTTCGTGAAGTTCGGTGAGAGAGCATGGCAGCTCCAGAGGATCATCAATGTCCGGGACGGCCTGGACAGGAAGGATGACACCCTGCCCCTGAAGATGACCGTTCCCGCCATGGTGGGCCCGAGGGCAGGGAAGACCCCCACACCCCATGACCGGATCCTCGATGACTATTACGAGCTCCGGGGATGGGACAGGAACGGCATTCCCACGAGGGAGCGCCTTGAAGCGCTGGGGCTGGGGCAATACGCGGCTTTCCTTCCGTGAGGAGGATTGAGGAGCCATGACGGCAAGAATCCACCTGCTTGGCCTTTTCAAACGGTACAGGCCGGCAGATCCGTGGGAGGTATCCCCGGGGGATCTTTCCATAGGCGAACTGCTCGCCGGAATCGAGGAAGAGGCCCATGCGGGCTACATCGCCATCGTCAACGGGGAACGAAAAAGCAAGACCTACATTCCTGCCGACGGTGACGATATCAAGATAATGCCCCTGGTAACGGGCGGATGAAAAAAACTGAAAAAAGATGGACGCAGGCCATCAGTCTGTGCTAAAATAAAATCATGAACTCTATGGCTGAATATCCTGAGAATTCTATTCTCGTGGTGGGAAACTCACAGACGACAGGCTTTAATCCCATCAATCAGCAGTTCGGGGCTTTTTTCATCACCTTCGTACTGGTGAAGGAGACGGCGGAAATTATCGACTGCGCCGTATCGGTCACCCTGGAGACCACGGCACGATTCATTCGCGGATTCTTTATGGGAAGGAACCTTGTTCAGGATGAAGTCTTCATTGTATCCCAGGTGCAGTCACGGTATTTTGCATCGTCCCAGAAAGCGATTATCGCTGCATATCGGGATGCCATAAAGAAATACCGGGAAGTAACAGCTCTGAAAAAAATAGTCAAATAGCGAGCTGCTTCGTTTTTCGGTCCGTCTGAGCGTTTCCTCACGGACAGCAGAAAATGAAATCCAGCGGTCACCGGTGCAGAAAATGCGCCGGAGGCTGCTGGTTTTTTTTATGCGCAGAGAAATAAGGGAAGATGCTGTACTGCCTCAGGATGCGATGAAAGGAGGAGGAGAGAGGGGAAACATACGGTTTTTCTGTCGTAAATAGGGCGCTAAAAAACAATAAGGAGGGATCATCGTGGAAAATTCGATACTTTTAGGGCTGGTACCCCTGGGGATCTACATAATTTTCTGCTTTACCCGCTACGGCCAGATCGTGGCGGTCTCTCTCGGCATCCTCGCAGCGACCCTTATCGGGGGACACAGCCTGATGGATGTCGCAGCCGGCATTCGTGGAGGCCTGGGTTCGTTCCTCGGGTACATCGGGCTCATCATTCTGCTCGGCGCAGGGCTCGGCGAGGTATTGAAGCGGACGCAGGTCGTCAATGACCTCGTCTCTATGGTTACAGGCAAGCTCAACGTCAATTCCCAGAAGCGCGCATTTTTCGTCGTTATGTTCTGTTCAGTTATTATTGTCAGCCTTCTCGGGACTATGGCGGGAGGAAACGCCATTCTTGCCCCCATCCTCATTCCCATTGTAGCTTCAGTCAGGATAACTCCGAATACCATGGGTGTGCTTTTTCACGGCGCCGGTGCAACCGGTCTTTTCCTCGGGCCCTTTACGCCTCCGGTTGTTGCCCTCATGGAGTTCACGGGGCTGTCATATCCCCAGTACCTCATCAACGCAGGCATTCCCATATCCATCATCATGTGGATCGTGACATTTTTCTGGGCAGGCCATGTTCAGAAAGTGACGGAGGGGAAGAAACACTACACGGAGGAAGAAGTGGCAGCGGCCGGAAAGGTTGAATGGACCCCCACCGCCACTGTGAGACGGGCGACCATCGTCTTCCTCGTCTCCATGATCTCCCTTGTCAGCTATGGAATAGCCATAGAGGGCGGATCCACGTTCGTTCTTGCCATTATGCTTGGGACAGCTCTGCTCACGGGTTTTGCAGCCAGGCTCAACATGACCGAGATAGTGGACACGATCTTCGAAGGATCCAAGCGTCTCATCTGGCTCTTTTTCTTCTTCGTTCTGCTTGACCCCTTCGTCAATTTCATGTCCGACGCCGGCACCTTCGAGGCCCTTGCCACCCTGCTGAAGCCTTATGTTGAAAACGGCGGCCCGGTAGCGTTCCTTGCCTTCTCGACCCTGGTAGGCGTATTCGGGATTCCCGGAGCTGCCGTAGCCCAGGCGGAAGTCATCAACAAGATGTTCCTTCCCCTCGCCCAGAGCCTGAGCATCCCTATGACGATCTGGGTCGTGGTTCTGCTCGTCGGATCGCAGATGACCTCTTTCGCCATTCCGGAAGGAGACATGCAGGGGCAGATGGGGCTTGCACAGTCCGATGACCTGAAGGCCATGCTGTGCAACGGGTGGCTCATAGTCCTGTTCACAGTCATCTATGTGATCGCCCGGGCGATGATGCTGGGAACCGTCTGACAATGGACTGGGTGAACGCTGTCCAAAAGGAGATAGAAGCTTTTCCGGAAACTGCGGGCGTTGTCGTCCGCAGTTCCTCTGACGGGGTGGAAGTCACGCATAATCCCGGGAAGGTTTTTTCTTCCGCGAGCCTGATCAAGCTGGGAGTCCTGTACACCCTCTTTTCAAAGAATGCTGCCGGCGAGATCGACCTTGACGAATGGTGTGATTTTTCCTCTGCTGTGTCTGTTGACGGAGGGCTTCTTCACCGGGTCCGTTCCGGGGGACGGTTTCGGCTGGATGATTTGGCCCTCCTCATGATATCCGTCAGCGACAACACTGCGGCGAATCTGCTCATCGACAGGCTGGGGATGGATACCATCAACGGAGGGTTCAGGGAACTCGGGCTTACCGGAACCGTTCTTGGCCGGAAGATGCTCGACTTCGAGGCGAAAAAGGCGGGAAAGGACAACTACACCACTGCGGGAGACGTTGCCGTGCTGCTTGAAACCCTGCATTCAGGGAAAAACCTTCCGGTTTCGGCCAGGAAACGCATGATGGAGATCCTTTCGGCGCAGAAGCTCAATTCCAAGCTTCCCGGAATGATTCCCGTGCTCGACGTGGATGACGTGGAACTGTTTCTTGCCCACAAGACCGGGGAACTGCCGGGGAACGAGCACGACGCGGGCATTTTCTTCTACCTGGGCAAAAAGCCGGTAGTGGTTTCGGTCCTTACTGAAGGGCTGCAGCACAGGTCCGGGGGCGTCAGTTTCTGCGCCCGCATCGGACGGATCATTTATGACGCGTATCATAATCAGCAGTAAATCAACAGTCATCTTATTCTTTCATTCAGGAGGTTTTTTGCTGTGATCACCAACGGTTTTGCCTATGTCGCGTTTCTTTTCTTTTTTGCAGGGGTTGTCTCCACGCTGGAGAGGAAGTACAAGGACACCACGTTCTTCAAGTACGTTCCTACTCCCGTAATTTTGTACTTCATGTGCATGGTTTTTGCTACCTTTGATCTCTGGCAGAAGACCGACAGTGTCAACGCGGCGTACAGGGTGGTCCGCGGGAATATCATCCCGGCCATGATCTTCGTCATGCTTCTTCGATGCGACATCCGGAAGATCCTGAAACTCGGGCCCCGGATGCTCATAGGGTTCTTCTCCGCGACAATTACGATCATGATCGGATTCGTTGTCATGTTCGCCCTCATGAAGAACGGCTTCCCTCCCGAGGCATGGAAGACCTGGGGAGCCCTTGCCGGAAGCTGGATCGGCGGCACGGCAAACATGGTGGCCATTCAGGGAGCCCTGGGGATCGAAGAATCCGCCATGGGGTATACTCTTCTCGTGGACAACGTGAACTATTCCATCTGGGTCATTCTTCTCCTTGCGACAGTTCCCTACGCGAAGTTCTTCAATAAATGGACGAAGACGGACACCTCTACCATCGATTCAGTGGGACTTTCCCTCTCGGAACTGGATGAAAACGCCCGAACGAAGATGGAGACGTCGGATCTTGCCCTTCTCATAGGAGCCGGCCTTCTCGTTTCGGCCCTCTCCTCCTGGCTGGCGACCTTTATTTCGCCCATGCTCATGGAGGTCTTCGGCAAGAGCGATTTCCTCTCGGTGAGCACCGTCACCATCATCCTGGCCACCATCTTCGGCATTGTCTGCGCCATGACGCCCATGAACAGCATTCCCGGCTCCTCGCCCGTTTCCATGACCATGCTCTACATCATGATCTGCCTCATCGCCTCCCGGGCATCCTTCAAGGAACTGACTGACGCACCCTACTACCTGGCCGCAGGCTTCGTCGTCCTGGGCATCCACGCTCTGCTTATGGCAATCATCGCCAAGATCCTCAAGATCGACCTCTTCACCTGCGCCGTGGCAAGCCTTGCGAACATCGGCGCCGTGGCGGCCGCGCCGATCATCGCTGCCGCCTACAAGGAAACCCTTGTCCCCATCGGTGTGCTCATGGCTCTCATGGGATACGTGGTGGGCACCGCGGGAGGACTCTTCGTCGCCAAGATGCTGTCCATGATGGTGGGAGCCTAGAATGAAAATACGCACACTCCGGCTGGGCAGTCTCTCCGTTCCGCTGAAGAAGCCGTTCAAGACGGCGCTCCGGACCGTCAATGAAGTCACTACGAACGTGGTGGTCGTTGAGACGGACGAAGGAGTCTGCGGATACGGAGAGGCGCCTCCCACGGCGGTCATCACCGGAGACACCAACGGGGCGATCCGGGGTGCGGTACAGGAGCGGCTTCGTCCGCTCCTCACCGGAAGGGACACCGGTAACCTCAACGAACTCCTTGACATCGTCGACTCGGCTCTGGTGCACAATCCATCGGCAAAGGCGGCAGTGGATATCGCCCTCCACGACCTGTGGGGGAAGATCCTCGGAAAGCCCCTGTACGCCCTTCTCGGGGGAACGGCAAAAAGTGTCGAGACCGATTACACCATCAGCGTCAACGAACCTGAAGTTATGGTGAAGGACAGCCTTGAAGCAGTGGCAGACGGCTATTCAGCCCTGAAGATCAAGGTCGGGACCGATTCGGCGAAGGATATGATCCGGCTTCGGGAGATCCGCTCGGCGGTCGGGAAGGACATACTGCTGCGGGTGGACGCAAACCAGGGCTGGACGCCGAAGCAGGCAGTCAGGACGATCCGGTTCTTCGAGGACGAGGGGCTCGACATCGAGCTCGTAGAGCAGCCCGTGAAGGCTCATGATTTCGAAGGCCTGAAATACGTGACCGACAGCGTCGATACTCTTGTGCTGGCTGACGAATCCGTTTTCTCTGCGCGGGACGCTTTCACCATCCTCTCCATGAGAGCAGCGGATCTGATCAACATCAAGCTCATGAAGACAGGAGGAATCCGGAATGCCCTTGCCGTATGCGCCATGGCACGCTCCTGCGAGGTGGAGTGCATGATCGGGGCAATGATGGAGACGAAGATCAGCGTCACGGCGGCAGCGCACCTTGCCTCCGCCCTGCCGGTGATCACCAGGGCGGACCTCGATCCGCCGATCCTCTGCGCATCCGACCCCGTGGAAGGGGGAGCGGTCTATACGGGATCCTCCGTGGTTCCCTCGGAAGGGCCGGGACTGGGGATAAATAATATTCACGGTCTCGTCCTTGGAGATTAAGAAAAATTTTTTCCGGTTCATTTAAAGGCATACCTCAAGCGACGATTGTATAAACGAGCAAAAGCCCCCTATCTTCTATTTTCCCTGAAAAGAGGAAAAATCCGGGGGCTTTTTTCGTTATTAATTTCTGACTGCATCATCATTCCGTATCTTGAGTATTTTCGGGCTTTTTTTCAGTTTTCATCCACATCATTTTTCATTCTAATCATCCTAGCATCTGCCGTATCTGTCCTCATATCTGACGATATCGTCCTCACCGAGGTAGCTGCCCGACTGGACCTCTATCAGTTCCAGGGGAATCTTTCCGGGATTCTCCAGGGCATGGCGCTTCCCAATAGGAATGAAAGTGGACTCGTTTTCCGATACGAGGAAAGATTTGTCTTCGATTGTTATCCTTGCCGTGCCGGCCACCACAATCCAGTGTTCGGCCCTGTGGTGGTGCATCTGAAGGGACGTTTTCTCACCCGGCTTGACGGTGATTCTTTTAACCTGGTACCTCCAGCCTTTCTCTATGCTGTCATATGACCCCCACGGACGGAAGACCTCCCTTTGATTCAGGTGTTCATGTCGGCCGTTGGACCGTATGTCCTCGACGAGATCCCGTATTTTCTGCACCTGGTTCTTGTGAGCGACAAGGACGGCATCCTTGGTCTCGACCACAACAAGGTTTTCCACCCCGATAGCGGCAACAAGACGGCTCTCCGCACGAATGAAGCAGTCTTGTGCTTCGATGGTCTTTACATCACCCTGGATGGAATTCCCCTCATCGTTCTTCTCACAGACCTCCCAAAGTGAATCCCAGGAACCTATATCACTCCAACCTGATTCAAGGGAAACCACAGAAGCTATTTCAGTCTTTTCCATAACGGCATAATCGATGGAGAGGGCCTGTGATGATTCAAAGGCTGTTTTGTCTACCCTGAGGAAGTCAAGATCCTCCATTGTGTGTTCCATGGCCCTTGTGCACGCGTTGTACACGTCGGGGGCGAGACGGAGAAGCTCCTCCAGGTAACTAGCGGCATGGAAAAGGAACATTCCTCCGTTCCACCAGTACTCTTCGCTTTCGATGTATCGTTTCGCTGTCTCTTCATCGGGTTTCTCTGTGAAGGAGGCGACAGACCAGGTGTTTTTCCCTCTCTCTTTTCCTTTTCTGATATATCCGTATCCCGTTTCAGGTCGGGTGGGGACAATACCGAAGGTAACAAGCCGTCCTTTTTCTGCTTCGGAAACAGCGTTCCGAATCGTTTCCCTAAAAGATTCGGGGTCTGTGATGAGATGGTCGGCAGGAAGAACAAGAAGCAGGGAGTTTCCGTCCCTTTTCATTGAGTATTGTGCTGCGAGGGCAATAGCCGGTGCCGTATTTCTTGGAACTGGCTCGAGGATAATACAGGCATGTTCCTGCCCCAGTTCCCGGAGTTGTTCCGCCGCGAGGAACCGGTGCTCTTCACTGCAGACGATAATCGGCGCGTTGCAGGGAAGCTCTCCGAGCCGCTGAATGGTCTGCTGCAACATAGTCCTGTCACCCGTGAGCCTCAGGAACTGCTTGGGGTTTAACTGTCTGGAAAGCGGCCAAAGACGGGTACCTGACCCTCCTGCAAGAATTACTGGAGTTATCATGTGTTTTCCTCCATGCTTGTATAATTATTTTTTTGACTTTTTCATCTTTTTGTTTTTCATCAGTTGCTGTGTTTTTCATAGTTCGCTATGGATTGAATATGCGTTAGATTTCCTTTCCATTGAAAAAAATTGTAAAATAAAACGTATACGATTATATGATAGCACGTGTTTTCGGTGTGCTTCAGAAAAAAAACATATATAAAAACTGCCAGGATAACCTTACTTTTTCTCAAATATTTAAAGTTGTTCCACATTGTCCAGTTACGAGATGACCATACCGCTACAATACTGCATGGCAACGAAAGAAACCTTGACCGTTACCATGAGAAAAGCTACCATAACAAGGAAAGTTTATGAACGGAATGGGTGGTATTTATTAGTTTTTTTCTGTATTAACTGGCAAAAAAATAATATTGGTGTGGAGGATTTCTTTTGACAACTTCAGGTATCTTTGGAAAAAATAATTGCCGGATTCGAAGGAAACAAAATGAAGCCTGTTTTTCTTTTTGAACTCACAAAAAGAGATTTCAGGGAGCGATATGCTGGATCGGTTCTTGGAATCTTTTGGATGTTGATCTGGCCGTTGGTGATGATCAGCATATATACACTGATCTTCTCAAGAATAATGGGGGCAAAGCTTCCTGGTATTTCTTCCGTTTACAGCTACAGTATATATTTAATCGCCGGTATTCTTCCCTGGACTGCCTTCGCTAATACTGTTTCCAGGGCATCGAATGTTTTTGTTGAAAAAAGGCATATAATCTCCAAGATACAGATTTTTCTTCCACGCCTTCCGATTTATATTGTTCTATCGGAGACTGTAACATTTATTATCTCCATGTTTTTTTTCATTTGCTTTCTTTTTTTCTCTGGAGTGAAGATTCCATTTGCCGCTATTCTTGTTGTACCTTTCGTTTTCGTGGTCCAGCAGGTTTTTGCCTTTTCCCTGGGGTTTCTTTTGGCTACTCTCAGCGTTTTTCTGCGTGACCTTAGGGAATTTATAGGAATAGTGCTGCAGGTATGGTTTTGGATAACCCCTATTGTCTATATGAAAAACATGCTGCCGTATTCTTTGCAGACGGTTCTCTCACTAAATCCGGCAACTCTTTTCATCGAGGCCTACCAGGCAGTATTTTTCTACGGCAGGCTTCCAAATTTTTACCATTTAATTGTACTCACACTGATGGGGCACTTGTTTCTTGGACTGACATACATCCTTTTCAAGAAACTGGAGAAGGACGTGAGGGATTTCCTATGATTCTGCTCGGTCTTTGTCTTTCAGCTTTTTCTTTAGTTCTGGCATGGCGGTCTATCCGAAACTCTTCAGGTAATTCCAGACGGGTGCTCCTGTTGATCACGGCCTCAGGTCTTTTCTTTTCGTCTTTCTTCTTCCTCGCTGAGCAGTTCTCGTCAACACCCTATATATCCATAAAAAAACAGCAATGGCAGGCGACGCTTTCTTCCAAAACAGGAACGATCCACCTTGAGATCGGAGAAAAAACGCTGGTTCCATTCCTAGTTGAGAATTCAGGAACTGAAGTCATCGACAGCATGGAAAAAAAGAATCCCGTGTTCCTTTCTTTTCATATTCTTGATTCCTCCGGGGGTATGCTTCAATTTGATAATGCAAGGTTTGCTTTCTCCGAACCTTTAAGGCCCCAGCAGCAGCAAAGAGTGGTTGTTGTTCTTGATAACGCCGTTTTGAAGCTCCGGCCGGGCAATTATATTGCGGAGTTCGATCTTGTAAGAGAAGAGTCATTCTGGTTTCAGGAAAGGGAAGGCATGTCACTGCGCATACCGCTCCTCGTTGGTGAAAAAAAGAGATGATTACTGTTGAAAGAATTTCAAAGCGCTTCAAAATCTATCCTTCACCATCTTCACGGTTGAAAGAAATTGTTTTTCGCCGTTCCTGCCACAAAATCTATACGTCCCTTGACGATGTCTCCTTCACTGTGGAAGATGGAGAAACTCTTGGGATAATAGGTCCCAACGGATCCGGGAAGACAACTCTCCTGAAGCTTCTTTCGGGAATATTGATCCCCGACACCGGATCAATATCAATAACGGGAAAAGTTACAGGATTGCTGGAGCTTGGAACTGGATTCCATCCGGAAATGACAGGCAGGGAGAATATTTACATGAACGGACTCCTGCTCGGTATGGAGAAAGACGAAATCAAAGAGAAGGAAGAACGGATTATTCAGTTTACCGAGATAGAATATTTTATAGACAACCCTCTGAAAACCTTTTCTTCAGGTATGGTGATGCGATTGGCTTTTGCTATCGCATACCACGCGGAACCGTCGTGTTTTTTTGTCGACGAGGCGCTTTCTGTGGGAGATGCCCATTTCCAGCAAAAATGTATGAAGGCTATCGAGCGATTTAAAGAACAGGGTGGTTCTATTCTTTTTGTCTCTCACGACATGAACGCAATCAAAATGCTCTCGGATAAAGTTATTCTTTTGTCACACGGAAGGGTAATAGAAGAAGGCGATCCTGAAAAAGTTGTGAACAGCTATAACTTTCTCCTGACACAGGAGCATGATGAAGAATTTATCAGAAAGAGCATTTCCACAGTGAATGGATCCGGAGCACGAACAGACTATGGAACAAAACTGGTAAGGATAACGGATGTCAGTGTTATAGGAGCTGAATCCCGTGGTCCTGTCCTTATGTCTGGGGAATATGCCGAAATATGCGTTTCTTTTTTATCAGAAATTTCTCAGGATGAACTGACAGTAGGTATACTGATCCGGGACCGCTTCGGGCAGGATATTTTCGGCACGAACACTTTTCATGCCCAAGTGCCTGTTTCCTGTGAAAAAAATAAAAAATATGTATGCCGTTTTTCCGTGAAAATGGACCTCGGTCCGGGGAAATATACGGTTACCGCAGCTCTCCATACTGGAGAGGCGCATATAGCGTCATGCTTTAACTGGAAAGACAGGGCTGCGGATTTCGAGGTTGCCGGTGTAAAGGGAGTTTTCTTCACAGGTGTTTCCCGCCTGGAGCCGAAGATTCAGTTTTTTGAAATGAAATGAATGGATCACTCTTGTACTGAAGTTTTTTGATTCGCTGTGAATCACAGGAAAGAGTGTTGTTGGTCAGCAGAGAAATTCAATATCAAGTGAAAAGATCAAAAATACTCCTTTAAAAAAGTTTCTATTCTTCAGCTCCTTTGAGAGGAGAGAAAGAAATTTGAAGCCTCAGAGACCAAAGAGCGCAACGAATATTACTATAAAACAGAATAAACCAATAAAACAAAAAGGGGATTTTTACCGCGCTTTTGAAGATGTTTACCGCGGCACACGAGAAGAAATCAAGGAACGTTTGAGAGTCTATTTGCCTTTTGCCCTGCACTGCCAGGAACTTTACGATGAATGTAAGATTCTTGATCTTGGCTGCGGGCGGGGGGAATGGCTTGAACTGATGTCAGAAAACGGCTTCAAGGCCTTTGGCGTTGATCTGGACGACGGGATGCTTGATGCATGCAGAGAGAAAGCTCTTCATGCTGAAAAAAAAGACGCGCTGGCAACATTGGAACAAATGCCTGATGAAAGCCTTGTTATCGTATCGGGATTCCACATAGCGGAGCATCTTTCCTTCACTATTCTTCAAGGAGTTGTGGAGCAATCCCTCAGGGTGTTAAAGCCTGGAGGATTGCTGATACTTGAGACGCCGAATCCAGAGAATATTCTTGTCGGTGCCATGTCCTTTTACCTTGATCCGACACATCTGCGTCCTTTGCCGCCCCAGCTTTTGAGCTTCCTTCCGGTTTTTTACGGTTTTGAAAGAACCAAGATCCTCCGACTTCAGGATTCTCCTAAACTGAGGGGGAGCGAAAAAATTACGATTCTGGATGTCCTTTCCGAAACAAGCCCCGATTATGCCGTGATTGCTCAAAAGAAGGCTGGAATAAAACGTATGGCCCTTTTTGACGATGTTTTTAAAAAAGAGTACGGTCTGACACTGGAAACTCTCGGCAATAGTTATGAAAAATCGCTGTCGAAAGAAATCGAAACCGCTGTCGAAACCATGGATGGAATAATGGCCCGAAATATGGGACAAGTCCGTGAAGAGATCGGGGGACATGTAAGTGGAATCTGGGCCCACCTGACCGAAAGCGGCAAGGCTTCCGGGGAAGAACTTGAAGCCTTGAGGCTCAAGTCAGAAGACACAGTGGAGAGAATAAAACAAGAGACGGAAGCCCGTATTTCTCAGATAAATGAAAATTTTTCCGTATTCGAAACCGCAATTGAAGCAGTTGAGGGAAGTATAGCCGCGAATATAGAAGAAGTCCGTGAAGAGGTGGGGGGACATGTAAGTGAAATCTGGGCCCACCTGATAGAAAGCGGCAAGGCTTCCGGGGAAGAACTTGAAGCCTTGAGGCTCAAGTCAGAAGAAACAGCGGAGAGAATAAAACAAGAGACGGAAGCCCGCCTTTCTGAGATAAAAGGAAATCTTGCCGTACTCGAAACCGCAATTGAAGCAGTTGAGGGGAGTATGGCCCGAAATATGGGACAAGTCCGTGAAGAGATCGGGGGACATGTAAGTGAAATCTGGGCCCACCTGACCGAAAGCGGCAAGGCTTCCGGGGAAGAACTTGAAGCCTTGAGACTCAAGTCAGAAGACACAGCGGAGAGAATAAAACAAGAGACGGAAGCCCGTATTTCTCAGATAAATGAAAATCTTTCCGTATTCGAAAGCGCAATTGAAGCAGTCGAGGGAAAGATAGCCGCGAATATAGAAGAAATCCGTAAGGAGGTCGGAGGACATGTAAGTGAAATCTGGGCCCACCTGATCGAAAGCGGCAAGCTTTCCGAGGAAAGGTTTGCAGCATTTGAGTTGAGGGCAATGGAAAGAATTGAGAGGGAAAGAAAGGAATTTGCCGCACGAACAGATGAGCTTGAAACAAGAACCCAACAAATGGAACAAGCCGTCCATTCAATTCGGGAGAGCCGTTCGTGGCGAATGACGGCACCTTGCAGGTTCGCAGGAGATGCTGCCAGAAAGGGCTGGAGCGGCTTCAAAAATATAATGAAACCAGGCGTGGAAAAACTCATGCTGTTTGTACAGCATCAGCCTTCCCTGCGAAAGAGAGTTCTTCCCGTGATCAATCATTTTCCCCGCTGCAAGGAGCGAATAAAAAAATTCGCCCTTTCCAGGGGGCTTATTGAGAATACGCTTCCAGTTCCCCTCTTTACTGAAAATGTACAGACGGTGAAGGAGCAAGGAGGCGGATTATCCGTTGATGAGATTCTTCTTCGAATCAGGAATGAACTAGCGGACAACGGAATGGACAGGGAGGGACTGCGATGATCTCCGGCTGTCAGGCACAAGCTGAAATCGATATATCAGGAATCACTGTCGCCGTGGTAACTGCGAAGGTCACGGGCGGGACGTCCGGAGGTGCGGAGAGGCTGTATTCAGGATTGTGCGATGGGCTCAGCAAAATAGGGGCAAATGTTGAAATGGTTCCTGTTCCGGCAGATGAGCCGACATTTGAGAGTATTCTGCAAAACTATGAATACTGCGCAAACCTCGATCTTTCAAACTTCGACCTGGTCATTTCCACAAAAGCCCCTACATTTGCTGTGAAGCACCCGAGAAATGTAATGTACCTTGTGCATACCGTGAGGGTTTTTGACGACATGTTCATGGATACCTTTCAGAAGCCGATGCGAGAGCATTATGTCCAGAGGGCCAAGATTCACCAGCTTGATTTTGAAGCAATGTCGTGTCTCAGGGCACGCTTTGCCATCGGAAACGAGGTCGCGAGAAGATTATACAGGTGGAGAGGGATGGATGCTGAAGTTCTCCATCCCCCTCTTGCCATGGGAGGCTTCTCTGAAGGGCCCCAGGGAGATTATTTTTTTCTCCCCA
>Ga0209723_1004626_pt1 | contig 15125 bp, 11 predicted proteins | sample BiotimSIPDNA_2_FD_185750 | JGI IMG/M metagenome (GOLD analysis project Ga0209723, IMG submission 185750) | Anaerobic biogas reactor microbial communites from Washington, USA - Biogas_R2 time_0 SIP DNA (SPAdes) (version 2) | ecosystem: Engineered > Bioreactor > Anaerobic > Unclassified | place... | reverse complement strand
CTCCGAAGAGAAGAAGTACAATACTTTTGCAGTTTCTTTTTTCTTATCCCAATCGGGGTCGGGACTCGGAACTCCGGGTGGGGATCGATTCTGGTTTTCCCTGATTTTCTGATTCGATAGCGATACCGACGCCGAATTCCGACCCCGAAAGAAGAAGTACACGACTTTTACTGTTTCTTTTTTTCCTGTTCCCCAATCGGGGTCGGAGCTCGGAACTCCGGGTCGGTATCGATTCTGGCTTTCGCTGTTTTTCTGATTCGATTCCGATACCAACCCCGAATTCCGACTCCGAAGAGAAGAAGTACAATACTTTTGCAGTTTCTTTTTTCTTATCCCAATCGGGGTCGGGACTCGGAACTCCGGGTGGGGATCGATTCTGGTTTTCCCTGATTTTCTGATTCGATAGCGATACCAACCCCGAATTCGGACCCCGAAAAGAAGAGTTACACGACTTTTACTGTTTCTCTATTTTCTATCCTCAATCGGGGTCGGAGCTCGGAACTCCGGGTCGGTATCGATTATGGTTTTCCCTGATTTTCTGATTCGATAGCGATACCGACGCCGAATTTCGACCCCGAAGAGAAGAGATACACGACTTTTACTGTTTCTTTTTTTTCTGTTCCCCAATCGGACTCGGAACTGCGGGTCGGTATCGATTCTGGCTTTCGCTGTTTTTCTGATTCGATTCCGATACCAACCCCGAAATCCGACTTCGAAAAGAAGAGTTACAATACTGTTTCAGTTTTTCATGTTCCAGTTTCGGGGTCGGTATTGATTGCTAATTACGAAACATGAAAAATGAAATATGAAAGCGGAAATATGTTCCACCCGGAAAAAAATTCACCCTGAGATCGGCAGTTTTTGCCCGATTACTTGTGTTTAATGTTTATTGGTTAAAAACCATACATTTTACATCGTCATAATCTACACAAAATCAACATATTACGATTTCAGGAAAAAACGTCTAAAGCCGATGTTTATTGGCACTTTTATTGCATATCTTTCCTCGCGAACAAAAGATTTGTTTTTTGTAATGGAGATTTGGACAAATGCTTGGAGATATGCTTTTTAATAAAACCAATCTTCCACTGGTTAATCGCTCAATGGATGCTTCAATGCTTAGAAACAGGGTTATTGCAAACAATATTGCCAACGTTAATACTCCGGGCTATCGTCGTGTTGAAATATCTTTTGAAGATGAACTGCGTCATGCACTTGATGGAACCAGGCTCAGCGGGGCCAAAACAAAAAGTAATCACATGGATTCAGGGAGAAAAGATTTATCTGAGGTTCATGCCAAAGCTTATCACCCTTATGATCCGACACTTCCCAGTGGAGTTAATAATGTAGATATTGACATGGAAATGGCAAAGCTTGCAGAAGCCCAGATCTCTTATAATTATGCGGTAAAATTTGGTCAGGGAATATTTAAAAAGATGAATGCTGCTATTCAGTGTAAATCGATTCAATAAAACTGGAGTGAAATATGGCACTTGCCGGTCTTTTTTCAGGTCTTAATATCAGTGCATCAGGTATGAGAGCACAAAGAATTCGTCAGAACACCATTTCTTCAAATCTGGCTAACATAGAAACTACGCGTACCGACAAGGGCGGACCTTATCGCAGACAGTTTGTCGTTTTTGAACCAGGTAATGACAAAAAAGATATTCGTCTGCTCAATCGGGAGGTGGCATTAACAGGAACTCAAACCAGTTCCAACCATTTACCTGTACCGGCTTCAGATTTTCCCAGGGATGAACGGTTTTTTGGTAAAGGAGTAAATGTTTCAGAGATTCGTGAAGATACCCGTCCGCCAAAAATGATTTATGATCCGTCACACCCCGATTCAGATGAGGAGGGGTATGTCGCAATGCCGAACATAAATGTTGTTGAGGAGATGACAAATATGATAGCGGCAACGAGGGCTTATGAGGCGAATGCAACCGCATTTGAAGCATCAAAGAACATGTACATGCAGGCATTACAAATATAAAAAAAATCATGGGGAGTTATAGAAAGTGAACATACAAAGTGTAAATAACCAGGTATCGTGGGCCGAGTTCGTTCGGTTAACTCAGCAGGCACGAATAAGAAACAACGGTTTTTCAAAAGAGATAAATCGGGTAAATGAAGTAAATAAGAGAATCAGAACCAATCCATATAATTCTGTGCAGAATGGAATGTCGAAAAATATTTCACAGACTCAAGTATCTGCAGGAGCAAAAACAAAAATTTCTGGTGGACTGTTTGACGCGTATGCATGATAATGGTACACTTTATAAAATAAGGAGAGTTAATAATGAATAACATTAATCCTGTTGGGCCAATACAGGAAGGTGGAGCTGCCCAGAGAGGCCAGGGAATCCGGCCACAACAAAAAAATGGTGCTTCATTTAAAGATACACTGAAAACTTTTCTTAATGATGTCAATTCAATGCAGATTAAAGCTGATAAATCAATAGAAAAAATGATTTCGGGGGAAATAACTGATGTTCATCAGGTTATGAGCAGTGCCGAAGAAGCGAAAACTGCATTCAATATGATGATGGAGATCAGGAACAAGGTTATGGATGCGTATCAGGAAGTCATGCGTATCAGACTTTAACCAGACTGGTGAAAGTGACTAATTTAATCGGTAAACCTGGAAACGGTATTTTTGACCGTTCACAATGAAATGAAAAAATTACAGCCATGGATCTTTAAAAAAAGTAACAGGTAACCGGTCGATCTTTCTTGAAATAAGTAAAGGATTACTCCATGTCGGAATTTTTTAAACAACTTATTGCACAGTTGTCAGTAATATGGCAGAAGTTGACTTTACAACAAAAAATAATTTCTGTTGCTCTGGTTGTTTTTACAATACTTGGTATGGGTGGTATTTTGCTGTGGTCACAGAGCGGGAACAGAACTGATTCCGGCTACAAGGTTCTTTATTCTAATCTTGGTGTTGATGAAGCAGCGGCGATAACAGAACATCTTCAGAAGGCCAATTACAAATACAAACTTGAAAATGACGGTCGTTCCGTAGCTGTTGAGAGTAAAAAACTTTATGAGATAAGGATGTCTCTGGCACGGGAAGGTTTACCAAAGAGAAGCGGTATCGGATATGAATTATTTGACAAAAACAATTTCGGTGTAACCGATTTTGTTCAGAAACTGAATTCAAGGCGTGCGCTTGAAGGCGAGATTCAACGGACCATTGAGGGGCTGGATGAAGTAAAGAGTGCACGTGTCCATATAGTCATTCCTGAACCTACAATTTTTCTCGATCAGAAAGAAGATGCCAAGGCATCTGTCGTCGTAAAATGTGCATCGGGACGGGATTTGACAAAAGACCAGATAAGAGGTATCTCATACCTGGTTTCATCAAGTGTTGATGGACTGAAACCACAGAATATTTCTATTGTTGATTATGGGGGGCGGCTGCTTTCCAACCCGTTTGGCGATAATCAGGATGCATTCGCGAGTTCTCACAATATGGAACTTCAACAGAATGTTGAACGGTATCTCGAGAATAAGGCAAACCAGTTTTTGTCCAATGTGCTGGGACCATCAAAGGCTTATGTAAAAGTTGCGTGTAATCTTGATTTCGACAGAGTGGAGCAGACCATGGAAAAGTATGATCCGGAAAGCAGGGTCGTTCGCTCTGAAGAGAGAATTGATGAAAATACCCGAAATGCTCCTGATGGAGATAATCAGCGTGAGCGTTCTCTTACAAACTATGAAATTGATAAAACTGTACAGCATATCGTTCAGGAGATTGGTAATATCAGAAGACTTACAATCTCGGTTGCCCTTGATGGACGTTATGAGACAGATGATGAGGGCAAGAATGTTTATGTCGCCCGTACTGCTGAAGAGATACAGAACATTGAAGATATTGTAAAAAATGCTGTTGGTTATGATCTTGCCCGCGGCGATCAGATATCAGTATCAAGTATTCAGTTCGATAATGAATTCCTCCGCAAAGAACGTAATGAAATGCGTTCGAGAGAGAAAATGGAATTCTGGATGAATATAGCGAAATACTCACTTGGTTTTTTCATTGCAGTGTTATTCCTTCTCTTCTTGCGTTATCTTGCCAAAACCGTTTCTGAAGCCATGAATCCGCCTGTACCAGCATTTGAACAGTATGGGTATGAGGAACCGGTTGAGGAGGTTACGGAATCGGTTAGACCGCAATCAGAAATCCTGGAGCGTGTAGAAATGCTCACCAGGGAAGAACCAGTTAATATCTCCTCAATTATTCGTCAATGGTTATCTGAAAAACCTGTTTCAAGCAAAAGAAAGTAGTACATTTTGCTCTGTACAGAGCGGTCTGATTGTGGCTTTTTAATGACTCGCAGCAGATATCCGACATAGACCGGTACTGTTTTTACTTCATGCTGCAAGAAGCTTAAGTCTACTCAACTTTTCTGTTCTTTAAATTTAACCCGGACAAAAATAAGGTTTTAAAGATAATCGATTTTGGTAAAAGTTAATTCCATAGCTGACAAATTATTAAACCTGGTTGAAATCGGTTATCAGTAGTTATATAATCCTTATTATAGTTATAATTTATTCAAGTTTTTCAGTGTGGTATTATATGCCAAAAAAAGAAGAAAAAACCGGTTTTTATCGGGAAACTTACGAAAACAACAAGATTAGTTCAAATGATAAAAATCATAAGGACATTTCATCGATACCGGGTCCAACCAAAGCAGCTATTGTGATGGTTGCACTTGGTTCTGATGCTTCTTCACAGATATTTAAAAATCTTGAAGAGGCGGAAGTAGAGCGATTGTCTACTGAAATAGCCAGGCTTGATAATGTTTCCTCCGAGATTCGTGAAGCGGTACTGGAGGAGTTTCACAATGTTGCCATGGCGCATCAGTACGTAACACAGGGTGGAATTGATTATGCACGGAAGATTCTGGAATCAGCTCTTGGTCCGCGTAAAGCAAAGGAGATACTTGAAAAGGTCCAGCAGACAATCAGGACAACCGGTTTTAATCTACTGGAAAATGTAGATCCAAAGCAGCTTGTTAATTTCATTCAGAAAGAGCATCCGCAGACCATTGCTCTTTTACTTGCGCACATGGAACCAAAAAATGCGGCACCAATTGTTTCTTCTCTTCCTCAGGAACTTCAGGTCGATGTAGCAACACGTATCGCAACAATGGAGAGTATTTCACCGGAAACTCTGGATCAGGTTGAAGAGGTTCTTGTAAGTCAGATTAAATCGTTGTTTGGGGGAGATGTATCGGAAATTGGCGGAGTCAAGGCTGTTGCTGAGATGCTTAACAGTGTTGACAGGGGAGCAGAGAAAAATATTCTTGGTAATCTCGAGCGTGAAAATCCTGAGCTTGCAACTGAAATCAAGAATCTCATGTTTGTATTTGAAGATGTTCTGCTTCTTGATGATCGTTCCATGCAGCGTGTACTTAAGGAGATTGATACAAAAGATCTGTCAATGGCACTCAAGGGAGCTTCAGAGGAACTCCAGGAAAAATTCTTCCGCAACATGTCTTCACGTGCATCAGAAATGATCCAGGAGGATATGGAATATATGGGTCCGATCCGGCTCAAGGATGTTGAAGAGGTTCAGCAAAGAATTGTTGATGTCGTTCGTCGCCTTGAAGAAGATGGGGAGATAATAATCAGCGGACGTGGAGGCGAGGAGGAGATAGTTGTTTGATAATGATAATGAAGAAATCGCACCGGAAAAGGTTTCGGATTTAATAAATAAAATTCTTGAAACTAAAGATCCGGCAACTGTTGGATTACGAAAAATAATCCGTCGGAAAAATGAAGAGAAAGATGATTTTTTTGTCCATAAACCTCAAATAACCGAGTTCGATTTTGACGGTAAAAAGAAAAAAAATCTTTCTGAAGATGAGTTGAGGATTCTGGAACTGGAAAAAACTGTTGCCGATCTAAAAATTCAATTGCAAAAAAATACTCAAAAAGCTCAAAATGCAGTACAGAATGCCTTTGTCAAAGGGAAAACTCAGGGAGTGGCCCAGGGAATTGAAAAAGGTAAAGCCGAAACAACAGAAATTTATGAAAAGAAAATTGATGAGATACAGTTACGAATTGGTAATGTTTTAAAAAAGGTCGAAGAAGAAAAACAGGCTGTATTCAGAGATTCCGAACATCTGCTTCTTCAGTTGTGTATGGAAATGGTGAAAAAAATCATTGCTACAGAATTGTCAATAAACAAGGATGTCATTTTATCAGTTCTCAAAAAGGCTCTTAACAGTATTGCAGAGAAAGACAATCTTATTATCAGGATTTCACCTGATGATATGGATGCAGTTTCCGGGAGAAAGGATTTCTGGGTTCCTGTTTCCGACAACCTGAAAAATATCACAATCGAACCGGATGAAAGGATCTCTTGTGGGGGGTGTATCATTGAATCAAATTCCGGGACGACCGATGCCAGGCTGGGAGTACAGTGTGATGAGCTTTCGGAACTGGTTCTGAAAGCCTGGGAGAATGTTAATGCCTCAATACCTCAATCAAACACAAAAGAGATTACACCTGTTGACTTAAAAAATCAGATGAAATGAACTGACTTTACCATGAGTCCCGAATCAAATTTTGAAAAGTATATAGACGTGGTCAAGTATTCGAATCCGGTGCGTGTTCACGGGAAAATTATCGAAGTGATTGGTTTGTTGATTGAATCCACCGGACCAGCTTCGTCGGTAGGAGATATCTGCAATATCGAAAAAAATGGTAATCCGGTTGGACGGGCTGAAGTAGTTGGTTTTCGAAAAGGCCGGACTCTTCTTATGCCTCTTGGGCCAATTGAAGGTATTCATCCTGGATTGACAGTTGTTGGTACGAAACAGCCTTTGATGATAGGTGTGGGAAAGCATTTGACAGCAAGAGTTATCGACGGACTGGGTAATCCGCTTGATGAAAAAGGGCCTGTAAAATCTGAGTATTACCGTTCAATTTTTTCTTCCATTCCAAATCCGCTGCAAAGGAAAAGAATAACTGAACCGTTTGAAACAGGTGTACGTGCAATAGATACAATGATTACAATTGGTAAAGGGCAAAGAATCGGGATTTTTGCAGGAAGCGGGGTTGGCAAGAGCGTTTTGATGGGGATGATGGCATCAAATTGCAGATCGGATGTTAATGTTATTGCATTAATAGGGGAACGGGGGCGTGAAGTAAGGGAGTTTATTGAAAGAGATCTGGGAGAAGAGGGACTTGCTCGGTCGGTTGTTGTTGTTGCGACTTCGGATCAGCCTGCACTGATAAGAATCAAGGGAGCGATGGTTGCTGCTTCAATTGCTGAATATTTCAGGGATCAGGGGCAGGACGTTCTGTTTATGGTTGATTCGATAACCCGTCTGGCAACTGCTCAGCGTGAGATTGGTCTGGCTATCGGGGAACCGCCGGCTACCAAAGGATTTCCGCCGTCTGTATTTTCAATTTTGCCCCAATTTCTTGAGCGGGCCGGTACTTCAGAAAACGGAACAATCACAGGACTTTTTACTGTGCTGGTTGAAGGTGATGATATGGATGAACCGATAGCTGATGCAGCAAGAAGCATTCTTGACGGCCATATAGTTTTATCACGAAAACTTGCCCACCGAAACCATTTCCCTGCAATTGACGTTTTAGAGAGTATCTCCAGGTGTATGGTGGATGTTGTTCCCCAAGAGCATACTAATGTCACTAACTCTGTAAAAGACTACATGGCTGCATATCGTGAACATGAGGATCTGATTCAGATAGGAGCTTACGCTTCGGGAAGTAACGAAAGAGTTGATAAAGCAATAAAACTTCATGAAAAGCTTGAAAAATTTTTGCGTCAGCAAAGAAGTGAAGGAAACCGGATAGAAGAGAGCCTGAGCAAATTGAAAGAGCTGGCTAAAGCAGCCGGAGTAATCAAATGAAAAGGTTCAGCTTTAATCTCGAAACCCTTCTCGATATAAGAAAAAAAAAGGAGGACAGGGTTAAACTGCAACTGGCAGAAAAAAACAAAGAAATAATCAAATTGCAGGAAGATATGTCCTCTATTCATGATCAACTGAAAGAATTTCAGAAAAAAGAGGTTCAAAACCGAATTGATAAAATGATTGATCCTGTACTGCTTCGATATTCAGTTACATACAGATTCAAGTTGAAAAAAGAGATGCTTGAATTGGGGAGGCGTATTGATGATCTTAAAGCTGATGCGTGGAAAATTAACCGTAAATTGATTGATGCGATAAAGGAGCGTCGTGCAATAGAAATCCTGAAAGAAAAAAGATTTCTGGAATGGAAAAAAGAGTATAGTCTGAAGGAACAGGAGTATATTGATGATATCTCGCAGCAAGGATTTATCAGAAAAATGCATCGTCCAAAAGATGCATCCTTGTAAATATACCCTGCTTGTGCTGGTACTGATTTTTTCTGTAAAATCTGGTACATACATACGTACTGATTTCAGAAACGGTGCCAATTCCCAAAATATTATTGATGACAGCCTGATTCAGCTTGATATCGAAAGGTTCAGGACTGTCAAGCTTTTTGGTGATGAAATTCCAGGTATAAATCAAAGTAATACTTCTTATTATCCTGATGTTTTTGTATCCGGAGATACATTTTCATTTTTTTATGTAGATCCCTTTAATAATTCTTATTATAAATTTTTTCGGTCTGATATAAAAAGAACCGAATTTGGTTACGAACCGACAGGATCATCAAAGTTTATACAATCAGTGCAGCCTGCATATTACTGTTACATGCATGTAGATAAGGGTGAAAACGATTATTTGTTGTCTTATATAAAAAATGCTGCCAATACAAAACAGATGCTTCAGGTTTATACTCAAAGCAGTAGCGATTCAATACAACTTGCATCAGATTCATGGTTGTACTCATCACAGTGCCATTTTCAAAAAGATACTTTTCTTGTTGTTTTCAGCACAGGTATGAGAAAACTGTATTTAGCAAAAGTTTATGCAAACGCAGATAATATCGGGATTATCGATACTGTTACTGTTACCAGCAGTGGTACTCTGGGTAATGCGATGAACTGTTCGGTAGGGTATGACAGATATGGAACAATACTGGTAAGCTGGATGAAAGGTGGACCACTTGCCGAAAAACATATCCAATACAAATTTTATGACTCTGATCTGAACGAAAAATCCACAGGATCAATTTCTGAAATTGCGTCAAATAACAAACGATATTTCTATGATGAAACTGCAATAGCTTCCTATGATACAGGTAAATTTGCGCTTGTTTTCTGGAATCAATCTGGAATATGGATGAGCAGGCTTTATAGTAATGGAAACAGCATTGAAGAAACAACGTCAAGAATAGTAAACACAGACGGAGCCGGTTTCTGTGCAGCAGCTTCAAATAACAAAAATCTTCTGGTAGCGTATAAGAGCAGTATTAGTGGTGAATCCAGGGTCTGTGGACTGCAATATGATATTTCTGATGGTGATATTGTAAAAACTGATTCATTTGTAATATCGGATGAAACTGGTTTTACGCTCGATTCTGTCAGTACTGTCATTAATTGTGCAGTAGACAGTTCAGGGGATTTTGGAGTAACCTGGAGAGACGGAGTGCATGTAAAGGGATCTGTTTTTGCATACAGGGGTATAAGATATCCGAATGGATTCTGGATTTCGTCTGTGGAATCACTAAGTATTCAGGAGACTGATTCTGTGCAGTACTACCCTGTGGAGTATGATGTGACAAGCCTGGAATCGTGGGGCTTAGAAAGTTCAATACGTGTCGGGAAAACCGTTGAAGAGTGTAATACTGGAGCATGGTTTTCTTTATCTGACGAATCGGTTCTTGAGTCTAATAAAACTGCAGGTGGTTATTTCCAGTACAAGGTTGCAATTAACAGAAACAGTTCTGATGATGCCGATTCTGTTGGTACTCCAAAAATAAGATCTGTCAAAATCAACTATAATGTAAAACCTGTTTTGACAGAACCGGATTCTGTTCGATACGGTATATTATATGAGAACAACTTTTCCTGGCAGGATACAATTGAAGTTTTATCCAGAAAAGATTCTGTTTTGATTTATACTGCAATACGTGACCGGGATTCTGGAGAACAGTTTAATGTAAATGCTTCATACCCGATTTATGATCATACAGTTAATGAGGCAACTGGCAGTCTGTATCCATTAATACTTTACGGTGCACCAGTCGGAAATTCGGATACAACAGTTACATGTTCAATATCGGTTCAGGATAACAAGGGGTGGGAATCAGTCAGCGAAAAAATATATATCAAAACGCGCAATCCATTACCTGTTGTGAATGCGGTTGCTGTTGTCAGATCAAACGATGGCATCAGTGATACTGTAGAATTACTGCAAAATACTGTTTTTAATATCCAGGAGACCGATACAGTGCAAATCCTGTATTCAGTCTCAGATACAAATGATTACGACAGGGTCAGAGGGTATTTGTCGGGTGTTTTGAATGACAATAATATCATTGACTCCATCGATACTCCCGGAGTAAACCGGGAATATACAATTGCGGCAGATACAGTCGAACCTTGCGATACTGTACGTTTGTTACTCTCGGCAGTCGATCCGGATACCGCTGTATACCTGCCTGTAAGGTTTACGATTAATCATTTTCCTTCTGTCAGAACCATTACTGCCGGAACTGATACTGTTTATGAACTGGATACTGTGAGGGTAACGCTTGAAACCGGTACAGAAATTAACATATCTGTTTCGGATACAGATTGTGTTTTCTGGGATACTCTGACATACATTATCTCGACCAGAGTACAGAGCGACACTATTATATCAAGTTCACCAGATATTGTTTATGAATATAATCCACACAGGGAAGATTCACTGGTAAAGATAAACGTGAGGGACAGGTTTTTAAAAGAGGACAGTATTTGCTTTTATATAAAATACCCCTGGCTTGAAACGGATGCATCGGTAAACCCTGAAAATGCGGCTGCAAAACATTACCTGAAATCATCACCATCACTTGTAACAGGAAGCGGCATATCTGATACTGTTACAGTTCCGTACCTCAATAATGGAAATGACACATTACATATCATATCGATAGGTTTTACTCATAACAGCAGTAACTGGTTGAGAGCTTTATTTATTCAGGATACCGGGAAAGTAACATTTACTTCAAATAATACGGATCAATTTAAACCACAGGTGATTTTACCGGATTCGGTACTGGATTTTGAAGTCATGATGTTTACTGATAATCTTGCAGGTGACAGTGTAATTGCAGATACGATACTGGTGTACACCAGTGATCCATTGCATCCGGTAGATTCGATTATTGTGCGGCTTGAGTATAATGATTTACCGACAATTCTGGATATTACACCGTATTTTATTCCGGATGTTCCATTTGTGTCTCTGGCAAAGAAAAAGCAGCAGGATACTGAGTTACGTTTTCCCCCGCATGCATCAATGCGAATCAGTTTTTCTGAACCAATGGATTCGATTTCTGCTGTTGATGGAATATATGTTTACAGTATTTACGATTCATCTGTTTTGTCAAAAGTTACACAAATTGACCTTCACCATGAATGGTCCCAGAATGGAACTGTTCTCAATGTCTTGCCTGTTTACAAGCACACAAGTCCCAGATTTGGTTATCAGCCGCCCGGGGGGTTGTTTATACCGACAGATTCTGTTGCTCTGGTTTTGACAAACAATCTGACAGACAGGGCAAAAACTCCAACCGGTCCAAACCGTCTTGATATTCGGGGGAGTTTTGAGCGTACACAGCAGGAGATTGATACTACATTAAGGATGAAAATAGACAGTGTTACATTCCGGCTGGTTTCTGTATCGCCTTCGCCGGGTGATACAGATGTTTCTGTGAAACCGGAGATCCGGCTTCAGTTTACCTCTGAAGTCTATGCCAGATCTGTTGATACATCTTTACAGAATAACAGGTCTTTGATTGTTTGTTCCGGGTACAATAATGGCAGGCAGCTTCATTTTGATTCAATTTGTGTAAAAGATAATACGGTTATGTTTTCTATTGCCCAGACACTTTTTTACCGCGACAGTTTGTGGTGTCGTTACAGGGCATCGGGTGCAAAAAATCTTTCGGGATTTCCCATGGATAACGACAGGGACGGGATACCGTCATCTCTTTACGACTCTGCATCGGTGCAGGATGATTGCTTCTGGTCATACAGGGTAAAAACTGTAAAGCTGCTTTCTGTTTCTCCCGAAAACGGGACAGAAGTGGATTCAGTAACGCAGCCGATTGTACTGACTTTTTCGGAACCGATACCAGTGAGTGCTTTTTGTACCGACACGACCTCTGATAACAAGAGTTTCCAGTTTCGTTCCATGTACAGCATTGGGCCATCTTCATATCAGAGTATCCGGTTTTCTTCAGACAGTACTGTTATCACCCTTCATCCTTCATACAGGAATTTCAGTGATGACAGTTTGTATTGTAAATTTAACGGATTTTCGTCGAATTACCGTTATGATAAGGTGGAAAATGATCCTGATCAGGATAATGTGTTTGAACAGTATGAGTGGAATTTTTACACTGGCAAAATCGGTTTTTATACATTTCCGAATCCTTATAAACCTGGAAAGGATCCGCGTCACTGCAGGGACAATGGGCCGTGCGGGATCTGGTTCAAGAATCTTCATTCGTTAAAAGAGAAAAATAATGATGTAGAGATCAGGATCTATTCGATGGGCGGATATCCTGTTTATGATACGAAGAAAGCTGGAACCAGGATCCATTTTGAAACCGGTAGAGGTGCAAGTGCTCCGCAGTGGTTATGGAACACGAGAAATCAGAAGAATGAACCGGCAGGATCTGGGCTTTACTTTTATGTGATATCTGATTTAAAAGGTTCTGTTTTAAAAAAGGGAAAATTGATAATTGTAAGGTGAAGCCGGCAAGCGTACACAACCCACGCAGTAGCTAGTAAAAATTCGAAACAAAACGATTAGGAAAATCTTAAAATTCGAAATAGAACAATAGATTGATGTTACAGGCGTTTGGAACCTACATACAAATTATTCAACATTCTGTGTTCAGATTATCCCTCTCATGCCGGGAGAGAGAGATTTAGTGGGAGAGGGTCACCAAAAGCACGTACTGCGGGTTCACCAGGAGTTTTTGTACAACAAAAATATATAATGTTCAAATCACGACTTTGTCTGCAAAGTCGGGTACAGTCTATTGATGAAATATATACTGAAGACCCCACACGAGGTACAAGAAGAATCAGTATGGTTTTAAAGCGTAAACATGGTTTAGATGTTGCCCGTGGGAAAATAAGGAAAATTGATGCGTAGCTGGGTTTAAGTGCAATTTACCCGAAACCTGATCTTTTCCCCGTCCACATCCGAAAAACAAGATATACCCTTACCTCTTGAAATGTCAGTATAAATCGTGTAAACCAGGTTTGGAGCACACATATAACCTGCATCCGTCTCAAGCATGGGTTTGTTTATCTGTGTGCCATAATCGACTGGTATAGCCGCTACGTTCTTGTCTGGAGGCTTTCTACTACCCTTCCATCTTTTTGCAATGATACTGGTGATTCGTATCAACAGGCACGAGATGTACTCCGAGTGCTCCTGACTTTTTGGGTTCACCATTCCATCGATATAACAGATGTCATAGTGAGAAAAAAGCAATTATAGACAATTGCAGCCAATGCAGTTACAACGTTACAACACCTGATTTACCTCTGGTAAAAATCAGGTGTTGTAACGACGGTCTACTTTAGCTGTTAAACGATGGCGTTGTGTCAGAACTGGTTAATGAAGTCCCATGTCATTTGAGGCATCCATGACTCCTGGTCGGTATGTCCACCGCCAAAGGTGACGACTTTCACCGGATATCCTTCATTGCAACAATTCAGAGCCGGTATTCCGGATCGTAATATTATCTTACCAGTTGAATCCTGTTTCGAGAATAAGGGGCCACGTATCAATCTGGTTTATTTGGATGAAAACGGTCTTGAATCTTCTCTTATTGGTTCTCTTTCAGTTTCTGAAAAAGACATGGCTGTCAGAGGAACCGGTTATCTTTTTGGTTTCAGGATGTTTCGATATGCAATAGAGCGTATTGAAGAACTCTTATTGAGTACAGCCAATCTTTATGGAATTCCGCTTGAGTACGAGAATCTGACTCAGCATGTAACTGAGAAAATTATCAGAAAGTTAAGAAACGGTTATGATATCATGAATGGGTTAATACGGACTTTTGATTTCTGTGATGAAAAAGAGAAGATGAGTTACAGGCTTGAAGGAATCGAGTCTTTCTGGTCGAATTATTATGAGAATGTTATTTCAAGGGTTTGTTTTGATTAGTAGTTATTATTATTTGTCTTTATACGGATAATAGTAAACAGGGAGATTAATATCTCCCTGTGATAATTTATTCTGTTTTTTTAGATATCTTTTTATCATAATGTTCTCCGGGGATAAAACTGTTTTTGCAGAGCAATAATTAAAATATTGGAATAAAAAGATAATAGGTAAGCCGGGCTTTCGCGCCCGGACGACGAGTTCCTTTTTCCAGGGCAAAAAAGGAACCAAAATGCCCTGGCGGCCATGTTTCGCTTATCACCTGCACAACTAAAAGATTTGTATGTAAATATTTTAGGGTTTTAAACAGTAAGCGGCTTTTAAACTCGCCCGCTATGAAGACAGTTTTAAAACTCGCACAATAAGTAAACGAAGATAGCGGGACTCGAACAGTAAAAGCCGCTTTCTTATGTGCAGATGCTGCTCAACATAACGGCCGCGGAGGGCCTGTGTTTTCTTAATCCACTGAAGTGGATACAGTATGAAATTAATAATCAAAGATTAATTGTTTTTTCGTAACTACTCAGGTCTATAGGCTACCACATTTGGTGTAGCCAGTTCTTTGAACACAATAGGTTGACAAGAAAGACTAGACAAGCACTAGTCCCTGATAGTAATTTCCTTATATGCCTATTAAAATGTCTGAAGATGATATTAGAGCAGTCTACCGGCAAGGGGAAGACGCTGTTGTAGGCCTGATCACCATGCTTGTTGATCGGCTTAATTCTCTTGAGGAGGAAGTCATCCATCTCAAGGGAATAGTCAATAAAAACAGCCATAACAGCAGTAAGCCGCCTTCGAGTGATTTCAAACGTC
>Ga0209723_1004620_pt1 | contig 15136 bp, 13 predicted proteins | sample BiotimSIPDNA_2_FD_185750 | JGI IMG/M metagenome (GOLD analysis project Ga0209723, IMG submission 185750) | Anaerobic biogas reactor microbial communites from Washington, USA - Biogas_R2 time_0 SIP DNA (SPAdes) (version 2) | ecosystem: Engineered > Bioreactor > Anaerobic > Unclassified | place... | reverse complement strand
TCGATACGATAATTATGCTTTCTTTGCCACACTTTTGAGGCGCATAACTACTCTTTATGCTATCCATTGTGATGGAGAAAATTTCGATGACTGCAGGGAGCTTTTGAGGAAGTGGGAAAATTCGATAACTGCTGAAGTAAATATGGAATGGGTCAGAAACAAACGATTCAGTACACGCCAGAAAAGGGAAATTGACTATGATGGGTTTACTGGGGAGGTGAAACTGACCGGTGATATAGGGACTTTCCTGCCCTTTCTTGAGGCAGGAGAAATTTTGTCGGTTGGAAAGAATACTGCATTTGGGTTCGGAAAATACAGGTTGAAGAATCTGAAGTGGCAATAAAAGAATTGGCTGTTTTATAAGCGCAGGAGTTAAAATGAGCAAGGTATTGATCAGTTTTCTTGGAAAGAGTCCTTATAAGCCGGAAAAGTATGATAATGGAAAGCTTTCAGAAACCTGCTATGTGCAGTCTGCGATTGTTGAAAAGCATGGCGGTGCTTTTTTCGACAAGATCCGGATCCTGGTGACAAAAGATTCGTATAATCAAAATGGGGCAAAGCTGAAGGAGGAGCTTGAAAAACGGTTGGCTCCTGATGTCGATTTTCAGATGGTGCATATTTCTGATGATCTGATAAATGATCAGTGGAAATGGTTCGAAACGATACTGAACCTTGTAGATTTTCAGGATGAAGTGTGGTTTGACATGACCCATGGATACCGTGCTTTCTCGATAGTCCTGTCAGCGGCATTGAGTTTTATCCAGAAGACAAAGAATATACAGTTGATGGCGGTGTATTACGGAGCGTATGAGGCCCCCGGTAGACCTATTATAGATATGAAAGGTTTTTATCAGATAAACCAATGGGCCGATGGCGTTTCCGATCTTATAGATAGTGCAGATACCTCAAAGCTGGCAATGCTGTCGGAAAATACCGGTATCGATACCTTTTCTGCGCTCAGGGACCAGTCTCTTATAAGTGCACTTAATGACCTTTCTCATATAATAAAGAATGTCGATGTGAATAATATTGCGGAGAAAGCAGGCAAGGCTCTGACCTTGATTGCAGAAAAACGTAAGAGCTGTTCGGGTGCCGATTCTCAGCTTCTTGAGCTGGTCATGGATAAGTTTTCCAGCCTTGCCCAATCCTGTCCGCCTTCAGGCAAATATGACTCTTCATATTTCTCGACACAGTTGGCATTCATAGAGCTGCTTAACCATCATGGGTTCTATATGCAGTCTTTCACGGTAATGAGGGAGTGTATAGGTTCGATAGGTATGCTTGGTGAAGAAGAGAAGTACAAGAGGAATATGAACAGCAAAGCAGGAAGAAAAGGAAGATTTTCTGCAGATATTTTTGTAAATATGATACAGTTTAATGAAAATGAATGGAATTTCGATAAAAATGACCCTAAGTTTCAAAAAATTAAAGTTCTCTATGATACACTGGTCAATTATGGAACTGTTCAAAAGCTCAGGAACATTATAAAAAACATACTGGATTTGCGTAATGGTTTTGATCATTGCTGGACTAGTGCAGGCCCTGAGAAACGCAGGCTTCTTGAAGAAGTGCAGGCTCATGCAGAGAATTGTCATAAGATTCTTGCGGAGATTATAGGAGAGCTGAAGGAAAATCAGATAATTTGCGATTAAAATTGTACTTACTCTCAGGATTTGAGAGTGCAAGCGGATTATATTAGGAAAAATGTAAAAGAAAATAAAAGCTGATACTCGAAATAACTTAATATTCAGATTGATAGAGATAATCGTTACTTCCAGGGAGAAGCTTAAAATGGATGATAATAATTATATGAACAGGAGGCACCATGAAGCAAATGCCGGATAATGTTTACTGTATTGCTTTGGCTTCTTTGCTTCATGATATCGGGAAACCTTTGCAAAGAGCCCGTAAAAGCGACAGGAATACATTGTCAAAAGATGCCAGAGGCATGGAGGACCTTGTAAAATATCCACATTCACTCTGGACAGCAGACTTCTTTTTCAGGTTCCGCAACAAGTTTATGGAACTTGAACCGGTTAGCAGATATGGCTTTGAAAATTTTCAGAAACTGGCAAGTAAACATCATCAGCCGGATTCTGCCAACACAGGCGAGATAATAGTCCACTATGCAGATCGGGCATCTGCAGGTCTGGATCGGGTAATGGATGACGATGGTACTCAAAAGGATTCCTATATAAAGAAACCGCTGGTATCACTTTTTACACGGGCAATGATTGAAGAAAGAATCGCTCCGGAGACTCTTTACTACAATTTAGGAAAACTTGAGAAAGATTCAGTTTTTCCTCAAGACCAGGTGAGTCTGAGCAGTGAACAATATCGCTTGCTTATGGATGATTTTGAAAGAGATTTTAGTGTTATTTCCACAAAAAATCCGATTGTATTTCTTGAGTCTGTTGCTTCACTTATCATTCGTTACCTTTGGTGTGTCCCCTCTTCAACACAGGAAGGATACGCTGACATACCACTGGCAGATCATCTTCTGACTACTTCAGCAATTACAGCAGCCATGGTTGTCAATTATGATGAAACCGGAAAAGGACCTCAGGAGCAGTCGTTCCGTCTTGTTTCCGGCGATTTTTCAGGCATTCAGAATTTCATATTCTCTTTGTCAGGACAGTCTGATAAAAGCATTGCAAAGCTTTTACGCGGACGGTCCTTTATGGTGAACCTTTACAATATTCTCGCTGCACGTTGTGTTACAGAAGAATTTGCCCTTCCTTTTATTAATGCTATTACAACTGCTGGCGGTAAATTCCAGATAATTCTTCCTGATATAGAAAAACACGATGAAGTGTTGGCAAATGTGCGTTCAGAAATAGAAAGTTGGACATATAATCAGTTTTTTGGAGAACTGCGTTTTATTCTGGATAACGGAGTGAAATTTCTTTACAGTGATTTCAAGCTGGAAAAATTCCAGGAGGTCTTTAAAAAAGCTGGTGATTCATTGAATATAGCGAAAGCGAAACCCTTATCATCTGTTCTCGATAATCCATCGAACTGGGTGGACAATAAACGTTATTCCGATCTTCATAAGTATAAGGCCTGCAGAATCTGTGGTAAAGAACCAGGCAATATACAGGCAGAAAACATAGGCACAAATTGCAATGAAGCCATTGTTTTTGGTTCAAAGCTTCATAGATCAGAATACATGGTAATCATGACTGGTGATGAGGTTTTCAATCGATATGAAGTGAAACTGTTGCCAGAGATAAGTGGTGTAGATCTCTCTGGTGTTTTAACTCTATACAAACTGAATGTTTCCACCAGCAATCAGCAGATCTTTCCTGAGCTGCACTATTCCAACTATTTACCAAAACATGAGACCGGTGAACCGCTTACATTTGAAGAGATAGCTGAAAAAAGAAGTAAAGGCTTACAGGCTTTGGCATGTCTTAAAGCAGATGTAGACAATATGGGGTTGTTTTTTTCGGAAGGGTTCAGAGATTCTAATGGAAAATCAACTTTGAGTGTATCACGGGTTGCTTCTGTTTCCAGAATGGTAAACTGGTTTTTTGCAGGATATCTTCCTGATTTGTTGAAAAATGATGAAAAATTTCAATACATTTACACATTATTCGCGGGTGGAGATGACCTTTGTCTTATCGGACCATGGGATATAATCATTGAATGTGCCTTAATGGTTCGAAAGGAATTTGCAAGGTATACAGGAAAAACGCCCTGCATGACTCTTTCTGCTGGAGTGGAACTTTTCAAACCCGCAACACCGGTATCTCATGCAGTTGAAAATGCAGAAGAATTACTGGAGCTTTCCAAAGATCCCTCAAAAGGCAAAAACAAAATCACTCTGTTCAGGGAAACAATGTCCTGGGATGAAGAGCTTCCTGCACAGATAAGATTTGCTGAAGACTGGGAGAAATTTATCAATGAAACAAGTGATGATAAAAGTATTAATCGAAATGCAATGCTTTACCGTTTTCTGAGGTATCATGACGAATACAGACAGGCCCCGGAAAACAGTATGGAAAAAATGAAGCATCGTTTCAGGTTCGTTTACGATATAAGCAGAAATCTTGCTCCGAAAAATGGGGAAAAGGACTGGAGAAATGAGAAACCATTTACAGATCTGCTTATTACAAAAACACCGAATATGGAAGAGTCACTGCTTTTTAAGTATTTGCCAGTGGGAATAGCTATTTCTGCATATAAAACACGATCAAAAAAAGAAACTACAGGGAGGAATAAATGAACCAAAATTTCAGACAGAGTACAGGTTATCATAATTCCGTTCAGGGAAAAAAGCCATTTAACGGCGGCACCAATGGGAATACTGTTAATTTCAAACTCCCTGACTTCAATTCCAAAGACCTTTTAGGAGATGAAGCTGAAAGGTTGGCAAGAGAAATAACCAGAAGTGGGAAGTTGACTACAAGTCAAATAAGAAATTTTTACAGTGAAGTCAAAAATATTGAAAACCTGCTTAAAGCCAATAATACTTTGTGGGAAAAATTGTATGGAAGAATTAAACTCATAAAGGCAAAAGCGGTATACAATGCTAATCGTGGTCAGAAAACGCTAAATATTCCGGAAGAATTCAAGGAGTTTCTATGTCAGGCTATTAATAAAATTACACCCGATGAGGATGGGAAAAAGAATTTCACAATCTTCTGTCAATTATTTGAAGCTGTTGTAGGATACTCAAGTGCATATACCAGAAACCAGTAAAAAAGGATAAAAAACATGAAGATTATCGAAAACATAAAAATTAATGGTGAGATAGAAGTATTAAGTGGCTTACACATCGGTGCAGGAAAAGAAGCTCTTGAAATTGGCGGTCTGGATAATGCTGTTATCAAAAACCCAAAGACAAACTCACCGTATATTCCTGGATCATCTCTTAAAGGGAAAATGAGGTTTCTAACTGAGTGGAAACTTGGAAAAGTTGAAAATGAAAATCCCCACTCATGTAAGAAATCGGATTGCCCTGTGTGCAGAGTCTTCGGAACTCTTGAAAAATCGGAAACCCCACGTGGGACGACCAGACTTATTGTACGTGATGCAAACATTGTTGGTGAATTCAATCCGGAGACAATGTTGGAAATAAAATACAGCACAGCTATAGACAGAATGACAGGTACTGCGAAGCATGGCTCTTTACGCAATCAGGAACGTGTTGTTCCAGGTGTCAGATTTACCTTTGAAATTGTTTACAGAGTATTTGACCTGGAAGATTCCGGAAAAGCGGACTACGACAATTTCAAATTGGTGGCTGAAGCATTAAAGCTCGTTGAAAACGATACCCTTGGAGGGTCAGGCTCCAGAGGTTGTGGCCAGATTGCTTTTAAAGGAATTACTGTTACTGGTGGCAAAGTCCCGGGAACGTATGAAAAACTGGATGGATTGCTCGAAAAACTGAATCGGAGCTGAAACAATGGTATATAAATTCACAATTGCACCTGAAGGTGCTATCGGTTCTCCATTCAGATCTGATACTCTTTTTGGACATGCCTGCTGGACAATGCTGTACAAATACGGTAATGACAGGTTTGAGAGCTTCAGGACTAATGCAGCAGAACAGAAACCGGAAATGGTTTTCTCCGATGGATTTCCTTCAGGGTGGTTACCCCGACCGCTAATTCCCAGGAAGATTTCTGATTCTGTATCAGTACAGCAAAAGGCGATGCTTAAAAAGATATCAAAGCTAAAGTGGGTTTTCAGACAGTCTGCTGAAAATTGCAACTGGGATCTTTCAGGGTTAGATAACAAGATTTCAGACAATTCGAGCGGATACAGTGATACACCTGTTTCCGATATTCAGCTTCGTAATATTATTGACCGTTTCACAGGAACATCACTGGAAAATTACGGTCTTTTCAGTTATGAGCGAAACTGGTATTATGGGATCTGGAGTAAAGTTGACATCTATGTCTCGACCGAATGGAGCCGTGAAGAACTGACCGATTTTCTATATAAAATGTTTGAAGTCGGCTATGGAAGAGATCAGACGGTAGGGCTTGGGAAAGTAAAAATTGATACCGAACCGGGTGATGCCAATTTCCCATCAGGAGATAAATGTGAATATTATCTGTCTTTATCAAGGTGTGTGCCTGACAATTCTGTTTCCATGAAAGAATCGTTTTATCAGATAGAGCCAAAATATGGTAAAGTCTGGAGCGGTTTTGATACCGGAAACCCTTTCAAGAAGCCAATTATTCAGATGGTGCCAGGATCGGTACTTAAAGTGAAATCCGGATCCGAAACTGCAGGTCAAGTAATGGAGAACATCCATGATGACAGCCGGATAGTTGAAAACTGCATGACTGTTCTCTACCCTGTCCCTGAAAAAATTGTAAAGGAGTATTCCTGATGAGAAAAATCCTTAACGTTAAGGCAAAAGCTTTTATGCCGGTACATGTTGGCGGTGGAGAAGATCATAAACTTGATCCTCTTGACTATGTTGTTAAAGGGGACTGGTTCTATAGAATCAATATCAGCAACATGCTAAAATTCGACAAAACCTTTTCTGATCTGTTTGTAAAAACGGTCGAGGATCGATTTGCAATCGGCAGATTGAGAAGAATCATTGCAGACGCTTTCAACCCGGAAAATCGTGACATGTGGGTTCATCGGGCAAAAGTATCTGCTTCTTTCAAAAAAGCATATATAGAAAATCTCGATGACCTCAAGATTAATAATCAACTGCTTGTGCAGTGCTTTCCACTTACCGGAAACAGGGCATATTTGCCAGGTTCTTCAATAAAAGGGGCAATAAGAACTGCTGTACTTGACAGTATTGCAAATGAAAAAGGGAACCGGAAGGTCCTGGCCGAGGCAGAACAAAGATGTCGTGGTCCGAAAGATAGAAAAGGTGATCATGTTGAGAAAATTCTTCTTGGATATGAAAAGGTACAACAGGATCCGTTTAAGGGAATAAAATTAAGCGATGCGGTTCTGCCACCCGATTCTACAATGATTGTTAAAGTCGTTAATTGTGGTAAAGATGCAATTGGGAAAAATAAAATTGGTGAAGGCGTCCCAATGTTCGTTGAAGCTATAACTGAGAAAACTGAATTCGAATTCAGGCTTATTACTGATGACATACTTTTGTCAGATGGAAACAATATTAAACCAGATGCCAATTGGATTTTACAGACATGTTCGGATTATTATATATGTGCTTTTTCGAGTGAAGAGGCGGACTTTTACAAAATAGGGACTGCTGCTTCAGATCTGATTCAGGACCTGATATATGAGGTGCTGGATGAAAAAGATGATAAGAAAAAAGGGATCTCAGTTTTACGAGTCGGGCGATTTTCACACCTGGAATCGATGACTTATTCCCATCGGCCGGCAAATAACGAAGATGATATAAAGAAATTCCTTTGCCAGCCAAAAGGAGGAAATGGAAAATGGGGCACAACAAGAAACCTTGTCGATGGTAAAATTCCCATGGGTGGCATAGTCCTATACTATCCTGAATGATAAACCCTATCACTTATTGACAAAGGTCTGACATGCAAAACCAATATGCTCTGATCACCTCTATTGGAACTGGACTTAGAAAGGAAAACGGCTACCGTAAAACCACCTACCGTTTCCCATCCGGTAAAGAGTTAACAACCAGTGTTTTCCTGGAAGCATTACTGAAGACCGGTTTCCGCGACTTCCAGCAGATCTTTATAACAGGTACTTTTACCTCCGATTGGGGAACTCTGCTGGGAGCTGTAAAAGGAAACCACGAAGATTTTCATCTGGCGTTACTTGAAGAACAGGAAAAAAATAGCAGAATTACCGATTCAATGATAGAAACCCTACAGAAGATTCTTACCGATGAATTCAGGATTCCTGTCACCATAAGGGCGCATGAACCAAAGATCGATTCCGGGACTATAGATAATATTTTCTCCTCTTATATGGAAACCATGAAATTCATTCCTTCTGATATCCCGATTCTTCTGGATATTACTCATGGATTCCGTTCCATGCCCCTGCTGCTTTATCAGACATTGCAATACAGTGTAACTGATGGAAAGCGGCGAATGATTGAATTGGTTTACGGCGAATATATCGATACAGAAAAAATCTCTTTTGTGCGAGATCTGAGCCGCTACTGGTTCTATAGCGAGTATACCACTGCACTTCATCTTTTAAGAGAAAGGCTTGACGGCTTTCTTCTGGCCAAACTCATTGAAAATGAATGGGAAGAAGCATCCAGGTGGTTAAGAAGATTTTCAGGAATCGTTCAGACCAACTTCTGTCTGCAAATCGATGACTGCCTGAGAAATCTCAGCAATATTCTTGAAAAGAAAAAGCAATCCGGACATTCTGATTTATGGTGGATAGAAACTGTTGAAGATGAACTGATAAATATGTGCAAACGGCTGATCAAAAGCTCAAAAAGCTCATCATTGAAAGAATATTCCGTTTTTCTGGCGGAAAAAGAGATGTACACACAGGCAACAATCTCTTTACAGACCTCTGTAGAGTGCAAAATGATGGAATATCTAAAGAGAGAGGATAAAATTGGTGATTTCGATTTCTGGAAAAATGAAGGAAAGAACGCTTTAAAACAGATTTTGAGAATTGACCATGATTTAAGGAATAAAATCAATACTCTCGAATATGTAAGAAACCAGATTGCTCATGGAGGTTCCAAAAACCCAGAGACTGGTGGGGCACCAAATGCCGAAAATCTGAAAAACCAATATGCTTCCGGCATAAAGGCCGTGAATAAACTTTTTGAACTGATAGACAAGAATAGCTGATAGTGATGATTTCCGAAAAAATAGATACACTGATCTGTACTGTTGGTACCAGTCTTTTGACCAATTTATCCAGAGGACCGCAATCACCCCTCAAGGAATCTGCATATAAGAGAGATGTAATTGGTACAGTCAAAGAACTGCTTTTAAAACCTGATGCGTATCGGTACTGTGCTGAGCTTAATTCCATTGCAAACATCGTAAAGCATCAGTACCTTTGCGATCACAGACGTTGTGTGTTTCTGGTATCTGATTCCGATGAAGGAAGGTTTATAGGTGCTGTTCTCAAGGATTATGTCGGTTCCGAAAAATCTCCGCTGCATTTTCAGGAAGTGAAGTTTTTGGTAATAGAGGATCTTTGTGATACCGATATAAATCATTTCAGAGACAGAGGCCTGAAGAATCTGGTTAAGCTCATAAGCAAAGAGGTCCGCTGCAGGGGAAAAGAAAGCATATTGATAAATGCCACAGGCGGCTACAAGGCACAGATCTCTTTTGCCGGAATGATAGGACAGGTATTGGGAATTGCAGTTGCATATATGCATGAGAGATTCTCCGATATAATTATCTTTCCGCCTCTGCCGCTTGACCTCGACATGAACTTTTATCTTCAGTATGCAGAAGAGCTCTTCACTCTTAATCAGGGGACTTCAATACCAAAGGAGCATTATTTAGAGCGTGATCCCAGGTTTGAATCCCTTATCGAATCGATAAGCAATAAAGGTGAAGTTTTTACCATCCTTAGTGTTTCGGGGCAGCTTTTTTACGAAAAGTTTACAGAAATCTTTTTCGTAGAAAAAGAGAAACTTCTGCCGCCTTCATGCCAGAGCGCACCAGAAGAGAAACAGTGCTTTATTGAAGATAATAATCGGGGAGAACATAAGGGGCTGGCCTCATATCTGGACAGTATTTGCAGAGAACCATTTGTAAAATCAGTTACAACTGTATATTACAGCAGAGATGTAAATGAAGGAAACCGTTTCAGGCTCTCTTCTCGTTGCAGTGCTGAGCAGATAGAGGGGACATTCAGTAATGATGAAGGAACCACAAAATTTTTCATCACCACTACATCACAAAACGAATCGCAACGAAAAGCTTGCCTTAACTGGCTGCTATTAAATATTCAAAAGGAATATTACTGATAAAGTGAAGTTCCTATTTGCTCTTTGAAATATTGGTTTGAAAAGCACATTTTTTTTCTTGTATAATATTGATAGGCAATTAGCCGTAGCTGTGTCTGGTTATTAAACAAACCTAAGATTGCATAAACAGTAGAGTATGCAAATAAATTCCAAATCACAAACACCAAATCCTAAACAAATCCCAATAATCAATAATCCAAAATTCCAAAAGAGAAAAGAACCGTAACAGGGGCTCTATCCTGTTTCGGATTTTCCCTTCCTACTCCTGTTCCTGTTTAGAATTTAGGAATTGTGATTTAGAATTTGTTTAGGATTTAAGATTTGAGATTTGGAGCTTTGTTAAATTGACCGGACACTACTGATATAACCCAATAACTTTTCCTCAACCGGATAACTGAATTTGCTTCAAACCACTTCACCTTTTAGCTGGAGGGAGTCCGATGTCTTTTATCTACGTGACGGAGCAGGGTGCCTACATCAAAAAGAAAGGTCCCAGAATACAGGTCATTAAGGATGGTGAAATGCTGGCAGACAGGGCCGTAAAGGAGGTGCAGACCCTGGTACTGTTCGGAGGTGTTCATCCCACTACCGAAGCCATGCTCTCCATACTGGATAATGGCGGAGATGTGGCCATGATGACTATCGATGGGCATTTCAAGGGAAAAATGGTCAGTGCAAAAGGTAAAAATTCCATACTGAGAGTCGCACAGTATTCGCAGTTCGCAAATGAAAGACGGCGTGAGGAAATGGCTCGAAGGTATGTTGAAGCGAAGATCAGAAACGGTATGGATGTTCTTCTGGATTACCATTACAGTAACAGTAACACCTATCGTTTGGAAGATCCTGTCAGGGAGCAGATCGAGAAGATCTGCGATATCATTCATACCCAGCAGATGGATCTGGCAACGATACGCGGCTATGAGGGAACCGGTGCAAGACTTTATTTCCAGGAATTTGCGAAATGTCTTCTTCACGGCCGTACTTTCCCAGGAAGAAAATTTCACCCTTCTACCGATCCGGTAAATGCACTGCTTTCGTTTGGATACTCGTTTGTAGCGCGGGAGATCGAGGCGATACTGGAAGCCTGCGGACTGGATCCGTACATCGGCTTTTTCCATGAGGTCACCTACGGAAGGGCTTCATTGTCACTTGATCTGATGGAAGAGTTCAGACATCCATTGGTGGATCGGCTGGTTCTGAAGCTATTTAACCGGAAGATGCTGGATGATGATGATTTTGAGACACGGGGGGAGGTGGGGCAGGTTTATCTGAAAAAAGAATCGCTGAAGATTTTTGTCCGTCATTATGAGGAGTGGTGCAATAGTAAAAACCGGACCTGGACCGATGATCGGGAGATGTCCTGGAGGATGGTGATGTGGAAACAAGCAGAGAAACTTCGGGATTGCATACAGAATGAGAAGGAGTATTCACCTTTTTCATGGAAAACTGCTTTGGTAAAAGAGGGAGGGGAAGAGGCAGAAGAGAAAAAGATGGAGGAGAGCTTATGAAGTATGTAATTGCATTTGATATAGTTGATGACCGTATCAGGTCAAAGGTGGTCAAGATTCTTTCGGAGTATGCGTATCGGGTGCAGAAATCGGTGTTTGAAGGGTTGATCAGCAAGGAGTCCACAGAGGAGATGCAGGAGAAGCTTGCCAGGGTGATAGATCAGAAGAGTGATTCTGTGCGTATTTATCCTTTGTGTGGCAATTGTGAGCCGGAGGTACGAATAATCGGGATTGGCAGCAAGGTGGAGCAGGTAGATTACATTATACTGTGAGTATCTGATGGTAAAGAAAGTTACGTATAATATCAAATATTACGTTTAATATCAAATATGAAAAAAATAGGAATTAATATTAAAACAATATCTAATCAGAAGAAATCTGAACAGAAATATCTAAACGAAGAACCGGAAATGTTAAAACTGCTTAAAGGGCTTATCTGCCTTAAGGTTTCAATACATGAGTAATAACATCTGTGATATAAAAAAGAGTTTCAGGGAGGCTGAATATGAGAGGATTGGTGAGGACATTGTATACCCTAGCGAGAATGTTAAATGATCTGTCACACATACGAAAGGGGACAGCGGGCAAACGGATCAGGAACAAGCTGTTGGGTCGTTTGATTGGAAAACGGATCTTCAGGTAAATGGAATGAGTGGCATTTCAAAATCCGGGGCTTTGGTCTTGAGTGTTTTCAGAGAGGGTTTTGCTATTATATATTCCTTATATAATAGAGAAGGCGGTCATGTTTCTGAGCTGTTTATTCAACCAGGATTTTTTGGCCGAAAAAGGCTGTTTAAATGAAAATGCATTTAATCAGTTATAATTCAGTGAGTTAGTTTATTTAAACCATTTACTGAAAGGATGACGAAAATGACCTTGTGTAAACAAAAGTACGGGTTGTTGAAAAACGGGCTTGTAACGGCTTTGGAATCAGGGGGTTAGAGAGGCAGCTATCAGAATAGTTTCCATGATGTAGAATGGATTAAGACCCCTCGAAATTAGCATTACTGCAATCGGCGCCGTAGAGAATAATCAGAATAGTTTCCATGATGTAGAATGGATTAAGACGCATTGATTGTTAGAACAAAGAAACCTGTTTCTTAATATCAAGCATAATCAGAATAGTTTCCATGATGTAGAATGGATTAAGACTCGAAAGTAAAACCAGGGAGAATAATGTCACCGAAACCGTCCGGAATCAGAATAGTTTCCATGATGTAGAATGGATTAAGACTCATAATCTGTTCCTTTACACTTCCAATTTTCATCAAAATCAGAATAGTTTCCATGATGTAGAATGGATTAAGACATTAAAATTTCTAATAATACACAATAATCAACAGAATGATCAGAATAGTTTCCATGATGTAGAATGGATTAAGACTAAAGCAATCAATTAATTTTTCACAAAAATGAAAACCAGAACATCAGAATAGTTTCCATGATGTAGAATGGATTAAGACCTATCTACTGTTACTTTAAACCGCATATCTCTACCCTTATCAGAATAGTTTCCATGATGTAGAATGGATTAAGACAATTCTCTTTTTTCTTCTTTCGAAAGTGTTTTCATTTGCATCAGAATAGTTTCCATGATGTAGAATGGATTAAGACGCTTCGCTGCCAGATACATCTCTTGTAGCAAAATTCAACCAACATCAGAATAGTTTCCATGATGTAGAATGGATTAAGACGGCGTTTTCATAAATTATTTTAATCTCATCGTTCTCCAATGAATCAGAATAGTTTCCATGATGTAGAATGGATTAAGACGTACGTTAACTTAACATTATCAGCTATTTCCATTCCGTATCAGAATAGTTTCCATGATGTAGAATGGATTAAGACGCAGATCAGCCCCGTACAGATCAGCCTCGCGCAGATTAGCCATCAGAATAGTTTCCATGATGTAGAATGGATTAAGACGAGATAATGTAAACTCTTAATTCGTCATCAACAGTACGAATATCAGAATAGTTTCCATGATGTAGAATGGATTAAGACATTCTATGAAATTTGTTGACAACTTTTTTAAAGAGCTCTGATTGTATCAGAATAGTTTCCATGATGTAGAATGGATTAAGACTCGTCCAACTCACCTACGACAATTGCTAAAACTTTTAGATCAGAATAGTTTCCATGATGTAGAATGGATTAATTCTTTGGTCAAATTTTATACTGGATTACCCAATGACTAATGCTGGCGCTTCTTGCAGTATTTCTTGAGTCAGTTAACCGACGATTGTGTGGTGTAAATCAAGTGAAAATAGAGATAAAACTCTCTTGGTTGGCGTAAGAGATGTGGAAAATTGAATTATTTACTCAAGCACAATCAACGCTTTTTCGTGTCGCAACATGGTATAAGGTGACATGAATTTAATGTTGAGCCCTATACAAACATCAGGGATCTTAATCCTTTTTTGAGAGTTGGAAGGGACTTCATGAGTAATAATTGTGTGATTATATGCTAAAGCCTGTGCAAAGTAATAGTCTGCAACCTGAAGAAATGTGTTAATTGCCGCCTGTTCGTATTTCTGTGACAAGACCCATTCACTGACTTTTTTTAAGGCTGGAAAAGCTGTTGGATCTATTTCAAGAAAAAAACCTTTGCCTTGATCGACTGCCCATCTGGCAAGCTCATCATCTCCGGCGACTATTTCATCACTAACTTTTTCTATGCTGAAAACTTTCTTTTCAGAATTTTTTTCAATAAGCCAGGTCCAGAATGCAGGGCAGAAGTCAAAACCATAATGAAGGTTTTTTGCCTGTATAAAGACATTTGTATCAAGCAAGTACGCGTAATCATCCGACTCCCAGCCGTGCTCCAAGTTCGTTAAAGGTAGACAGTTTTTTGAGTCCAAGCAGATGAAATGCCTCACGGTATAACGTTTGCCCCTCCAATGTACTTATTATTAACGCTCTGGCAAATCTTTTACTGACTCTTGCCGGTTGGGTAAGATAGTAATTTCCACCCTTGCTCTTTGTTATTTCCAGAAGCCGTTTTAATTCGCTGTTATAAACAGTTTGAAACGTGTTTTCGGTAATAAATCCGCAGTCAAAAATTCGTCTGATTATTACCAGTGTGCTTACTTTAAATACTTTGGCAAGGCGGCAATATTCATCTGACAGTTCATTTGAACTGTTAAACTGTGCTTTAAAAATGCCGGTGGGTACAAGCATTTCAGCCGCTACCTTATTGCACCAAATTTCAGTTTTATTTGTTGGAATGAATTCAGCCCGCTCACATGCCCATCGCAGTATTTCAGGATTTATTTCAACACGCATTAAACAATCCCCACTTATTCATTTATAGAATGAATATACTTTTTCTTCGGAAGGCTTTTGGGCCTGGAAACGCATTTAAACCTTAAACAACGCTATTTTCAGAATTCGTATGTGCTTCTGAAACTCCAATGTCTTTCTCAATCTCTATACCATCTTTGTAGCAAAGTTACCATGACATAGGTAGGAAACAATACCTTTTTAGTTATGCGAGTTCTGGAGATTTCATCGGAAGCTTTGGTTCTGGGGCTGAATTGCAACTTCGTCAATGAGATTTGGATGGGGGAGATCAGAGCCCCCTAATCTCCCGACGTACATCGGGAGACTTTAAGATCGACTAATGCAACTTTGAACTTGACCCTAAGGTTTTATAAAATGTCGCTTTGAACGCTCTTAAGTCCCCCTTTGGGGGATTAGGGGGCTGGAATTCGTTACTCCCTTCGATTCAATGTGTTACAAATAT
>Ga0209723_1004614_pt1 | contig 15142 bp, 17 predicted proteins | sample BiotimSIPDNA_2_FD_185750 | JGI IMG/M metagenome (GOLD analysis project Ga0209723, IMG submission 185750) | Anaerobic biogas reactor microbial communites from Washington, USA - Biogas_R2 time_0 SIP DNA (SPAdes) (version 2) | ecosystem: Engineered > Bioreactor > Anaerobic > Unclassified | place... | reverse complement strand
TGCCTCATGTGTGCGGATCTGCGACTCGGCCGACCGCTTTCTCCTGATGAGCTCGTCCTTCTTCCTTCTGGCGACCTGGACCTGGTCTTCGAGTTTCGCAAGATCATTCTTGAGCTGGTTGGCAATTTCCGTTGCGCTCTTCAGTTCGACCTCGAGAGTCACAACTGTCTTCTCGGTATGAAGCTTCTTTGCGAGAACCCGCCGGGCAAGCTCTTCGTCGTTTTTCTTCAGCACGAGCCTGGCTTTTTCCTCCAGGTCAGCAATCAACTCCCTGGCGGTCTGGATCTGCTTCTGAAGCTGCTTCTGCGATGCTACCGCCTTGACGGTCTCTCGGCGGAGCTCAATGATGCTTTCCTCCATGTTCCGGAGATTTCCTTCACCATCACCTCGGGATCTTCCGCCTGATCGAGCAGGTGATTTATGTTTGCACTGATCAAACGGGACATCCTGGCGAGTATCTTCATTTCCAGTCCTCCTTCATATCGAGTACGCTCCTTTGTGTTATCGGTCTGCAATTTCCCTGCCAACAGGGTATAAGAAGCTATACAGCTGCATTCCTGGCTTCAGGAGCCGTTGCGAAGCCGGCGCCCGGGCGGGTTGCACTGACACGATGTTGGCGTTTTTCGCCCCTGTATGGCGAATCAGGCCAACAGCTCACTCAATTTGTATTTGCGGTAGTAGTGACGGAACTGGTCGTAGGTCATCCCCAGGCTTTCGGCAGCGCTCCGCTGGTTGCCGAGTTTCTCTTTCAGTGCATTCAGCAAAAGCGTCTTCTCGTAGGCTCTGACCTTCTCCTCGAAGGTACCGTGAATGGGTTCAATCGTGGTGATTTCCAGGGGAAGTTCTGACGCCTGTATAAGGCAATCCTCGTCGGAAATGTACAGTCTCTCGACGACGTTCTTGAGTTGTCGGATATTTCCGGGCCAGTGATAGGCCTGCATGTCGGCTATCGCGACCGGACTGAAGGTCTTCTCTTCCAGGTTCGGCATTTCATGATGGAGGAGCCTGACGAAGTGCATGATCAGAAGCGGGATGTCTTCTCTTCTTTTTCTCAGCGGAGGCAGCACCAGCTCTGCAAAGCAGAGGCGGTCGTACAGGTCGCGCAGAAATTCACCCGACTTCATCATCTCTTCGAGATCAGCATTCGTCGCGGCGATTATCCTGACATTTACCTTGATCGAACGGGTGCCGCCAAGCCGCTCGAATTTCTGATATTCGATGACGCGCAGCAGCTTCTCCTGGGCCTGGCGGCTCATGTTGGCGACTTCATCAAGAAAAAGCGTGCCGCCGTCGGCAAGCTCGAATCTTCCGGCACGTGTTTCAAGCGCGCCGGTGAACGCCCCCTTTTCGTAGCCGAACATCTCAGAGACGATCAGCTGGTCCTCGAAAGCCGCGCAGTTCACGACGACGTATGGTTTCTCGCTGCGGTCGCTCTGGCGGTGGATATAGCGGGCCAGCAGCTCCTTGCCCGTGCCTCTTTCACCGCGAATCAGCAGCGGACGCGGAATTCCGGCCAGTTTTCTCGCCTGTTCAACGACGGCAAGAAATACAGGACTGTTGCCGCATCCCGGAAAGTCCAAGGAATGATCATCCACGACCTGCCTCATAAACCCGCTCCAGGTGACGCTCTCTGAACCAACAATGCCGGGGAATCAAATTTGGGAGTGATTGTATTTGCCTTGCCCGGAAGAGTCAAGCAACAGGACCGGCATTTGACAGGTGGTTTCACGCCCAATAGAATATCCGCGTGATGCGCATGTCACCAGGAGGCTGCAAGGAGGTTTCATGCATCTCTCAACACGCGCTTTAGCCATCTTCCTCTTCTTTTCACTGGCGGTACCGCTCCTCGCGCAGAACCGGATGATCAGAGGCAGGGTAATTGATGACAAAGGCAGACCGATAGCGGGCGCCGCTGTCTCCATCCGGACACTCGATTCCCAGGCGCGCAAGTACGATGTCAGGACAGACGGCAACGGCGTCTATGTCTTGATGGGAATCCCCACCGGCGATTACCGTGTAGTTGCCAGAGCCCCTGGATACTCGCCGAACTTCATTTCTTCGGTGAAGCCGTCGCTTCAGATGGAGACTGCGGCTGATATCGTGCTCACACCCGGCCCGGACCAGAAGCTTCCTTTTGAACTCACAGCCGAGGAGGTGGAAGACATCCGGAAGGAGATGGAGAAAGCGGAGAAGCGCAGGGAAGTCGCACCGGATGTTCAGGCTCTGTTTGATGAGGGATTGCAGCTGGCCGAGGAAGGAAAACACCTGGAAGCGATCGAGAAATACAGAGAGGCGCTCGCAAAGGACCCCGAGCAGGCGAATATTCTGGGCCACATGGCGGATTCGTACACAAAACTGAACAAGAACGATGAAGCGCTCGAAGCTTACAGGCAGGCAATCGCCGTTAAGCCGGATGATGCTACCCTGGCCGCTCTCTACACCAACATGGGAGTGCTTCTGAGCACCATGGGAAAAGACGCCGAGTCACAGGAGGCGTTCAAGAAGGCAGCAGATCTTGATCCTGCCTCATCCGCCCAGAGTTACTACAACATCGGCGCCACGCTGTTCAACAAGGGGCGTACAGACGAGGCGGCCGTCGCCTTCCGACAAGCCATAGAAGCCGATCCGGATTTTGATGAAGCCTACTACCAGCTTGGCATGTCACTCGCCAATAAGCCGGAGACGATGGCCGAGGCCGTGCAGTCACTCAGGAAGTACGTCGAAATCGGCACGAAACCGGAGCAGGTCGAGACGGCAAAACAGGTAATCGCCGCCCTCGAACAATCCATGAAGCAGTAGCGGATGAACTTTACTCCTGATCGTCTTCTTCCGAGCAGGTGAAAAAGGCTTCGGCCCGGCGGCATCCGACATCGGCGAGATTCTGGAGTGCGGCAATCGCTGATTCTGCAACGATCAGTTCCGGATGGCTGGTCAGCTGGTAGATCTTATCCAGTGTGGAATCGGACACTTCGTTCGGCCTGTGCCAGTATGCCACGGAAAGCTCCGACAGGGCCTGTGCCTGGATCTCGGGGTCCTCATGTTCTGTCAGCTCTATGAGGGCGTCCAAAGACCTGCTTCCACTCTGCTGGGCAATGGCACCCATCGATTCGATAATCCACTTGCTCAGCCTTTCGGCATTCCTGGTTTCACTCCTCTTCTCGCGGGCAGCTTTAGCGACACAGCAACTTTTCAGCGTCGGCAGGAAGAAATCGACAGCGGCATCGTCTCCAATCGATCCGATAGCTTCGATGATGGCTACCTGCAGCTCTTGTGCTCCAAAAGCCTTCAGTTTCCTGGCCTCGTAAAAAGCCTTTTGAAGCGGCTCGAGGAAACACCTGTCCCGCATCGACCCCATCGAATAGGCGGCAAACTCCCGTTTTTTGACATCTTCGTCGAGGAGCAGCGAAAGAAGGGGTTCTCTAAAGCGCGGGTCACGCAGGACGCCTATCCGGGGGATGATTTCGAACAGATCCTCGACATCGCCGGACTCAATGATCGCGAGGCATTCCCGAATCATGTCTTCGGAAAACCGCTTCGATTTCTTGGGAGTGGGGCTATCCAAATCTACCACTTTCTACAAGTTCTCGCCCCGGAACCATCTCCGGGCATCAGGAAACCAATTATACGATGGAGCCTCCGCTTTTCAACAGCGAAATAGTCCCGGCGGAACCGCGGCGACAGATCAGGGACGTCATCGAAAACTGCGCGGGCTTTCAGCCTCGACTCTGGCTTCCGGTTGCTTTCCGGTTTCGAGATATTTCTTCCTGCATTTTTCCGAGCAGAAATAGACGGTTTCCTTCCTGCTGTCGAGCCGGAACGCCAGGCGTGAGTCCATATACATCCCGCATACCGGGTCTTTCACCATGTGGTTGGCCAGGTCGCCGGACGCCCGCGGCCGTGTTCTTTCCGGAACCCCGAACAGCGTCGAGAGAAACCGCTTCAGCAGCCAAAGAAGCACCACAAGGATAAGGAGTCGAATTAGAATTGAAGACATATGTTTGAAATCCGGTCCGGCATCTACCGGGCAGATGCCTTGAAATTATCTATTCTTTGTTGGAGTTCCGCCCTCTGGCTGAAGCTCGGATCAGAACGTAGCAAATCCTCCCAGACGGCGATCCCGCTCTCCTTGTCACCCTTCCCTTCGATCAGTACAAATCCTTTGTTGAACCTGGCCTGTGCGAAGTCGGGTCGGTACGACAGAACGTTGTCCAGAATCTGCAGAGAACGGTCATGCTGACCAAGGTAATGAAAGCAGGTGGCCATGTCGGTTTCGACATGCGGGTCGTGCGGCCGAATATCCAGGCTCCTCTGATAAAACTCGCGAGCCTGGTCGTATTGTCCGAGATCATAGTAAAGGTTCCCCATCCGGGCCAGATAATCCGGGTTCCCCGGTTCCCGGTCGATCAACCGCTGCAAGGTGGCAATTCTCGCTGATGCGTCCACATCGGGATGGCCGTGCACCTCATGCAACCGGCCGCTTCGATACGAAGCGATCACCGCAAGGCCCAAGGCTGCAACTATGCAGGCCAAGACGATGTTTATCTGCAATCTGGACAGAACCATAGAGCTAATCTTACATGAGTGGACACAGAATTGGGAACCTGGAAAGGCTTGACTACCTTTCGATAATCAGGGTCACAGGACCGGAATTCGTGAGCCGGACATCCATAGAGGCTTGAAACCGGCCAGTCTGCACACCGGGCAGCGTTCTGCGGACGATTTCGACGAATTTTTCATACAACCTCTCAGCCTGCTCCGGCGGAGCTGCATCCGTATACGAGGGCCGTCGTCCCTTTCTGCAGTCTCCGTATAGGGTGAACTGCGACACAATCAGCAATTCCCCCTTCTTGTCCAGCAGGCTGAGGTTCAGCTTTCCTTCCTGATCATCGAAGATTCTCAGTTCGATGATCTTCCTGGCCATCCACTCCAGGTCCTCCTCGGTATCGGTGCGGGAGATGGCAACCAAGGCAAGGATGCCTTCCCCGATCCGTCCGACAGAGACACCGGCCACAGTAACTTCAGCCTCACTCACCCGCTGCACTACTGCTCGCATAATCTCCAGATTCTGTTTGGTTCGGGCATAAAGGTCAAGACTGATTCGTTGACAGATCCGCGCCGCAAGCGTATATTGTGCACATCATTGGCGGAAATTATGCTGAAGATGGGCAACGACAGACAGGACTGCAGGTGCGCTACCCCAGCCGTGCCTCCCTCCAGCAATGCCGGTTCGGAGGGGGCAAGCAGGTGAATCCCGAACTTCGGAACCTGATAGCCCTGCAGGATTTAGAACTCAGAATCGCCCGTCTGCAAAAACAACTTTCCGAAATCCCTGACAACAATCTCCGGTTCGAGAACGAACTCAAACAGGTCAAGTCCGAATTCCAGCAACGCGAAGCTCGGCTGAAAGACATGGCCAACGAGAGGCGTACGCTCGAGGGACAGGCAGACCTTCTCCGGGCGAAGCTTTCGCGCCTGAAAGACCAGTTGATGGCGGTAAAGACCAACAAGGAGTACACCGCCATGCTCCATGAAATCCAGATGGCTGAGGAACAGATCCGCAGCGAAGAAGACAGGATATTGGAAATCATGGAACGGCTGGAAAGTGAGGAGAACAACCTCAGACAGGCCGAACAGGAGATGATGAGACGCTCTGCAGAGTTGCAGGAGAACATCAGGAAGTCGAATGAGTCGCTGCCGCGGCTGGAATCGGAGCTGTCTGCGCTACGGGAAGAAAGAACGGATATGGAATCCCGCATCGGACCGGATCTCCTTATGCGCTATCGGAGGATCGCGAATGCACGCAAGGGCGTTGCACTGGCAGAGGCGAGGGACGAACTCTGCAGCGCATGTCATGTGCGGATCCGCCCGCAGATGTACGCAGAACTGATGCGGACCGAAGGGATTCATTCCTGCGACAGCTGCTCCAGGATTTTATACTTCCGCGAAGACCTCTGATCCCGTATCTGAACCATCACACGTCAGGCCGACTCAGATATGCTATGACTGAAAGGTTCTTTTTTTCAGCATGGTTGATCCTCTCCGGATGTGTCCTTTCCGGCATCGCCCTGTGGGTGACGGCTTTCGGTCAGTCTGGTCCTCCGACTATTCGCGCCGAGGTGTCACTCGTCAATATCGTCTTCAACGCGGTCGACAAACGCGGCCGTCCCGTCGAGGGATTGAGACCTGAGGATTTTGAAATCAGGGAAAACGGCCAGCCTCAAAAGATCGAGTACTTCAGCGCCCTCGGAACGGGAACCGAAATCCCGCTGACCATAGCACTGCTGATCGACACCAGCGGAAGCGTTAGAGACAAGCTGGAGTTCGAAAAGGCGACGGCGGCAGAGTTCCTCAAACAGATACTGAGCCCTAACAAAGACCTTGCCCTCATCATTCAGTTCGATTCCGACGTCAATCTCGTGCAGGACTTCACTCAGAGGCAGGAAGATCTTCTCGAAGCCCTCGATAGTCTCAGGGCAGGCAACAACACATCGCTCTACGACGCGGTCTATCTCGCCAGCGAAGAGAAGCTCAGGCACGAGGTGGGGCGCAGGGTCATAGTGGTGATTACCGATGGGGCCGACACCTCGAGCAGAGTACGCAAAGAAGAGGCGATCGAGGCCGCGCAGAAAGCGGACGTGCTGATCTATGGCATCGGAGTGCGCAGTCAAGGCCAGCAGTATGATTTCGGCGTCCTGAAGAAATTCGCAGAAGAGACCGGCGGCTCCTTCTTCTCGCCGCGGGCAAGGTTCGCTGAAATACAGGAAGCGTTCCAAGCCATAGGCGAACAGATCAAGGGACAATACAGTCTGGCATACAATCCGACCGACAAAACCAAAGACGGGTCGTACCGCAGAATCGATATTCGCTGCAAGGTCAAAGGAGTACGGATCCGGGCGCGCAAAGGCTACTATGCGCCTGAGGCGGATTCCTGAAATTCAGCCCGGGACCTCGTGGATTCCGCGGGCCCGGCATCGTGCAGGACGTAGGTGTCGAGCGACAGACCGAGGACATAGCCGGATTCCCTGAGACGCCGGCAGTACTGGCGATTACTGTTGCCGTCCCTGGCATCCTCATCGAGAAGTCCGACTGCACCGATCGTGCGGCGCCGCAACGCCACGCAGAAGAAGTCCAGCACGCCTTCGACAAGGACACCTGCCCGAGGAAAATGGTATCTGAGAATGCGGTTGCGCTCGTGAATGTCCTCGGTGAGAAAATGAGGGATCTGGGGCACGATCTCTTCCCGCACCCTGTCGACGGACTGCCGGTCCCGCCTGTTTGAATCGAGCGGCCCCACGGCCCCGATGCGCGGATGTGTGTCGAGGAACGAAATCAGGTTTCCGAGCCAACTATGGGAGACCTCGACCCTGTTTTTCAGGAAGACCACGTATGGATTCCGGCCGAGTTCTATTCCCTGGTTTATGCCGCCGGTCCAGCCGCGGCTTTCGCGGTTGTGAACAATCGTGATGTCACGCGTGTAGATCTTGTGCATCTCGGCCGTCTCGTCCGAAGACGCATTGTCGATGACGTAGATATGGAAGGGTGTATCGGTATACCGGTAGATTCCTTCAATCAGATTCCTTGTGCGAGCGTACTCGTTGTGAACAGGAATGATGAGATCGGCGGCAGATTCGGAACAACTTATCGTCATGGTTCGCCCTGTTGTCGACTGTAATTCGTGCCTCGGATTTACATATCGACCATGGAGGCGAAACCTGAACTCTTTTGATCGGACCAGAGATCACGGGACGAACATATATCCTTTTCCACGCACGCTGATGAAATGGCGGGGCTGATCCGGTTCTTCTTCAAAGTATTTCCGCAGCCGGGCAATGAAATTGTCGACGGTGCGTGTCTCGACTTCGGAATGATAGCCCCAGACTTTCTCGAGAAGCTCGCCCCGGGAAAAGATGCGGTTAGGTTCCGAAGTCAAGGCCTGGAGCAGATCCGCTTCAAGGGCCGTGAGCTGCAGACGGCCCCGAGGCCCGAACCCGCTCAGCTTATCCAGATTCACACGGCACCTGTCGATCTCGACGATCCTGGAGGGCCGGTTGCCGGGGCTGTACCAGGCCGCCCGTTCGAGCATCCTCTCGACACGCAGCAGCAGTTCTCTGAGGTGGAAAGGCTTGGTGATGTAATCATCGGCCCCCAGTTCGAGACCGTGGATACGGTCCTCGGCCGTCGACCGGGCCGTCAGCATGATGATCGGAAGTCTCTGATCGGATTGCCGCACCCTGCGTGCCACCTCGAATCCATCCATTTCTTCAATCATCAAATCAAGAATGATCAGATCGAACGGTTCGCGCTCGTGCAGCAGGAGCGCTTCTCTGCCGCTGGGCGTCGAGCATATTTCGTATCCTTCCTGCTCGAGATTGAACCGCAGCGGGCGCGCGAGATTCAATTCATCCTCGACGAGAAGAATCCTGTAGCGGCGTTTCTCTTCCATTCCGTCTCCTGACGATCAGGGCCGGCTTTCCGGCTGGGGGTGCAGATTCCTGCGTGCCGCCAGGCTCCAGTACTTCCTGATGCGCGGCAGCCGTATGCTGAACGTCGCCCCGCGAGCGATTCCCGGACTGGCAGCCCATATTTTTCCGTGATGGTCCCTGACAATGTTCCGCACGATATACAGACCGAGGCCGGTTCCGCGCACTCGCGAAGCATGTTCATCGGAGCATCTCCAGAACATCTTGAAGACATTCTTGAGATCCTTGCCTCTGATCCCGTTCCCGGCATCGATTACGTCGAGCCGGCAACTCCTAAGATCCCGATGCAGCCTGAGCCGGATCTTCGATCCCCGTGGCGAGTAGCGGGCGGCGTTCTCCAGAAGGTTCGACAGCACCACCCGCATCGCGGCGCGGTCTATAGCGACCCGTGAATCGCGGATCTTTTCGAATATGATTCTATGGCCGTCCTGTTCGTACAGATGCCGGTCCTCCTGCAGGAATTCCTCCAGGAACTGCCGCATGCTGACGGCTTCAAGCCGGTACCGGCCGCGCTTCTTCTCAATTCTCGCCGCGCCCAGGATACGGTCAATCAGCGTCGACAGCCGCTCGGTGTCGTCCAGCATCATTGAGATGAACTCGCGCTTCCTTTCGTCGGAAAGGTCCCGCAAAGCCATCGTCTCAAGTGCAAGCTGTATGGAAGCGACGGGCGATTTGAGCTCGTGGGTGACGTTGGAAACGAAAGCGCGCTGCATCTGGATGAGGCGGTGCTGCTTGTTCCAGTAAATGAATATGACGGTTGCTCCGGCCAGTATCAGGGTCAGGAGAATTCCGCCTTCAAGCAACGGGAGCCAGGCCAGACCTTCAACTTCAACCTGCGTCCTGAGGCGCTCCGCCATGTCGCGAAGCTGCGTGTGTTTCTCGAAATACCAGCGGATCCAGACGACCATCAGCAGAATCCAGAGCACCTGAATGAAAAGAAAGATGGTGACCGGGTGGTAGAGCCAGCTGGTCTTCAGACGCAAGTTCTTGATCACGGCCGTCGAGCTGAATCTGAATGATTTGACAGACAAAAGGTATCAGGCGCCCGGCAACTCGGCCTGCGATTCCTGGCTGTGGAGCAGTGCCAGTATCTCTTCGCCGAATTCCCTGACGCGCCATCGGCGCATGCCCGGCAGGCCGGCGAACTCCTCGATGTCTGCCGGAGGTGACACAGCGAGATTCTCCAGCACATTGGCGGGAAAAACAACTCCAACATGCAGGTTCAGGAGCCGGGCCTTTTCCTGGCGCCAGAGCCTCAGGGCTTCCATCCTGAGCCTGGCCGCGCGGCACGGAGGTTTCCAGTTATTCCGGACGGGCGTCTCCAGCAGGGAGGGATCCGTCTGCCGCGCGTCTGCAATCGCGCGCAGGATCTCCCCGCCAAACCGCCGCGCCACCCGGAACGAAATTCCCGGCCGGTTGAACATCTCCCTGGGGGAGCCGGGAGGACGCTTGACAAGGTCAATGAGGACGGAGTTGTTGAGCACCTTGAAAGGAGGCACATCGAGCTTTCTGGCCATTGTGTCGCGCAGGAGATAGAGAGCACGGAGCACGACCAGTTCCCGTGGTTCCAGATCGCGGCTTCCCTTGATTCTTCTGAACCCCTCGGAATCAAACTCCTTCTCGGGCCGTTCGATGGCGGCGGCCGTCTCAAATTCCTCAAGAGCCCAGCTGAGTCTACCCTTTTCCTGCAGCTCGGCCTCGAGGGCGTCCCTCAAACGGAGCAGATGGTGGGTGTCCATTGCCGCATATTCCAGCTGTTCGGGGACCAGCGGCCGTCGGGACCAGTCGTCTCGCTGCCTGCGCTTCGAATGATAAACATTCAGCAGCCTTTCCATCAGTGCGCTCAAGCCGAGAAATTCGTAGCCCAGCAACTGCGCCGCAACGTGGGTGTCGAAGATATTGCTGAAGCTGAAGCCGTAATCCCGTCGCAGGCAGAAGACATCGTAGCTTGCCGCGTGAAATACTTTTTCTACTTCGGGATTGGACATCACGGGAGCGAGTTGTCCGATTTCAGACAGTGCCAGCGGATCGAGTATGAATGTCTCCGAGTCGGTCGATATCTGGATCAGACATACTTTCTCGAAGTAGTGATAGAGGCTGTCGGCTTCTATGTCGATTGCCAGGCGCGACGCACGGAGAACACTCTCCAACATACTACGGAAAGTTTCGTTCTTTGAGACGAGTGTGTACGAGGGCGGATTCTGAGCATCCGGTGCGTCATCTGGCAAAAAATCCATACACCTATAGAGGTTAGCAGAATTCAGCTACAAAAGTGAATCGGGAAAAATTCGGGCGCCTACAGTTCAATACCGATCAGATTGCGGACGGCGACCCCGAGCGCGTAGGTGATAACCACTGCGAGCGCAATCAGGACAAGGTTTGTAATCACCCGTCTCCTCATATTCATTCCGGAGAGAAAAGCGACCAGCATCGAAATCAGGAGAATCATGCTCCCGCCGGTCAGGATCGAGGGAACAGGCGTAGCGGCCCCGAACAGCACAGGGAGCAGAGGAAACGCAGCCCCGATGAAATAGCTGATACCCACGAGTAATCCCGACTTGATCCCCGATTCCCGCCGCCACTCCGTCGCGACACTGTTGCCGAGAAAACGCGATTTCTCGTCCTGGGTTCTTCTGACTTCGGACTCCGAACTCATCGCCACGAAGGCGCCTGCCCCCATCGAGATCGCGCCGGCAACGGCGGTGGTCAGCCCGGCCAGCAGCACGAGAGAGTTCTGACCGAAGCTTGCGAAAAAGCCGCTTACTGCCCCGAGGATCTCAACAAGCCCGTCGTTGACGCCGAGAAAGATGTTTCTGACCCGGTCCGGATTGATGAGCCGTTCCCTCAGGCGGGTTACAACCTCGTCCTCGTGACCGAACTCATCCTCCAGAACATTCCGGAGTGCATCTCCAAGCGGCTCTCCCTTGTAGTGCTCCCACACCTGAAGGTACTTGCGAATGCCATAGACTTCGATGGCGTCGAGAACCAGGTAGGCGGCAGGAGCGCCGAAGATCCGGCACAGATGAAATATCAGAAAGAGTTTGAATTTTCGTGCCGGGTCAAGATCCGGCAGTTCGAGCTTGAAGAAATCCTGCCAGAAGGAGAAATGCTGCTCCTCGGTTTCTATCATTTCCGCCAGCGTCGCCTTCAGATCAGGATCCGCTACCGTCCAAAGTCTGCGATAGAGGGTAAGGTCGAACAGCTCATCCAGTACTAGTTTCCTTCCGAGCTTCAGGTCCGGTACATCAGCGGCAGTTTTCATCAGTTCAGGAACCCGGTGCAGGCGAGCTCCGTGTTTCAGCCGGAGACTCGTTTTGCAAGCTTTCGCAATCGCCCCACGACCTTCTGGAGCGTCTGGAGCATACAATCCACTTCCTGTACGGTATTGTGGAAACAGAGGCTGAACCGGAGGGAACTCTGAACGACCTCCGGACGCAGGCCCATTGCCATCAGGACATGCGAAGGCTCCAGAGATCCCGAAGAGCAGGCAGAGCCGGTCGAAACTGCAACCCCGTCCAAGTCCATGGCTATTACGGCAGCCTCGCCCTCGAGCCTCTCAAACGACAGATTCGTGATATTCGGGAGTCTGGGCTCCAAACCGTTGACCCGTACTCCGTTTATCCGGTCGCTCGCTTCGTTCTCGATGTGGTCACGCAGTTCCGCGATGCGCCTGCCCATTTCGGGCAGCCTTTCCCGCGCGAGGCGCGCGGCGGCTCCGAGACCCACTATGGCGGGCACATTCTCGGTCCCGGCCCGGCGCTTCCTTTCGTGAGATCCGCCGGTCATGAAGGGAGCAATCCGCGTCCCTTTCCGTATGTAAAGCACCCCGATCCCCTTGGGACCGTGGATCTTATGCCCCGAAAGTGAAAGAAGATCGACGCCAAGACGGTCAACGTCGACGGGAATTTTCCCGACGGACTGTACCGCGTCCGTATGGAACACGATGCCACGTTCCCGTGCGATGCCGCTTATCTCTTCGATCGGCTGAATCACGCCGGTTTCGTTATTCGCATGCATCACCGAGATTAGGGTTGTATTCTCCCGAATGGCCTCCCTGATTGCCTGCGGGTCCACCCGCCCGGAGGAATCGACAGAAACGCGGGTGACTTCCGCGCCTTGGCTCTCGACTACCTTGCAGGTTTCCAGGATCGCGGGATGCTCGATCGCGGTGGTGATAATGTGGTTTCCGCGTCCTCCGCGAATCATTCCCCAGAGAGCCCAGTTATCAGCTTCGGTGCCGCCGGAGGTAAACACGACTTCCCGCGGATCGGCGCCAATGAGTTCTGCCACGGAACGACGGGCCTCTTCGACGACCGTGCGCGCCTCCTGTCCGAACAGGTGAACGGAGCTTGCATTTCCAAACTTCTCCTGGAAGCACGGAAGCATAGCTTCGAGCACAAGATCGTCCACACGCGTAGTAGCGCTGTTGTCCAGATAGATTCGCTGCTTCATCATGCCCTAGAATAGCAGAAGGAACGAGCAGGAAGCCAGAAGCCGGGGAGAATAAAAAAGGTGCTTTCGAAGACTCTCGGGGGCGATAAGGAAAGCGGAGGTCGAAGATGCCGATTATCACGCTATTGACTGACTTCGGGTTGCGCGATCACTTCGCAGGCGCGATGAAGGGGGTCATGTTGGACCTGAATCCGGAGCTGACCCTGGTTGACATCACCCACCTCATCCCCCGGCACGATATCTTTACCGGCGCTTTCACGCTTGAGCAGGCGTGGTCCTGCTTTCCGGCCGGAACCGTCCATCTCGCGGTCGTGGATCCGGGCGTGGGAACCGGGCGCAGGGCCGTGGCGGCTTCTGCCGGAGGACACTTCTTTATTGCGCCGGACAACGGTCTGCTCACTTACGTTGCTGGCCGCGAGGATTTTGCGGCTTTTGAAATCACGGCCGAGCACTATTTCAGGAAACCGGTCTCGTCGACATTTCACGGCCGCGACATTTTCGCTCCCATCGCGGCGTGGATTACCCGGGGGATTCCTTTGCACCAGCTCGGACCCTCGTTGCGTGACCCTGTACGGCTGAACGTGCCGGTGCCGAAAAAGGTCAAAGAAGGGCTGATCCAGGCGGCTGTTCTGGCGGTGGATCAGTTCGGCAATCTTGTGACGAATCTCCGGCCGGCTGATGTGCCGCGCACGGCCAGGGTCATTCTCTCGGGCCAGAGGGAAATCAAGAGTTTTCGCTCCACGTACGAAGAAGGAGCTCCGGGAGAAGCGTTTCTGATCGCCGGCTCGACAGGTTTTCTGGAAATTGCCGTAAAGAACGGATCGGCCGCTTCCCTGCTAGGTTTGAAACCGGGCTCACCCATTGGGGTCGTGCTTTGACTCGCGCTTCGAGTTGTAGAATAGTGTAGATCGTGGCTAAGGACGCTGTTCAAGGCACTCTGTTTCAACGGCCGCAAAGCGTATCGACTCTGCGTGTCGGCCCTGCCGGGTGGAACTACCGGGACTGGGAAGGGGTGGTGTACCCGCCGGGATCTTCCTGCGATCCACTGGCCTACCTCGCCGATTACTGCGATACGATCGAGATCAACAGCTCGTTCTATGCTCCGCCGCGGCCCAAAGACACCGCGTCATGGGCCCGCCGGGTGGCCAACAACCCGAGATTCCGGTTTACGGCAAAGGCGTGGCAGCGGCTGACCCATGAACGGAGCGCCTCGGAAGAATCTTCGCTGATTGCCGAGTGTGACGAGGTTCGGGCCTCGATGGCGCCGCTGATGGAAGCAGAGCGTCTGGGGGCACTCCTCATACAGTTTCCCTGGAAGTTTCGGTACACACCGGAAAACCAGGACTATCTGGAGAAGCTGTTCGGGCACCTGAGTGACTTTCCGGTAGTGGTAGAGGTGCGGCATGCAAGCTGGGACGTCGATTCTTTCTACGAATTTCTGCGCGGGCACGGAGTGGCCTTCTGCAATGTGGACCAGCCGCTGATTGGAAAGTCGATCCGGCCGGGAGAGCGGGTGACGGCTCCGCTGGGCTATTTCCGTCTTCACGGGCGCAACTACAAGACCTGGTTCAAGGAGGATGTCGGACGGGATGCCCGTTACGATTACCTGTACACGAAGCCGGAGATCCGCCGGCTGGCAGGAAAGATCCGGACGGTGCGGGAGAATGCGAAGGAAAGCTACGCGATTACAAATAACCACTTCCGGGGCCAGGCGGTGGTGAATGCACTGGAGCTTCTGCAGGAACTCGAAGGAACGCCGCCGGCCGTTCCCCCTCTGCTGGAGGCTGCGTATCCGGATCGTTTTCCGGCGTGAGCTTTTCAAAAGAATAGGCTTTGGGGTGGATTTTTACGTCGTGCAATGGTATAAAGCTTCGCACTTTGTCCTTGAAGGCCGGGGTAGCTCAGTCGGTAGAGCAACGGACTGAAAATCCGTGTGTCGACGGTTCAATTCCGCCCCCCGGCACCACGCCTCACCCGCGTCCGACTTCACGCATATTTCAGTTTCTTCTGGTAACTCCCGAAACGTAGTCAAATCCCTCTCGCCAGGAAGTGCCCCTCTGACGACCTCGTCCGTAATCAATGCAACCCGTGTTATATTCTCCTGGTGCCCGTAACTTTTTTTCTACCTTGATCAAAAATAGGCGACCACGCGGGGCTAACTGAGCTATCCTGTACACGCTTTTTGTCAGGCAGCTTTCCAAGGAGGATGG
>Ga0209723_1004611_pt1 | contig 15148 bp, 14 predicted proteins | sample BiotimSIPDNA_2_FD_185750 | JGI IMG/M metagenome (GOLD analysis project Ga0209723, IMG submission 185750) | Anaerobic biogas reactor microbial communites from Washington, USA - Biogas_R2 time_0 SIP DNA (SPAdes) (version 2) | ecosystem: Engineered > Bioreactor > Anaerobic > Unclassified | place... | reverse complement strand
TGAACCTTTTCCTCCACCAATTGCTTCAGATGACGACTGTATTTTTCCAGTTCATCTTCAACCTTTTTCATTTCGGTGATATCTTGAATCGTTCCGTAAGAATAGATAGCAGTACCTTCAGCGTTTAGCTTGTAATAAGAACGCAAATGAACCCATTTGATTTCTCCGCTTTTCATCAGCAAACGATAACGCGTTGTCCATGGTTGTGGGGTAGCTAACATCTCTCTATACAGCTGAGCCACTTGCTCCCGATCATCTGGATGAACACAAGATAAAAATAGTTCCGTTGATGCCGGGATTGAACTGTCAATCTCAAGTATTTCATACATGGATTGTGACCAAACCAAATTGTCCGCCATCAGATCGTGATCCCAGCGACCAAGCTTGGCAATTGATTGGGCTTCGATGAGCATTTCGCGGCTATCCAATAGCTCCTGGTTGAGAAGTTCAAGACGTTTTGCTATACCTGAATGATCCAGGAGCAATTGTGTTAAGAGTTCGTTTTGGGTATTATAGTCAAGTTCCCTGGCGAAGCTTTCGAGTACATAGAGTTTGATGTCATCATCTGCCTGGGAGTTCGATAGGACATTTTGCAGATTTAGATTTCGATCACTCATTTGACTTCCTCCGCCAACCATTTGTCTATACCCACGTTTTTAATAGCGCGCAAATGTTGGATGAGCGCCTTAATATCTCTTTTGGAAGAGACAACTCCGCCATGTTGTGGTGCGATTCGTTCAATATCCAGTGTTTCGATTATGTCAAGGGCATAGGAAAGCGCACGATTAGAAGGCATAATTTTCTCATGGAACTTTACGATTCCCTCAATAGGGCATTTTCTTTCTCTACAGGTGTACAAACTAATATCCCGGCACTCCCGACAGGCATCCTCCAATTCCAGAAATAGCATCCACTGGTCATCGTAGCTTCCAAACAGGTCGCTGGTAAACAGTGTTTTTGTCTGCCTATCATAGGTAATAAAGCTGCCCGACTGATGGCTGTAAGGGGTTAGATAAAAGTCCAAACGTCTGCCTGAGGCAAAATCATAATGGTTGTCCAAATCGCGAAAATCCAGTTTCTCGGTCTTAGGGGAGTAGTAATTAATGAAAACATTATTATCTTCATGTGAAATAATTCGGAGAGCATCATTATTAATAATTGACTCAAATTGAGGTAGGCTCCCACAGAGATCCGGGTCATAGTGCTGGTAAATCAGTACTTTTATTTGGGAAGGTGTCAATCCTGTCCGGAGAATTTTTAGCATTACATTGCTGAAATCGTCACGGCTGCCGCCGTCAATTAGGACGGCTTCATCGCCTTCGATAATCAGATACGGATTACAGTGCAGGCCTCTATGTTCGTCCGCATACCCTACCCAATATATGCCTTCTGCAATTTGAACCGGTTCTTTTTCATAAGCTATATATTCAGGTTTCAAGATGCAAGCCTCCTTTAATGTAATAGTCATTGCAGTGGGATTTTCGATATATTCCTTTGAAACTTGTAGAGCTATTGATAAAAGTGGAATCATACTAGATTTTAACTTTATCGTCATATTACTGCAATATTTGCATATTTGAAAGGATGGTTTAGGGTTATGTTGGAAAAATAATTGTGACTGCAGGAATATTAAATTTGATATAGAATATAACAAAAGACAACATAACTAAATAAAAACGAAAAGGAATGATAAAGCACTAACAGAAAATAGGCTAAATATTTTATCATCGAGAATTAAAAAAATATCTTCGATCTTTTTATCCTACATTTTTTTATAGATATGGATAATTAGACGCAAGGAAGTTTATTCTTCCTTAAGGGTATAGCTGGAAACGGCTATGCCTCCCGTGTTTGAAAAGAAGATATGGTTTACCAATGTATGATCCATAATACATTTTGGTATTAATGCCAGTAGGGATTTATTTGCTTGCATTCAAAACATGTTTATATGTCCGAATACGCAACCAGCATCGACTTTTGATGCTGGTTATTTTTTATCATCTTGACCAGAAGCAGTGGAAGGAGATTATAGGTGAAAACGGCTACCCCAACAGGAATAGAGTTAGCAGAAAACCGAAGAGATGCCAGCTGGAAGATTATTATTCTATTATTTGTGCTGCTAATAATTTTTATATTTTCTTTTGCCCTTGGGCGATATCCGGTAGCTCCGGGTGAATTACTCAGAGTACTAATAGCACAAGTAGTGCCCTTAGAGGCCACTTGGAATGATACTGTGGAAACCGTCATATTTCAAGTACGCTTGCCTCGTATTTTTGCAGCTATACTAGTGGGCGCAGCTTTATCTGCAGCGGGAGCGGCCTATCAAGGAATGTTTAAAAACCCCTTAGTATCTCCGGATATTCTAGGTGCTTCCGCTGGTGCTGGTTTTGGGGCAGCCTTAGGAATATTTTTCTCTTTTAGTATGTTTGGAATACAATTAATGGCTTTTGTAGGGGGGTTATTAGCAGTTGGCTTGACCTATGCGATTAGTATACGAATTCGGCACGATCCTATGCTAGCTCTAGTGTTGGCAGGTATTATGATTGGTTCATTATTTTCCGCTACCATCTCGTGCATCAAATATATTGCTGATCCTTATGATAAGCTCCCCGCCATAACTTTTTGGCTTATGGGCAGCTTGGCTTCAATTAGTCAACGTGATGTATATATGGTATTAGCTCCCATATTACTAGGGGGAATTTTGCTTTATCTATTGCGGTGGCGTCTTAATGTTATGGCTATGGGAGAGGAAGAGGCGCGGGTACTAGGCATTAATACTACCTTAATGAAAACGATAGTTATTGTCTGCTGTACTCTAATGACGGCAGCGGCAGTTTCGATAAGCGGCATGATTGGATGGGTAGGTTTGGTAATACCCCACTTAGCTCGAATGATTGTCGGCCCTAATTACCAGGTATTGCTACCAGCCTCTATTTTACTAGGTGGGGCCTATCTGTTATTAGTTGATAATCTAGCCCGCTTGTTAGCTTCTATGGAGCTTCCGCTAGGAATTTTGACGGCTCTTATCGGGGTACCATTCTTTCTATATTTGCTATTAAACAGTAAATGGGGATGGAAATAAGCTAGGGAGGTATGGAGATGGAATTAGAGCTTAGGAATTTAAGCTGCGGGTATGGGCAATACCGCATAATTGATAATATTTCCTTTACGATTAATGCGCGGGAAGTGATTGGCCTCTTGGGTGCTAATGGTTGTGGGAAAACCACCCTTATAAAAACTATTCTGGGCTTGTTACCTGTTCACGGAGGGGAGGTGTTATTAGATGGTAAGAACATAAAGAACTGGTCCTCCGCTCAGATTGCCAGGGTGGTAGGTTATATTCCCCAGATGCATACCCCACCTTTTCCTTTTCAAGTATTGGATGTTGTACTAATGGGAAGGACGGCTCATATTAAGCCTTTTGCGTCACCAGCCCCAAAAGATATCAAGATTGCCGAAGGGGTTTTAGAAATGCTGGGTATTTCATATCTGCGAAATCGTATTTATACCGAAATCAGTGGCGGAGAGAGGCAGCTAGTTCTGATTGCTCGAGCTCTAGCCCAGGAACCCAGGGTTTTGATCATGGACGAGCCCACTGCTAGTCTGGATTTTGGTAATCAGATCAAAGTTTTAAGTCAAGTTAACCAATTGGCCAGATTAGATATTGCGGTCTTAATGTCCTGCCATTTTCCGGAACACGCGTTTATCTACTCTAACCGGGTGGTGCTCTTAAATGAAGGAAAAATTCTACATAGTGGAATCCCTGATGAGTCAATAACTTCAGAAAGATTAAAAATCCTTTATGGGGTAGAAGTTGATATTGTAACAGTGAAAAATCGCATGAATCAGAATTTGCAAGTTTGTATACCTTCTAGGGGTCTGGTCGAACCGGATGAAAACTTAGTAGAAAGTGAAAAAGAATACGCTCTAGCCTGAAAAATACTCGGAGATTATTAAGAGAGGAGGTTATAACTTGTTTTCTAAACTACTAGATACCGCACTAAACGAAGGCATAAATAAAAAACTAGCCCTGCAAATACTAGAGGAATCATATTTACCACAAAATGCACTAAAATTATTTGCTGCAGCTAGCAGTGTCCGCGATAAAAATCTGGGTAAAGAATTATACTTTACGGCTGGTATAGGAGGAGTACTACCATGCAAAATTGTTCCTCGTTGTCGCTATTGTTTCTATGCGGTGGCTGAGCCTTTTCCCTTATCGGCTATGTTAGCATGTGTAAAGAAAATTGAGGAATTAGGAATAAAACAGCTTCATTTAGGCGGTGGATCGTGTTTAGATGGCTATGATGAAGAAATCTTAACTATGGTACGAGCTATTCAGGATAGTTCAGAGGTACTTATCGAAGTAAATTTCGGTCCCTCATTATCTATTGAAACCATAAAGTCATTGAAAGCATTGCAGGTCTTAAGTATTACTAGTTCACTGGAGACTACTAATGAGGAGCTTTTCAGACAGACTAAGCCGGGAGATAGTTTGGAAAAGCGTAAAGAAATACTGGAAACCTGTGAAGAAGAGGGTATTCCTATCCGTAGCATGATGATGGTTGGCTTAGGAGAAAACTATGCTGACCGTATTGAGCATCTTTTTTACATGAGACAGTTCAATAATCTCTATCATTTAAGATTTTCAAGGTTTAAGCCCTTTCCGCATACAGTTATGCGTAATAGACCTCCTTCATCTCCTTGGGAACTAGCACGTACTATTGCGGTAGCCCGTTTGATAATGCCTAAAGTAAATTTAGGCTTAGCCGTGGGCAACCAGCTTGATGATATACCTCTATGGTATGCGGCTGGAGGAGGTAGTCAGGTTTTGGGAATTATGGTAACCCAGAAAAACAAAAACAACTCGCTGGAGGGGGAAGTACATGAAATTAATGGTGCATTTATACACAACCAAATGCCTATTATTAGTCACTATTTAAATGGTATGGGGGTAAGCATTAGTTTATAAAATCCAAAGAAATTTATATTTATCAAAAGGGGAGGAATAACGGTGGAAAAATCAAGAAAAATCATAAGCTTACTTGTAATGATGGTACTTATGTTGAGCTTAGCGGGTTGCGGCCAACAGCCGCAGGCAAACACAGATGAACCTGAATTACATACTATTACCGATATGGCAGATAGAGAAGTTGTTGTTCCGAAAGAAATTAACAAGGTATTCTGCGTAAGTCCCGTAGGTACTATTTTTGTATATACTTTAAATCCTGATTTATTAGTAGGTTGGAATTATGAATTAAACTCAGTCGAAGAGAAATACATTTTACCTCAATATCATAGCTTACCGAATTTAGGAGGATGGTATGCCAAGGCTACCTGTAATGTTGAAGAACTCCTTAAGATTAATCCGGATGTGATATTGAGTGTAGGCTATTTGGAAATAGAACAGATTAATGAAATCCAACAACAAACCGGTATTCCGGTAGTAATGATTGATGGGGATAATTTTACCAGCTTAGATAAAGCCTATGAGTTTGCGGGGAAATTGTTAAATTTGGAAGATAAGGCCAATGAGTTGAGTGCATATTGCCGGGAGACAGTAAATGATATCAACGCTAAAGCAGCAACTATTCCTGAAGATCAAAAAGTAGGAGTTTATTATGCTGAAGGGGCTAGTGGCTTGGAAACAGACCCCAGGGGATCACGTCATGTAGAAGCACTTGATATTGTGGGCGGACTAAATGTTGCAGAAGTTGAAATGAAAGGCGGTATGGGCATGACCCCCGTATCCTTAGAGCAAATTCTTGCTTGGAATCCTGAAGTTATTTTAAGTTGGAATGAGACTCAGGGCGGCTATTATAGTAAAATATCAACCGATCCTAAATGGGAGAGTATTGCTGCGATAAAAAATGAAAAGGTCTATGCGGTGCCCAGTGGTCCATTTAACTGGTTTGACCGGCCTCCATCAGTTAATAGAATAATCGGACTTAAGTGGTTAGGTAACCTTCTTTATCCCGAAACATATCAGTATGACATGGCTGTAGAGGCCAAAGAGTTTTATAAAAAATTCTACCATTATGATCTTACTGAGGAAGAATTAAGCTCTTTATTAAAGGATGCCGGTGGTTATTAATAAACCAGGCAAGCAACCAAACTAAACCTTCTGCACATCTAGCCCAGATTATTTGGGCTAAATGTGCGCCGGTGACTAAGGAATCAATAGAGAGGGGTTGAAAACAAATTGAGTGATAACGAGGGATTAGACAACAAAACTACCTCCTTAAAAAACTCTTTTGAAGAAGATCTGCAAAGAGCCCATGTTTTTCATGGTCATATATGTACCGGTATTATATTTGGAACTAAAATTGCCCGAATAGGTCTAAGCCGTTTAGGCATCGCAGATCCCCATGAAAACCGAGATTTTATCGTTTTTGTAGAGGCTGATCGTTGCTTAGCTGATGCAGTTTCCTCAGTTACGGGATGCTCTCTCGGAAGAAGACGCTTAAAGTGGGTAGATTATGGTAAGATGGCGGCTACTTTTGTGGACATGAACAGCCAAAAAGGAGTCAGAATAGTCACTGCCGCTAGCCAACAGCCACCCGACGACATAGATTTGGTAACGTTCTGGAGTTCCATCCCGGATGAAGACTTGTTCAGAATCGAAGAAGTATCTGTAATGCTTAAGCCGGAAGATCTTCCCGGCATACCTTCCCGCAAAGTTACCTGTGTTGATTGTGGTGAATCAGTTATGGATGGCCGGGATTTGTTGGTGGAAGGAAAAGTGCTGTGCAAAGCATGTGCCAACGGAACCTATTATATAAAGAGTTAAAGAAAGCGGTGATTGGAAATGTGGGATATTTATAATGATTTAATAGATTCTATTCCGGATAACTTGACCGTACAAGATTGTATGTTGGGTTTGCATTGGACTTTGGTTAAATCAGAGGGCGGTACGGGTACCGCTATGACCGTAAATGGTGGTCAAGAGAATAGTGATGAATATAGAGAACTTGTTGGTATGCCATTAAAAGAATTGGCTGGATATGTAAAATCTTGGACTTTCCCGAATGCTTCTTTAGGAATGGCAGCTATTAATTCTGCTCTAAATACTACCCAGCAAGTAAGTGTCCTCACTAACCAAACTTTTCAAATAACTGAAAACTCCGAGGAAGACAACGCTTTTTCCACTTTTATGCCCTATATAAAAGACAAAAAGGTAGCGGTAATCGGGCACTTTCCTAATATAGAAGAATTAGGGGAGTTCTGCCAACTTTCTATCCTGGAAAGAATGCCTCAAAAAGGCGATTATCCTGACCCAGCCTGCGAATATTTGTTACCTGAACAAGAAGTAGTATTTATTACCGGTTCTGCTTTTATTAATAAAACTATGCCCAGGCTGCTAACTTTGGCGAAGGATTCCCAAATTATTTTAGTAGGGCCGAGTGTCCCTATATCGCCGGTGCTTTTTGATTACGGTGTAGATGTGATCTCAAGTACCGTAATCTTAAATGAGGAACTGATATGGCGAGTTGTTAAGCAGGGGGGGAAAATGAAAATATTTAAGATGGGTGCTCAAATGATAAGTATTAAGCAACCTGGTTATTATAGCCAGGGGGACGAACAATCATAGACAGAATATCCTTTCATGATCTGTCTAGATTTCCAGGTTGAGGCCAGGACATTACTGAACTTCGTGGCTATACTTAAAAACGAAAAAGTGCACCTCCAAAACTACACTATTGGCTCAACATTGGGGGTGCACTTTTTAAAGTGTCAATTATTGGCCTTTAGGTTTTATTGGCTTCGCGCAACTGGGCAATTCTATCTTCGGCCTGGCGATTAACAGTATTATTGCCATCCGCTTTTCGTACTAAAGCGCCGCGGAAGAACTTCAATGCTTCTTCATTCTCACCTAATCTTAAGCTTAGCTCACCCAAAAGCAGAGAAAGACGTTGTTCTTGTTCAACTGTTGTGGAACGGCGGCCATTGTAATAAGAATCTTTAAACATATCGTAAGCTTGCTGGGAAGCATAGATAAACATTTCCTCATCCTGGACGTCATAGTATAACCAAGACAAACGTAACCACACCTTAGCCCCAGCGGAAGGATCCTGGGTACTCATCCGGAGATACTGTAGCATTAAGTAATAGCTGGCAAACACCTCGTCTATTTTACGGGGATTACTAAATTGCAGCTTAACCTTATCCTTTAACTCTGTGGACTGATCCAGAAATTTTCTAGCCATCGAGTCTGATACCTGTTTGAATTCAAAATTAAAATTGGAGTAATAGCAATGGGGACAAACCCAAACCAGATACCAAAGAGGTTCTATATCGATGAAACGCTGGCGCATATCATTATCGACCTTGTCCAGTCTGAGTTTAGAAGAACGGACACTCTTAACTGTAAAGGTTTTTTCACAAACCGGGCAAGTTACTTCCCGATCAAACAAAAACGCTTCATCATCAGGTGAAGCAGTCAGCGGGTAAGTCTTATGATTCGGCGGGAAAATAGAATCATCCAGAATTTTTACTGAGGAATTGACCTCACTGGCCTGGGATTCCGCGGCTTCCCCATGTTTTAGTTGGGAGATCTCTTCATTTTGTTTACGTAAACGGCCGCTCATACCCTTCATAATGCGATAAGCCAAATTGGGCTGTTGGGCAATGATCTTTTCGAAGTTGTTTTCGTTGATAACCATTACGATGCAGTCTTCCAATGCTTCAACAGTAGCACTGCGAGGCATACCTTCTAATAATGACATCTCGCCAAAGAAATCCCCGGGGCCCAACTCTGCTACCTTAATCGGAAAGCCATCTATGGAATTGATAAGTACACCGACTTTGCCTTTAAGGATTATAAACATCTCATGGCCAGAATCTCCGGCATAAAAAATGGTTTCATCGATATTATATTTTCTAGCTCCCCCTAATTTGGCTATTGATGCAATATCCAACATTTACAAATCCCTCCACAATAACTGTGCGTCAAGTTACCTTTGTTTATTCTACAGTCATGTTGATTATCCTTTGAAAATGTCACCGATGTCCCGGTGAATGTTCGATTTCGCTGTTCTAAAGATTCCCCAGTTGATGCGATTGCCTGAGAGGAAATTGCTAGCTATAATGACGATACCATAGCTAAAGGAACCTCAGTTAGGCGGTCAAATATATGAACATACCGGGTAAAGTCCACCGTATCCGGGGCACCGCCCATGGGTTAATATCTTATCCCAAGTTTGCCAGCCCGGTAGGGGAAGTTTATAAAGAAATTACTGCTTTTCTTGAGAAATAAGAGCAGAATAATAAAAGAGCTATATCAGAAGGCGGGGAGTAAGCAGGCCGATGGCACGCAAGAAATGGATAAGGTTGGACAACGCTTCGAAAATATTTCTGGCCACGATGACCTCAACGGATACCAAGGTTTTCCGTCTAAGTGCTGCAGTTCGTGATGAAATAGATCCGGACATACTGCAAGAGGCTTTGGACGAAACTTACCAATACCATAGACTGTATCATGTTGTATTGCGACGGGGCATTTTCTGGTACTATCTGGAGGATAGTGAGCAGAGGCCCCTGGTGCAGCTAGATGATCAGCCTGCTTGTGCGGAGATCTATCATCATGATGAGAAAAATCTGCTCTTTAGGGTGCTGTATTATCGGAACCGGATCCATCTCGAGGTCTTTCATGTCCTTTCCGATGGGACAGGTGCACTATGGTTTCTGGAAACCCTGCTCTATAATTACACCATTCGCCGCTATCCCGAGGTTTTTCAAAATAAGGCTCTAAATTACCCTGGTAAGGGTTCACAAAAACAGCAGTTCGATGATAGTTTTGCGCGCTATTTTGGTCATGAGGGGGAAGGGCTATGGGCTCATCCGGCCCAAGCGACCATTGAAACGGTGACCAGAGTGGGTAAAGCTGTCGGGCACGCAGCTATTAGTGTGTCGGGAAGAGCTATAGGAGTGGCTGGCCAAACCACCCATAAAAGCTATAAGGAACGAGTATATCACGTCCGCGGTACTACAACACCCGATAATCGCATGCGCTTGGTCGAAGCAGATATGCCGGTGGATGAGGTGTTACGGCTGGCTCATGCAGTCGGGACATCCCTTAGTGTTTACTTGACTGCTTTGTTTATTGATGCTGTGTACCAAGACGCTCCCAGACATAAGGGGCCTTTGACGATCGCTGTATCGGTACCGGTGAATCTGCGTAACTATTTTAAGTCTAACTCAGCCCGGAATTTTTTCAGTACGATGCGGGTCAAATATACTTATGGGCAAAATGGGCCGGAAGGCGACAGCATCGAATCCATTTGTCGTTCTCTCGATAATCAGTTCAAGGAACAATTGACCGAGGAAAATTTGAAGAAGAGGCTAAACCAGTTGAGGTCTTATGAAGAGAAGCTTCTCATTCGACTGGTCATCCGGCCTGTCAAAGACCTGGTTCTGAGGGTGGCCAATGCTTGCCGCAACCGGGCTCTGACACTTTCCATTTCCAATATGGGCCGGGTGGTCTTTCCTGAAGAAGTCGATCCCTTTATTAAGCAGCTCTATGCTCAAACCTCAGCAGCCCGGCCCCAGTTCTCATCCATCTGTCATGGTGACCGTCTGACCGTCTGTTTCACGTCACCTTTTGTGGAGACCGAAATCCAAAGGAATTTTATTTGTATGTTGACCGATCAAGGAGTGCCGGTAACTGTAGCAGCGAATAGGGTCAGTTTTGAAGAGAATTTTGTGAAGAGCGAGGGGGTGTGAATCGGGTGAGACGTTGCCAGCACTGTAAAGTTGATATTTTAGGGGATTGGGATAGCTGCCCTCTTTGTCTTAATCCGGTTCAGACCCAGGGCATTGAATGGCAAGAATCGCCTTTTCCAGATGTTCCTCTGCGTTTTCATAAATACCTGGCGCTGAAGATCTTGATTTTTCTATCGGTGATTTCAGTGGCTTTGTCCTTTATCGCTTATCAGATATGGCCAACCCAAACAAGGTGGCCTTGGTTGATCCTATTTGGTTTGCTCAGCATGTGGCTGATCGTAGCAGTGATCATTCGCAAAAGGCGCAACATTACTAAGAGCATTGTCTATGAGATTGCCCTGCTTTCCCTACTAAGTGTCCTCTGGGACTATTATATCGGCTGGTCGGGCTGGTCTATCAATTATGCCATACCCATAGTATGCAGCAGTGCTTTGGCGGCCATGTTCGTGTCAGTTCGGGTAGTGGATCTGGTGGTGGAAGATTATATCTTGTACTTTTTGATGGCGGCGCTGTTGGCCTTGATACCCTTCCTCTTTGTTTTGTTGGGCTGGATCTCCCAGCCCATTCCGTCCTTCGTTTCGGTGAGCTTGAGTATTATCATGTTGGTAGCGATTCCGATCTTTAGAGGTCGCCTGATTATCACCGAACTTCAAAAACGTATGCATATTTAATCTCCATCACTAGCTTAGATAACCTTGTTGACATTAAGCCAGAAGGTGGGATACTGTGTTATATAGGCATAAGAAATGTGTAAGATATAGTGTCTGCAGCAATTGATCAATTATAATAAAATACCTAAATTACGTCATGAAGGCTAAAATGCAGGTTGCTGCAACTGGCCTTCTTTGTGTTCTGGGTGTATTTTGGTGTGCTGAAATAATAGGAAGGGGAAAGTGGATGAACAAGGAACTATGGGAAAAAGCGGTGGCCTTTCACGGTCACGAATGCCCCGGTCTGGCCATAGGTTTCAAAGCCTGCCAAGCAGCGGCGGAGAAAATGGGGATCGGCGTATCGGAAGATGAAGAGATCGTTTGCATCACGGAAAACGATGCCTGCGGGGTGGATGCTGTTCAAGCCATCTTGAGCTGTACCATGGGCAAAGGGAATCTGCTGTATCACGGAACGGGTAAGCAGGCTTTTTCGTTCTTCGACCGCAAGAATAATAAGAAGCTGCGGGTATGTCTCAAGCCTAAGAAGCACGACGAAATGGATCGTTCCCAGTGGCAGGAATACCTACTCAATGCCCCGGTGGAGGAGATTTTTACTTTTTCTGAACCGAGGCTTGATTTGCCGGAAAAAGCCCGGCTTTTTACCACAGTGATTTGCGAAGACTGCGGGGAAGGTGCTCCCGAGCATAAAATGAGGTTTCAGGAAGGCAAAGCCGTATGCATTGACTGTTTTAAGGATTACAGCCGAGGCTGGTGAGAGGTTAGGGGGGAACTGCACTAATGAAAAAACCAACAAAATTAATCATATCGGTATTGGCCGTAGCTTTCGCGGTCGGCATATTAGCTGGCTGTGGAGGCACTAATGAAGCGGGGATCACTCCCGGAAGCGCTGACCCCGGTACCAGAACTATAATCGATAGCCTGGGACGTGGGGTGGAGATACCGGCAACGGTGGAAAAAATCGTTCCCTTAGGGAATACCCCACGCATGATCACTTATTTGGGGCTGGCTGATAAAGTCGTGGGAATAGGCGGGATGAACAGGGATAGTATAACCCCGGTCACTGCCTATGCATATGTCAACCAAGACCGATGGGCCAATGTCCCCCAGGTGGGTACCGATGCAGCCGGTGCCACTGATTACTATCCGGAACAAATCATCAGCGTTCAGCCAGACGTGATTTTATGTACATACAACGCGGAGCTGGCCGATGAGATCCAAACCAAAACCGGGATACCGGTGGTGGCTGTACCCATGGGAACTTTATTTCAGGCGGATTATGAAGAAGCCCTTCGTATCTTAGGAGACGTATGCGGTGTGCCAGACCGGGCGGAGGAAGTGATCTCTTACATACACAATTGCCTTAATGATCTAAAAACTAGAACGGCAGGGGTTCCCGATGGGGATAAACCTACTATTTTGGGTGCTGCTGCCACATTCAAGGGTGCTCATGGCATAGAGGGAGTATACATCAAATATGCCGTATTCGAAGCCATTGACGCCAACGATGTTACCACCGGCATCTCTGACAAATCGGGTGGAGTGCTGATCGACAAAGAACAGATCATCGGTTGGGATCCCCAATATATTTTCTTTGATAGCGGCGGCGTAGGTCTGGTCAAGGCCGACTACAAGAAAAATCCAGATTTCTACGGGCACCTCACCGCCGTTCAGGAAGGGAACCTTTATCAATACCCCAGTTCTACCTCCTATTTTTCCAATGTTGAGATCCCCATCGTCAATAGTTATTATGTAGCCAGTTTGCTCTATCCGGAACAATTCAAGGATGTGACTTTTGAGGAAAAGGCTAATGAAATTTTTGAGTTTTTCCTGGACGATGAGGATTATCTCAGTAAACTCGAAGGAGCCGGTGCAGGTTACGGTCAAGTAACTCTCGAGGACTGATCATGACGGATAAGAGTATGATCCCAATAGAATCCTATAGCGCTTTTATTAACCGCAAAAAGCTGGTCTTGGCTATTTCCGTGGTAGCAACTGCCGTGATAGGGCTTTTCGCAGTCAGTGCCGGTTCCCTGGAGATTCCCGCATCGGAGATAATCAAAACCTTGCTGGGAAAGGGCGATCCCCAGACCCATACGATCATTATGAATATAAGGCTGCCGCGAGTTACCGCTGCTATCCTGGTAGGTGCGATTCTGGCAGTGGCTGGTGCGGTCATGCAGTGTGTACTGCAGAATCCTCTGGCCTCGGCCTCGACCCTGGGAGTATCTCAGGGTGCTGCCTTCGGTGCGGCCTTGGGGATCATCGTGTTTGGCGGTGGAGTAGTGAATTCTGACTCTGCCGCCACGGCGGTCACTATAAATAATCCTTACATTGTGACCCTGTGCGCTTTTTTATGCTCTTCGGTTTCTACACTGGTGATCATTCTTCTATCCCAGTTTAAGAAAGACCTGGGCCCCGCCGGGCTAATATTAGCCGGGGTTGCTTTAGGATCCTTGTTTGGTGGGGGCAGCACCTTGCTGCAATACTTTGCTGATGAAACCAAAATCAGTGCAGTGGTGTTCTGGACTTTTGGAAACCTGGGCGCGGTAGATTCGCCCGAACTGTTGATCTTGACGGTGGTACTTTTCGCAGCCTTGATATATTTTCTGCTGAACCGCTGGAATTTTAATGCCATGGAAAGCGGAGCCGATACCGCCAAAAGTTTAGGGGTTAACACTCGAGCGGTCATGCTGATCAGTATGGGCATCAGCTCATTGGCCTCGGCGGTGGCAGTTTCTTTTGTGGGCATCATCAGTTTTGTGGGATTGATAGCTCCCCACATAATGCGTCGGTTTGTGGGTAATGACTACCGCTTCCTTATACCTTGCTCGGCGGTTGCGGGAGCATTGCTGCTCATTCTGGCCGATACTTTTGCCCGGCTGATAATTGCACCGGTCATACTGCCCATCGGAGCTATCACTTCATTTTTGGGTGCGCCGATGTTCCTTTACCTACTGTTCAGGGGGTTCAAGTACCATGGTTGAAGTTAGAGATATTACTTTTGCCTATAATCAAAATGGCAACAACATAATCGAAGATATCAATTTTGCCATAGAGAAGAACCAATGTATAGCCATTTTGGGGAATAATGGAGCCGGTAAAAGCACCTTGCTAAAATGCATGGATCGCATTTGCCCTGCCCAAAAAGGCACTGTGTTCGTTGATGGCCAAAATGTATATACAATGAGTAAGAATACTATGGCGCAGAATATCGCCTATGTACCGCAAAATAACGAATTCATCAATATGACCGTGTTTGATACTATACTTCTGGGCCGCAAACCATACATAAAGTGGGATGCAACCTCTGAGGATCGACACATAGCCTGGAGCATCATGAAGAAAATGCAGCTGGAGGATTTTGCCTTGCGCAATGTCTGGCAACTGTCGGGCGGTGAATTACAAAAGGTGATGTTGGCCCGAGCCTTAGCCCAGGAACCGAAGCTTTTACTGCTGGATGAACCCACCAGTAATCTTGACCCCCGCAATCAACATGAAGTTCTCCAGCAGGTCAAAGAAATCGCCCAGGAGCACGATATCTGCGTGGCCATAATCATTCACGACCTCAACCTGGCCATTCGTTACTGTGAGCGTTTTCTATTGCTCCAAGATGCCCAGGTCTTTGCCTACGGCGGCTTGGAAGTAATGACACCCGAAAACATAGAGGAAGTGTATAGGATACACGTTCATATTATCGAACACATGGGCATACCCGTGGTGGTTCCGTTCCCAGATGAGAAGGTGAATGTGTCTGG
>Ga0209723_1004607_pt1 | contig 15157 bp, 7 predicted proteins | sample BiotimSIPDNA_2_FD_185750 | JGI IMG/M metagenome (GOLD analysis project Ga0209723, IMG submission 185750) | Anaerobic biogas reactor microbial communites from Washington, USA - Biogas_R2 time_0 SIP DNA (SPAdes) (version 2) | ecosystem: Engineered > Bioreactor > Anaerobic > Unclassified | place... | reverse complement strand
GACCGGCGAAAACACGCATGCGCCAGTGACCGGGGCGGATCCACTAACCACCAGTATTTTAAGGGGTGCTCACTACCGTTCGCCCCTACTATCATCTAATCTCAACAAAAAATCACCCGGAAATGTTCGAAGCACCACTATTTCAACAAGCCAGGGAAACCCAAAATCAAGTGGCACGGAGCTACTTAAAAATCTTACCGACCGCGTCTTTGAGTGACTCCCGGAGTGCATTTCCGATATTTGCCTGATCAAAATCCACATTGTCTCCCTGAAATGTAAAGACAACGCTTGAGGCGGCTGTAGATGATTTTCCTTCTCCGGTTGCCCGCCACCTTTTTTCGCTGCTTTTTTGATAAATCACCACTTCGGTTCTGATCACAGCACTCTGGGTGCTGTGATGAATTATTCCGGCGGAGGCACTGGATGTGGGCTGTCCAAAGTAGATCACTTTTGCCCAGGCCTGATATTCTGATTCAGACTGGTCAAGGAATTCTATTATATCGCTTTCCTTGTAAATTCCTGCCCACATCCCTTTGGCTATTTCGCGGCGTTTCTGCTCTATTTCCGGCTTGACCTCTAAAAGCTTGAATCTGCCGGTCTCAAAAAGTGCTTCCGCAAGCAGCGCCTGAATACCTAATCCGATACGTTCATCTTTCCATGATTTGTGCGATAATTCATTGCTGGCGCCAATGACCTCAACTGATCTGGTATCTCCCTCAAGTGTTATAGAGGAACTGGATGATGAACATCCACTCAGTATTCCTGTGATTATCCAGATAAGTACCGGGGTGCAAAACCGGTTAAGATTATTAAAAAGCAAAACGTCCCCCGACAAAGATCGTATTGGATAAATAGTTTTTAATCAGCAACTGAGTGCGGTATCCGGCATTGAGTCCGAAGCTTTTACTGAGCAGAAATGTGCCGCCGAGCCCCAGGTTCAAGGAATGCGGTGTTCCCAAAACAGATTCGCTATAATCAACCTTCTTATACCCATTATCAACTAAACCGGCTTCTTCATATACATAATTCTTTACCATTCCCATAATAGTGCGACGGTAAAGGATATCTGCATTGATCGAAAACCGCTTCAGAATGGGCATTCCCCACAATGCAGCTAATCCCATGTCAAGCATAGATGATTTATTGGCAAAGGATTCCTGAAATAAAACTCCAGCGACGATATTTTGTGTGGAGATTCTCTTTTTGGCCACAAAATCGAGGCCGATATTTACACCAGAGCGGTTCATTTCTTTAAAATCCGGGGTCATGGCGTCCTTAACAATCTCATTTGAGAAGATAACCCAGTCGGTTCCCAGTCCTGAACTGATAGAGAAGTCCTCATTCTGGAAAAAATGCCGCCGGCCCTTGATGCTGAAGATGTGGTTGAATGCAATTTTATTAAACAGGTTAACAGACATGATATTTTCTGTAAATCCGGCTGATACTTCATTTTTTCCATTGCCTGATGTGTAGTTGTATGCGGCTCTTATTTTCTGTGAAGAGCCTTCTGCTGGCTTCCAACCCTGCTCATATTTGAAAAATTCGACTTCGTAGTCAGATGTAATCGGGAGAACTTTTAAATCCGCGGGAACAGATTCGAATTGCCTTACCATTTTAGTTCCATTGTTTATAGCCGTGCTTTTAATGGGATCGACAGTTACGGGACTGAAAGCATCGGGATAGCCCACTCCATCCTGGGCAAGAATTACTGGTGCCGACACAAAAACGACCAGAGAAACTGTCAGAAGAAACCTGCAGGGAAAACGTTTGATGCTCATAAAGAATCCTTTCCAAATATCCGGCTGGATCACCATTTCATGCGTTGTATAAGTTGAATGACCGCTGTCCGGGCGGCCCGCTGTGTTGCAATGCCGACTGTTGATTGATCAAAAGGCATATCAGGGTTTACCCACACGGATGAGGCGCTTGTGGTCGCTTCTCCGGTTCCCGATGATGGAATGTATTCACCTGTTGCGATGTCAAGAAGTCTGATCTGCAGAGACATGCGGGTTGTAGCCTGTTTTTCCATCATAATGCCGCTGATCTTCTCAGACTGACTGACAGAGAAATCTGTAAGTTCTGCGTAGACAAGATACTGTGGCGCGCTAAGTCCCTCAGTTGAGATCTGTTGATTTTCAGCAACGATTCCTGAAAGGCTCAGGGCCCATTGTTCCAGGATTTTTTTCTGCATCTCCGATTTTTCTTCAACAAATACAAATCTTTTAGACTCGTACAGCTCATCAACAATCCGTCCGCTGAGTCCGAGTCCGACCTGCTTTTCCGCAAATTCGGGGTATTGGGCCGTAAGTTCAGGGGAAATTTTAAACTGCATCACCTGCACCCTTAGAGCGTTACCGGTGAACTCCTGGTAAGAGGAAAGCTCTTTTTGCCGGGAACCTGAATCCGGAAGCCCCCCGACGCCTTCGGTTTTAACCGAGGCGCATCCTGTTATAATTGATAACAGCCAGACGGAAAATATCAGGGTTGGTAATCTGATCATATTTATTACCCATGTAGTTGCTGATTGAATGTTGTCATTTTCCTGATCGGGAGCATTACTGGCGTTTGACACTCCTGAAGAGTAAAAAAAGATCCTGTGCGAGTATGTACATCTCTGATAAATATACCATCAAGAGAGCATGTTGTGTAGAGGCATGATTTTTCAGCAGGTACGGGCTGTTTTTATCACTTTTCAGAAACAAAAATTAAAAAAGCAGTCCGTCCCATAATCGGGTATCCCCTGTTATTTCTTCTTTGCATCCTGTTTCTCTTTTTGCTGAGGTACTTGTGCGGTCTGTCCAATCGGTTTTTGCGGGAACATAGATTCCAGTGCGTTGAAGACATCGCCTGAGATACTGCTTTTGAGGTAGTCCTTATATTTAGTAAAAAGATCAAATGCGGCACTGTTCTTTTCTTCACCAAGCAGGACATAAATCTTCTCAACCAGTTTCTGGGGATCTTTACCTCCGGAAGAAACCGCCGGTTGTGATTGCGCCATGGGAGCCGGTGCTGTTATCTGTTTTATTGCCAGATCAAGGGCCTGCTGTCTGCTGTTTACCTCTGCAAGCTGGCTGTTTTTACGCTGTAATTCATCGGTAAGGGTTTGTGCTGTACGGTTAAGGTAATCTTTTTGGCGCAGGAGAGACTGCATTGCCTGATCTCTGCTTGTCTGAAGTCTATCTTTTTCGGCCAGCTTGAATTTTATCTGGTTTTGTAAAGTTAGTCTGGAGCTTAGGATCGTGGTTTGCTGTTTTCGGTACTCCTGCTCTGCTGCAGCGATCTCTGCATGGATTGCACTCTGCCTGTTTTTGAGCTGCTGAAGCTGCTGCATTTCAGAGGAGAGAAGGTTATGGTTATCCCCGGCTGTTTTTTGAATCGCTCCCATGTTTACCTGATATTCAGTCTGTACTGTGGTCATCTGCTGGGTCAGTTTTGCACTCTCACCGGTAAGAGCGTTTATCTCATGTTCTTTTGCCGAAATCTGCGACTGCAGGGCCTGAAGTTCCTGAGATGCATTCAGTTTTCGATTCTCAAAGGCGCTTTGGGCACTGGTAAGGTTCTGAGCAAGCTGCAGTTTGTGATTGTTAAGTCTCTGGATTTCATTTTCTATCCGGTAAATTGAGTTTCTGGAAGCTGTCAGATTCTGGGAGATCTGGATTTGTGCTAAAGCTTTGTTTTTTTGAATCTCAGATACAGATTTTCTGGCCTGTTGAACCTGTGACAGGAAAGCTTGCCGCTCATTCGCTGCCGCTTTGCCGGCACTGTCAAGAGATCCGATTTGTGCCTGAAATGCCGAAGCATCGCTGTAACTTGAATTTCTTTGTATCGTAATAAGCTGGTCAAGAGAATCTTTCTGCCTGTTTAATACTGTATACTGTGAGCGTATGAGCTGCATTGAGCTGTCTATTGAGCGCAGCCTTAGAACAGAAGGGTCTCTGCTGGCGGGGTTTGATCGTTCGAATTCCGCAAGACCCTGTTCCGCTTGAATTTTCTTAGTTGTAAGCTGGGTGATGCTGTTTGCGATATTTGTAACAAACTGCTCTATCCTGGCCCGCCTCTGGCTGAGAGTAAGAGAGTTAATCTGCTCCCGGGCATTTTTTATACCCGGCTTGCGAAGATATAAGTCTTGTTTGCCAAGGAGCTCGTTGAGCTCCTGTTCCTTAGGTTCAATCAGTTTTTTTGCGCCTTTCACCCTGGTTGCGGATTGCTGGATCAACTCATCGAGCTCATTTCTCCTTACTGAAATCTGGCTGTCAATAACAAACAGCTCTTTCATCATATTCCAGACCTCTTTTTGAGAAGTTCTAACCTGGAGCTCTTCCTGGGATTCGTTGATCTGCTTTACATAGATCGCCCGTCCGTTCTCATATTCAGACTGCAGCTGGCCGGTTTTTGCCTGGAGCTGAATTCTCTCCTGTTCTGCTTTGTTCAACATCTGCTGCTGCCTGTTTGATTCCTGAACGATCCGGGCTTTTTCGTTTTCAAAGCCCCTTATAATTTGCGAATGAGCTGCCTGGTTCTGGTTGAACTTGTTTTTAGCATCTGTTAACAGAGTGGTTGCATGTAAAGATTTTCTTTCTGCGGATGCAAAAAGAGAATCATACATTGTGAGCTGCTGAGCTGCGGCACTCTGCCCGCTTTCAAATTCCAATATCTGAGTTGCAGAATCACGGGCCAGCTGCTCCAGAACCGGTTTGGCATTCGACAAATCTCTAATCTGTCTTGCCAGGTTTGTATCCGCTTTAACCTGTTCTGCAGTTAAGGATAGAATGGTTTCATTTGTGTTTTGTGAGAGGATATTTTTAAGTCTGTTGACCTTTTCTGTTAAAATGTTAAGTTCCGTCGATCTGGAAATGAGCTGCTGTTCGGTATCCTTTTGTGCCTTTCTAACTGCGGCTCCGTCTGCTGAAAACTTCTGGTATGCCATTATGCTGTCATTGCGGAGCTGCTGAATCTGAGCTTTGTATCCTGATATTTTCTGCTCAGAGGCACTTATTGCTGAGGAAACTTCAGAAAGCGGGGCCTGCTTCTGGTTTTTCACTCCGAAGAGAGCCGATAGCGCATTTATGCTGTCGCTCTGCAGATTGTTGATAGAAGCGGATAAAGTAGCAAGTTCGCTCTCTATCATATTTATTCTGTAATCAATATCCCGGACATTTGATGCAACAACTGAGGGGTCCGGGGCTGCGGCAGTATTGATATCACCTGCATCTGAGGTGAATATCAGGAAACAGATTAAAAAACTGAGGGCAGGGAAAAAAAGGTGAAAATGAGCTGTTTTATATGTGAAACTGGATTCCTTTGAAACTGCTTGCATCACAAATTCCTTCTATTGAGAAAACATTTTTATCGGTATTCTGCCGGCCTGGCAAGACTCCTTTAATCTAAATACAGAAGAGTATCTATGTAAACTCTTCTTTTTGTTTACTGAATTTCGGGGATGTTGAGCTTTTTGAAAACAGAATAATTTATCAGAAATTCACGAAAGTGCACGAAAAATAAATCATGTTTCTCTTGATGTTTCAAAGACCCTCCTTGACAGTCGGGGCTCCGATTATTGCCTCAATGTCTCATTATGTGTAATATCCGGTTCCTGTTCCGAGGCCTGACCGTAAGGGAGGGCGATAACAAAATATGTAGTTCCTGGAATATGGTGTTCCCCAATACTAGATACTTAAGAATAAAGATTTTTTGGAAGAGGGTGCCCCCAATATTAAGAATTCTTTAGAATCAGGAGTTTTTTTTGGAAGAGGGTGTCCCCTCTTGCGCTCCAGCCCGTGTTGTCCACCATTTGTGCAGGCAGGCATGGTTATCACATTTGCAAGACGTCCTTGCGGCCGCACTGACGAACTGGTGGTAGATTAAAATTTATTGTAGCCTGAAAGAATTCAAGCATGTAATGGAGAGTCGAAAGTTGCAAGTCACAAGTCGAAAGATACAAGACAAGCCACGGCCGCCCTCAACCGTGTCTTTTGCCAAGGTACCCCCAATTTATCTCAAGAAGCCCCTAAAAGATGCTATAACTGGATAAGATTCCTGACCAGCCTGAAAGGCTGACCTATTTCAGCGAAGGGCAACGCCCTGGTGATTAAAACGGGATTATAGCCTCTAAGAAAAAGGCGTATAGTCACGCGTCTTTTCCGCCGCCGGCAGGCATGTTTTGACTTTTTCGAAGCCACAAATGTTGGTATTCCATCGGGTGACAATGACTGCTGTAAGCTCACCAATAGAGGGCCTCCGGCCAAACCAAAAATCCTGAATAATTTGTCAGAAGACAGGCTTGCCATTTTTCTATTAAATTCAATTTTTGAGACACAGTTTAAAATTTAGATAACAACGACGGCTGTAAGCTCACCAATAAAGGGCCTCCGGCCAAACCAAAAATCCTGAAAGAAATATCAGGAAGAGGGAACACACAGCCCGGATCTTTTGGAGAAAAATCTGGGGTTTACCCTTCTGTGATTGTTTCATTTACTCTCTTTATAGCTGCTTTTCCTTATATTTAGTATAAGGCAGGTTGATTTGCAGGCTGAGTTTCCTTTAAGAGGAGTAAAAATGAAAATTATCGGCAGGGGTGCCAGAATAACTTTTGTTGCTGTTTCAATTTTGCTGACAGCATTTGAGCCGCAAGCCCAGGATGGAAACTCTTCTTTTGGGTGGGCAAACTATGACGGCCAGACATTAAAAGGGCCGGTTACCGGAGGTGGAGATGCCACTCCTGTGGAAGTGACTACGTTTGCACAATTAAAGACCGCGGTTGAGTCTTCAGATGCCAGGGTGATTCATGTAATGAATGATGTGGGTAACGGGTATATCGGAACAAGCGGGGATGTTCTGAAGTTCAAATCCAATAAAACTGTTATTGGTGTTAAAGCCGGAATTACGGTAAAATGTTCATTTCAAATTTCAGGCGCAAGTAATCTGATAGTAAGAAACCTGATAATAAGAGGCCCCGGAAACTCCAATTCAAATCAGAACTGGGATGCGGTCAATATACAGGGATCAAACAGGATCTGGTTTGATCACTGTACTGTAATGGAAGGGGAGGACGGGAACTTTGATGTTGTGAAGGGGTCAGATAACGTAACCGCCTCATGGTGTAAGTTTACTTACGTTACGGGTGGAGAGCATAATCTCTCAAATCTCATCGGGTCAAGCGACAACGAGGAGGTCAGCCACGATAAATTGAACGTGACATATGCATATTGCTGGTGGGATAACGTCAATTCGCGCTGCCCGCGAACACGTTATGGTAAAATCCATGTGCTTAACAGTTACTATAACAGTGTAGGAAGCGGGGCTTATGCCGGTTATATGTCAAACGTTCGTGTGGAAGGTTGTTTTTTCGAGAGCAATGTCAAAAATCCCACGGGTCTTATCAGCACAGGCGGCAAGGCGGGGGTGTTTACAATAGATTGTAATGTGAATGGTACCCAAAAAGACGGATACAACGATCCATTTGCTCCGCCATATCAGTATACTATGTTTGCGAATTCAGTAGTAAAGAGCAGGATAACAGCCGCAAAGGGCGGGGCAGGTGCGACACTTGATAACCCGATAATGAAATACAGCCTTTCTGCTTCGGTTGCACAGGGACAGGGCACCGTTACACCATCGGGCGGAAGTTATGAAAGCGGAAAAGGTGTACAAATAACGGCAGTGCCAGCGCAGGGATACAAATTTAATCACTGGGGTGGAGATCTTTCCGGGAGCACGAATCCGGCAACTCTTACAATGAACGCAAATAAGACCGTTACTGCTTACTTTGTTGAGGATACAAGGGAATTTTACACGATAACAAAGCAGGCATCGTATGGTGGTTCTATCACCCAGACCCCGGAGGGGTCCCCGCTGGCGGAAGGGACCTATGTAACTTTTACCGCCGTTCCAAACAGCGGGTGGAGATTCAGAGGGTGGTCCGGTGATCATACCGGAGAGAATGCTTCGTATACAATCTCTTCACTGAGCGGCAATATCTCAATATCTGCGCTGTTTGAGCCAGTTGACAAACTTGTCTACCAGGCTGAAAACGGCATTCTTGAAGAGGCCGTAGTAGAATCAAGCAATGCTGGTTTTACAGGTGACGGCTATGTAAATTTCAACGCTGCGGCCGCCTCGATACAGATCCCGGTATATGCAGACGAAGCCGGCAAGAAGACGGTTTCGATCTATTATTCAAACGGGTCCGGATCAAAAAGGAATCTGTCACTCTCTGTAAATGGCACAAGTCAAATTGCGTCTGTAGAGTTTGATGCGACAGCTGAATGGACAACATGGAAAGTCATACAGGTAAGTATCACCCTACCTAAGGGAGCAAGTACCATTACACTGGAAACCATAAACAGCCAGGACGGCCCCAATGTTGATAAAATATCACTGGAGTCGTCTCTGAGCTCCAGAACAGTTGATAATAAAACAGGTGTTAAATTATCTGTATTGTACAATGTTTCCTCTAAAACCCTTCATCTTGAATTGCCACCGTCAAGAACAACTAAAGTGGGCGTATTTATGCTTGATGGGAAAAGAGTTATCTTCAGGGAATTCACACGCAGTTCTGCGGGGCCTGATGTGGAAATACCGCTTTCCGGTCTTAAAAGCGGGATATACTTTGTCAAATGCGAGGCTGATGGATCAGTGAATTGTCAATATGTTAATGTTTTATAATCAGGTGCTTCGGACATTTCCGGGTGATTTTTTGTTGAGATTAGATGATAGTAGGGGCGAACGGTAGTGAGCACCCTTAAAATACTGGTGGTTAGTGGATCCGCCCCGGTCACTGGCGCATGAGTGTTTTCGCCGGTCTTCTCTTAGGGGCCATTGTTCGAGTCCACGAGTTTATGGCCCCTCCCCGGCGAAAACGCGAATAAGCGCCAGTGCGGGGCTCCCAGGCATTTTTGCCTACTTTTGTTGCCTTGGACAAAAGTAGGTCGCCGAGGGCATCCGTTCTAATCTTAAAAAATCATTTACAGTTGACAATAGCTTGGAATGTTACGAAAAAACACCCGAAAATGTCTGAAGGGCCACAAACATAGAGGTTGCCATGGGATTTAAAAGAATAACTGCACTATTTCTCCTGCTGATTGTTTACAGCGGATTTGCTCAACTCCCTTCGTTTCCGGGTGCGGAGGGCTTTGGGCGCTTTGCACTCGGCGGCCGTGGCGGAGATGTCTATCAAGTCACAAATCTTGCCGACTCCGGTCCGGGCTCTCTCCGTGATGCAGTCAGTGTTTCAAACAGGATTGTGGTATTTACTGTAGGTGGAGTGATAAATATTTCAGACCGGATAGTTATAAAAAAGAATATCTACATTGCCGGGCAGACTGCCCCCGGCGGCGGGATAACCATTTACGGCAATGGTGTTGCACTTAACGGTGATTCAGGGAATAACATAATCCGCTACATACGCATAAGAATGGGGCAAAATGGCGAGAGCAAAAAAGACGCTTTGGCCATCTCCGCTGGTCAGAATTATATGCTGGACCATGTTTCTATTTCCTGGGGAATAGATGGAACGCTTGATGTGAACGGTACGGGCATTGACAATGTTTCTCTTCAGAACAGTATTGTCGGGCAGGGAATTAACATTATCAACCATTCAACCGGCGGCCTGATGCAGAGTGGAAAATGGTCAATTATTCGCTCACTTTATATCGACAATAAAACCAGAAACCCCAAAGCACGCGGAACGCATGAATGCATTAACAGTGTTTTTTACAACTGGGGTACAAACGGCTACATAATGGGAGATACCGAAGGACTTTCGGAATGCAATTTAATCGGAAATTATTTCATATATGGACCATCAAGCAGTTCCGGTTCTCACATCACCAATACAACTGCCGCCTTCCATGTTTATGGAAAGGATAACTGGGTTGATGACAACAAGAATGGAAAATTAGACGGCACCCTGATGACCAGTTATAAAACAGCAACTGTCATGAGTTCTCCATATAATCATCCTGGTGTTAGTAAGCTTCTTTCAGCACAGGATGCCTTGGAGAATGTGATTGATAATGTGGGTGCCTCAATAGTGCGTGATGCAGTGGATGATTTCCTTATTAATGAACTTGTTTCTTACGGCCAAAAAGGGAAAATCATCACAACCGAGGATGAAAACGGGATCCCCAATAATGTCGGGACTGTAACCAATGGCACTCCGCCTGTGGATACCGATAAAGACGGCATGCCTGACAGTTGGGAAGTAAGTCATGGTTTAAACCCCAGCCTGGCAGATGATTGCAAGCTTACCACTCTTTCCGAAGACGGGTACACAAATGTTGAGATGTATATAAATGAGCTTGCCGGTGATAATGTCGTCTATGTAAATGACGACAGAAAATCTTACTCAATCAAAAGTCTGGCGGCCCCAGGGGGATCCATAACACAGAGTCCTGAAGGATCAAAAGTTCTGGAAGGCACAAAAGTGACATTGACTGCTGTCCCAAACGGCGGCTGGACCTTTACCGGATGGTCCGGTGACCATACCGGAACTAATGCAACTTATTCCATTGCCTCTCTGAGCAGCGATGTGTCGGTTTCTGCATCATTCATGCCGATTGATAAATTTACTTACCAGGCGGAAAATGGTGTTTTTAAGGATGCTGTGGTGGAAACTAAGAACGCTGGTTTTACAGGAGATGCGTATGTTAATATTTCGGCAGTAAGCGGATCTTTTGTTGAAATTCCGGTTTATGTTGATGATGCTGGTCAGAAAAATGTACATGTTACCTTTTCCAACGGGTCCGGTGCACCAAGAGCGCTCTCGGTTTCTATAAACGGTACCCAGCAGATTGCATCTGTACAGTTTGATGCTACTGCAGACTGGACAACCTGGGCATCAAAAGAAATCAGTGTTACACTTCCGCAGGGAATCAGTGTGGTAACACTGGGGACAATTAAGGCACAGGATGGTCCTAATATCGACAAAATCGTCCTTGGTCAGGGTACGCATGTTATTTCACACGGATCAAGAGCAGAAATGTTTCATTATTATTTAGACCCTGCTCAAAGGGCTCTCAGCATTCAGGCAAATTCATCTGAAGAAATCAATGTGAGCATATTTTCTTTAAACGGCAAAAAAACGCTCTCCAGAGATTTTCAAATGAGTGCAAGGGCCGCAAATGTGAAAATACCGCTTAATGGATTAACAAACGGGATGTACCTTGTCAGAGTAAAAATAAACGGTTTTGAAAAAAATGGATACATCAATTTACGATAGACAGTTCAGGGAGGTATTGATCATGCGCATGAAAATTGCGGTCTGTTTTATCACACTGATGGCGTTGTTTACACAATCCTTTGCACAGCGGCAACTGGAATCTCTGGACCGGGGGTTGGTGGCAGTCAGTACTGGAGGAAGCGATGTTTTTTTAAGCTGGCGTTTGATGGGGAATGATCCTGACGGGATTGCGTTTAACATCTATCGTGGTTCAACAAAAGTGAATACCAGCCCGATCACAGGTGCGACTAACATCATTGACAAATCCGGCAGCACAAGTGCAAAGTACTCGGTTCGACCGGTAATCGGGGGAGTAGAACAGGCTGCATCTAAAGAGGTGCCTGTATGGGCATCAAACTGTCTTACCATAAACCTTCAGCGCCCATCCAGTATATATGCTCCAAACGATATAAATGTGAGTGATCTTGACGGTGATGGAGAGTATGAGCTTGTTGTCAAGTACGAGCCGAATAATACAAAGGACAACTCGCAATCCGGTACGGTGGATAAAGTCTATCTCCATGCCTATAAGCTCAACGGGACATGCCTCTGGAAGATTGATCTGGGTGTCAATATCCGGGGTGGGGCGCATTACACACAGCACCAGGTTTATGACTACGACGGCGATGGCTTCGCTGAAGTCGCCTGTAAAACAGCTCCCGGCACAAAAGATGGTACTGGTGCGTTCCTGAGTCTTGGTCCCGCTGCAAATGACAATGATAATGAGGATTATCGCAATTCCGGCGGTTATATCCTTTCAGGTCCTGAGTATCTCACAGTCTTTAATGGAAAGACGGGAAAAGAGATGGCCACTGTTAACTATATGCCTGCCAGAGGAACGGTAAGTAAAGAAGAGTGGGGCGATGCTTATGGAAACAGGGTGGACCGGTTTAATTCCACTACAGCCTGGCTGGATGGAAAGCGTCCAAGCATGGTTTTCCAGCGTGGTTATTACTATCGGCTTACCTGCGCGGCCTGGGATTGGCGTGATGGCAAATTAACTCAACGGTGGTTTATTGACTCAAGAAAAACATCGGGTTACAGCAGCATGAATGACCAGGGAAACCATGGTATCATGGCAGGGGATGTTGACAATGATGGAAAAGATGAGGTCATTTTCGGTGCCTCGGCACTTGACCATGACGGGAAACTTCTTTACGCAAATGGAATGGGGCATGGTGATGCGGGACATATTGGCGATATGGATCCGTCAAGACAGGGGCTTGAGCTGTGGCTTGTTCGTGAAGGTGCGGCTGCGAATTCGAACGGGTCTTATATGGCCGATCCTATTACCGGCAAAGCCATATGGGGCCATAAGGTCTCCGCTTCATCAGATGTCGGAAGGGGTATTGCCGCGGATGTCGATGCCTCAAATGTGGGGTATGAGATGTGGTCAAGCGCTACTGACGGAACTTATAACTGTAAAGGAACTAAAATCAGCTCAAGTAAAGGTTCGATGAATTTCCGTGTATACTGGGACGGGGATCTGCAGGATGAGCTCCTGGATGGAAACGTAATCGATAAGTGGAACGGTAACGGCACAATCAGGCTGGCTACTCTTAATGGAAATTCCTGCAATGGTACAAAGAAAACACCAAACATTTCAGCGGACCTTCTTGGGGACTGGCGTGAGGAGGTTATCCTTCACGATGGGGCATCAAAACTGTACCTCTACACTACTACCATCTCTACGACAAATCGACTATATACGCTAATGCATGACCCTGTATATAGAGCCGGCATCGCCTCTCAGCAGTCTGCTTACAACCAGCCGCCTCATCTGGGTTTTTTCCTTGGTAATGGAGCCGACAAAGCACCTAAACCCAACATGTATGTCAGCAGCAGCAAAAATTCCTTTACCCTTACAACTTCTGTCGGCCAGGGAGAAGGAAGTATTACTCCTGCAAGTGGAGCATTTGAAGAGGGACAGGCTATCACTGTTACGGCAGTTCCTGCGAGCGGATGGATTTTTGATCACTGGAGTGGAGACCTGAGTGGAAACTCCAACCCTGCAACACTTAGCATGACCGCAAACAAAACTGTTTCCGCCTATTTTGCAGAAGATCCAAGGAATTACTATACTATTGCAAAACAGGCAGGCCCCGGTGGTTCAATAACCCAGACACCTGATGGATCTTCCCTGGTGGAGGGCACTGATGTTACCCTGAGTGCTGTTCCAAACACCGGCTGGACATTCCTGGGATGGTCAGGGGATTATGAGGGTACTAACGCGTCGTACAACATCTCCTCTCTGAACAGAAACATTTCAGTTACGGCTTCATTTATGCCCCTGGACAAACTTGTTTACCAGGCAGAAGTTGGTGTGTTGCAGGAAGCTGTCCTGGAGGCAAAAAACGCCGGGTTTACCGGAGAGTCTTATGTTAATTTTAACGCGGCGGCTTCCTCGGTTCAAATCCCTGTTTATGCCGATGTCGCAGGTCAGAGAACGTTAAAAGTTACATTCGCCAATGGCTCAGGTGCTTCAAGGGAGCTGTCTTTTTCTGTAAACGGTACTCAGCAGATCGCATCTGTGCAGTTTGAAGCCACAGCAGATTGGACAACATGGGAATCAAAGCAGATAAGTCTCTCTTTGCCGCAGGGTGCCAGCATTATTACACTGGCTACGGTAAACAGTCAGGACGGGCCAAATATTGACAAGGTTACTCTCGATCAGGGTACGTATGCACTATCGCATGAAACTGAAAGAGGAAAGTCAACTTCATTTTACAATGCAGCAAAAAGGGCTCTCTTTATACAGGCCGCAGGAGTAAAAAATCTGAAAGTAAGTATTTACTCATTGAGCGGTAAAAGAGCATTTTCAGAGCGTTTCAGTTCGGTTTCTGGCATCGGAAGACTGGAAATTCCTGTCAAAGGAATCAGAAATGGAATGTACATTTTAAGATCTGAGATTGACGGGACTGTAAAAACAGAACACATAAATTTAAGGTAGTTTTGAAGATCTGCAGAAACAAAAAAAAGCCACCGGTATTGCCGGTGGCTCATGAATCTGATAAACTTTACAGTTACTGCAGAATGATTCGTTTGTCTATCACGCCGGATGAACCCTTGATACGCACTATATAAGAACCTCTCGCCAGGCTGTTCAGGGCAAAAGAGTGCGTTTTGCTGGTAAATGAATCTTTCTTCAGGTTTGCGATGCGATGCCCCTGAAGATCGAAAAGGTCAAGATCAAGGTTTCCATCGTCTGCTGAAGAAACAAGAAGTGTCCTGCCATGAACTTCGATCTGGGTTGACCGGGAAACAGCAGGGCTTGCAAACTGTTTTATAGCACTACTGTTTCCTCCGCCGACAATAGAGATGTCGGTGATGTATTGTTCTGCGCCATCTCCTTCTCTTGTAAATAAATCGGAAGCACTGTTAAATGTCGCAACAGTTCCTTTGTCTGTTGTGAAGTTATCGAAAAAGATTGTGCCGGAGAAGCCCGGAGCCGCGATCATGATATAGAGTTTGGCAATATTATCCATGCTCATCGCGCTGACATCGAAGGTGCATAATGTTGAATCTCCAGGGTTCAGCCATTTTCCTTCCGGAGGCATTTCCCAGTCCCAGGTTCCATCTGTCAAAACAGCAAGGCTCATCCAGACACCGCTCAAGCTTGTGTTATATGCTGTCAATGAAGCTGTGGTTGCACCGCTGAGATTTGTGGAAGGGGCAATGTAAATGTTGGCAGCGGCTTTAACGGTCGTATCACCTTCGGCAGAGACCTGGTTACGCATGTTGTTGACAACAACTTTCAACCAGCCGTTTCCATTGCTTGTATCAGGTGTTATGGAGACCTGTTCGACCGCAGTGTCAAGATCCCCCAGACTGTATTCGACATTGCACGGGGGCACTTTTGTCGTACTGATTGCGTAATTGCTCCATCCGGGCATCTTGTCCAGAGTGTATATACATGATGATTCAAGGTTGGCTTTCCAG
>Ga0209723_1004598_pt1 | contig 15185 bp, 15 predicted proteins | sample BiotimSIPDNA_2_FD_185750 | JGI IMG/M metagenome (GOLD analysis project Ga0209723, IMG submission 185750) | Anaerobic biogas reactor microbial communites from Washington, USA - Biogas_R2 time_0 SIP DNA (SPAdes) (version 2) | ecosystem: Engineered > Bioreactor > Anaerobic > Unclassified | place... | reverse complement strand
ATAAATAATTCTATCTCGTCCCGACAATTCGGTAGCTTTTGATACTTTTAAATAATTCATAGAAAAATAATTCTTTAATTGTCAAGAATAACATCTTCACCTTCTTTTAATTCTTGTTCAGAATTTTTTTTATCATTAACAATTCTTTTTTTGTTGGAAAATTTAACTGGTTGAGCTCCTTTTAAATCATTTAAACTCATGGTCTTTATTTTTTTATCATCAATTATTTCTTCCACTGGAGTAAAACCAGTTTGATTAGATAAATTACTTTTTACATTTTGAGGTGGTATATAATTTACCTTTTTTACAATTGGTTTTTCAATTGAAGTTTTTTTGTTAACTATATTATTTACTATTGGTTTTCTGTTATGATTTTCCCTCGGTATATTTTTTTCATTAGAATTCATTTTTCTACTTCGTTCTGCTAAACATTTTTGGCAAAAAAGAGGTCTAATTCCATCTGGTTTAAAAGGAATAACTATATCAACTCCACAAACAGAACATCTCCCAGAAAAACCATCACTAATATTTTTTTTATCACTTCCAACTTTTCCTCCATCAGCTGAACTTTGATGCCAGGCCATGATTGTTTCTTCTACTTCATTTCTTTTATTAGCATATTTTTCACGAGAATATTTAATAACTTCTTTTTCATTATCAGTTTTTTCTTCTTTTAATAAAGGAGGTAATCCTTTAGCCGAAAAAGGATCAGAGGCAATTCCATCTATCATTAATTTCAAATACATTTCATATTTTGGTAAATTTACTATATCTTCCTCCGTAAAAACTGGGGTAAATTCTTTAACTAATTCTTCAGCATCAGTAGCCCCAACTCTAAAAACTATAATTGTTCCTACATTTCCAAAAACAGCTGGTTTAACTTTATCATCTAATTGTTCTATATATTGATGAGCCATTATTAAATTAAGACGATATTTTCTAGCTTCAGATAAAATATTAGCAAAACTCTCAGTAGAAAAATTTTGAAATTCGTCAATGTATAGATAAAAGTCTCTTCGATCTTTTTCGTCCACATCAACTCTACTCATAGCCGCTAATTGAATCTTAGTTATCATCATAGCACCTAATAAAGCTGAATTATCTTCACCAATCCTTCCTTTACTTAAATTCATTATTAATATTTTACCTTCATCCATTATCTTTCTCATATCAATAGTTGATTTTGTTTGTCCAACTATGTTTCTCATCAAAGAACTAGATAAAAATTGCCCAACTTTATTTTGAATAGGTGATACCGCTTCGGAAGCAAATTTATCAGCATAACCAGCAAATTCTTTTTCCCAGAAAGATTTAACTACCGGATCTTTAATATTAGCTACAACTTTTTTTCTATACTCCTTATCAGATAACATTCTTACTACTCCTAATAAAGTTGAACCGGGAAAATCTAAAATGGCTAATATGGAATTTCTTAAAATATATTCTAATCTAGGTCCCCAAGAATCAGCCCATAATTTTTGAAAGACACCTATTAACCCAGAGGCTACTAGATGTCTTAAGTGGGGTTCAACTTGCTCCACCAAGTTAAAAGCTATTGGATAATCAATATCAGATGGGTTAAAATAAACAACATCTTTTATTCTTTCTTCTGGTATATATTTAATAACTTTTTCAGCTAAATCTCCGTGAGGATCAACTACAGCTACACCTTTTCCAGCTCTAATATCTTCAACTATCATATTTTCTAAAACAGTTGATTTTCCCATTCCAGTTTTTCCTATCAAATACATATGACGACGACGATCATCCGTTTTAATTCCAAAACGTCGCATTTGATTGCGAAAATTAGTTTGAGCAAAAAAAATTACTTCGTTATCATTACTCATATTTTTTAATTTATACTATATATTTGTCTTAAAAAATTATCAAAACCATCAAACTGAACAGAAATATCTTTAAAAATAGGGGTTAAATACAATATAGCAAAAATTACAGGAATAACTATTATAATAATTTTTAAAAGAGAAAAAACTTTTTGTAATTGTATATATTTTTTAACATAGGTCACTGAATCTAATATTTCTTGATTTAAATCAATGTTCCTTTCAATTAACTTTTTTAAATCAGAATTATTAATTTGAGGATCTTCTTCTTTTTTAATAACCTCCTCTTCTAAAATATCATTAATTTGTTCACTAATTTTATTATCCATATTTATAAATTTAATTACATTTAAAATTATACCAAAAAAGAAGTCAAAAATCAAACTAAGATTTTAATAAATACTTTCATTTATTCTCTTAATTTACAATTAGGAACATTTTTTCTAGCTAAAAATACTAGTTTTTTCATTTCAGCTATAGAAAAAGTCTCTTTATTTTTGAAAATATTATTTACTAATTCAGTATCAGATTTAAATCTTTGCAAAAACCATTTTTCAGCTCTGGCAATTTCTTCGGACATTTTTATAATATCATTCTCCGTATGTAAACCTGAAACTACAGTAGTTCTAAACTCATAAGGAATTACTCCTGATAATAGAAGTTTTATAGTTTTTTTTATTTCATTAATATTAGCTTTAACTCCAACAACATCCGAATATTTTTCTAATGGTGCTTTTATATCCATAGCTACATAATCAATTAATTTATTTTCTATTAAATCATTTATTATTTTATAATTAGTTCCATTAGTATCAACCTTTATCTTAAAACCAATTTCTTTTATTTTTATTATAAAATCCTTTAGGTCTGGTTGTAGAGTTGGTTCTCCACCTGAAATAACTACTCCTTCTATTTTACCAATTCTTTTCTTTAAAAAAAGAAGAAGATCTTTCTCAGAAATTACAGAAAAATCTTCTTCTTTATATTCACTCTCGCCCTCACCAGTATTAGCCAGGACAAGCATAGGGTTATAGCAAAAATGGCAACGAAAATTACAGGAAACAGTAAAAACGACAGTTGATATACATCCAGGAAAATCAATCATACTAAGTTTTTCTAATCCACCTATTACCATTTTTAAAAATCAAAAACTAACGGAAACAATAAATTATTTTTCGTTAATCTTATCAACTCTAATTTTATAAGTCTTACGATCATTATACTCAGCCATTTTACCTTTGTTATAACATTTTGTTGGAGTAATCCAACCAACAACTCGACTATAGACAGTGCATTCAGTTCTTTTATCCGTTTGAATTGGTGACATAATTTTATTCATATTAATTATTATATTATAATCTTTTTTTAATTTTTAACAAGATTGACAACCAGTTGATTTTATATTCTTATCTAAAGCAAAAGCTCCCAAACCTTTTTCTTCATCACAAATAGGACAATACTTATGTTCTCCAGATAAATATCCATGAATCGGACAGATAGAAAAAGTTGGAGTAATGGTGAAATATGGTAGACGATAATTTTCAACTATAGTTTTAACTAATTTTTTAGTTAATTCTGGATCATTTATTTTCTCTCCAAGAAAACCATGTAAGACAGTTCCACCGGTATATTTTATTTGTAAATCATCTTGTAAATCTAGAGCCGAAAAAATATCATCAGTAAAACTAACTGGTAAATGAGTGGAGTTGGTATAATAAGGGTCAGCTCCTTCATTTTTTACTAAACTATTATTAGCGCAAATAATATCAGGATATAATTCTTTATCTTTTTTAGCAAAACGATAAGTACAACCTTCGGCTGGAGTAGCTTCTAAGTTATATAAATCATCAGTTTCAGCTTGAAAATCAGCAATAACTTCTCTCATAAAATCCATTATATCTAAAGCAAATTGATTACCTTTTTTAGTAGTAATATCTTCATTTAATAAATTAACAACAGCTTCATTCATTCCATTTAAACCAATAGTGTTAAAATGGTTTTTCCAATGACTACCAAAACGTTCTTTTATTTGAGATAAATAATATTTGGAATAAGGATATAATCCATTTTCAGTAAAAGTTTCTACTACTTTTCTTTTTATTTCTAAACTTTCCTTAGCTATTTTCATTAATTCTAATAAACGAGATTTAAAATCATTTTCATCTTTTGATAAATATCCTAAACGAGCCATGTTTATAGTTACCACTCCCAAACTTCCAGTTAACGGATTAGCTCCGAATAAACCACCACCTCTTTTTCGTAACTCACGATTATCCAGTCTTAAACGACAACACATACTACGAGCATCATCTCGGTTCATATCGGAATTAACAAAATTTGAAAAATAAGGAATACCATATTTAGAAGTCATTTCCCACATTGGTTGTAGACTTTTTCTATTCCAGTCAAAATCTTTATCTATACAATAAGTTGGAATAGGAAAAGAAAATACTTTACCAGTAGAATCACCTTCGATCATTATTTCAGCAAAAGCTTGATTAAAAATATCCATTTCTTCCTGGAAATCTCCGTAAGTAGTATTCATTATTTCTCCTCCGATTATAACATTCTCTTGAGCAATTGATTTTGGTGGAGTTACATCTAGGGTTATATTAGTAAAGGGAGTTTGAAATCCTACTCTAGTTGGAACATTAACATTAAACACAAATTCTTGTAAGGCTTGTTTAACATCCTTATATGATAAATTATCATATCTTATAAAAGGAGCTAAGTAGGTATCAAAATTAGAAAAAGCTTGAGCTCCAGCTGCTTCGCCTTGCATGGTATAAAAGAAATTAATTATTTGACCTAAGGCACTTCTAAAATGTTTAGCTGGTTTACTCTGAATTTTGATATCAACTCCCCCAAAACCCTTTATTAATAAATCTTTCAAATCCCAACCGCAACAATAAGGAGCTAATAAACCTAAATCATGAATATGTATATCTCCATTAAGATGAGCCATTCTTACTTTTTCTGGATATAATTTGTTTAGCCAATATTTAGCAGAAATAGAAGAAGCAATATAATTATTTAATCCTTGAACTGAAAAACTCATATTACTATTTTCTTTTAATCGCCAATCAGTTTGACCTAAATAACTTTCCATTAATTTATCTTCTGAACTTTGAGCTATATCTCTAACTTGTCGATGTTGATCACGATATAAAATATAGGCCTTAGCAACTTTTATCATTTTATTTTCTATCAAAACTTCTTCCACTATATCTTGAATCTCTTCCACGGCTGGAATAGTTTTATAGAAAAACTTATTCTGAATCTTTTCTAAAACCTTAGCACTCAGTTCATCGGCTAATTTTTCATTTTTTTCTTCTACGGCTTCCATTGCTTTATTAATAGCTTTAGTAATTTTGGAAATATCGAAATCAACGATATCACCCGAACGTTTTAAGATTTTAGAAATGTTGCTTGGCATAATATTTTTTTTAATTTTTATTTAATTTTCTTTTTTTTAATAATTTATCCAATTCTTCACTAAATTCTTCTAAATCTTCAAAAGATTGATAAACAGAAGCATATCTAATATAAGCAATCTTATCTATTTTTTTTAAGTTTTTCATAGCAACCTCTCCTACTTCAGTTGAATCAATTTCATTTTTATTTAAAGCCTGTAAATCTCTTTCAATACAATAAATTAATTGTTTAAATTTTTCTTCATCAACTCCTCGTTTTTCTAAAGCTTTTTTTAATCCATTTATTAATTTTTCTCGGTCGTAACTTTCACGACGACCATCCTTTTTGATAACAACTAAATCCAAAATTTCCATTTCTTCATGAGTAGAAAAACGAAAACCACATTTTAAACATTCTCGACGACGACGAATAAGAAAACCGTCTCCTGAATTTCTAGAATCCACAACTTTTGTGTCATCAAAATGGCAAACTGGGCATTTCATGATTATTTTGTTAAAAATAATATAATACAATATATAGTATATTTAAACTTATTCTAACCACTACATATTGTTTATTTAAAGTATAGCAAAAAAATAATAAGCTGCCAAATGTTAAAAAAATAGCTAATATTAAATAATTTTAGAATTGTTTGTTTAAAAAAATAAAAAATAAATAATATTAATTGTGGATAACTAAAAGAACGATTTAAATCGTTCTTTCATGATTACCTATTTAAAAAAACATTAATTATTAGATATCTAAATTAGAATAATAATCGTTCACATCCTCTAGGTCTTCTAAGGCTTCAATAAAATTAGTCATCTTTTCCTGTTCGACTGAACTTAAAATTTGTTTATCTTTGGGTACATATTCTATTTCAGCTGATTCCATTATTATATTTTGTTTATTTAAAATGTTTTTTATATTCTGTAGATTGTCAATTTGAGTAAAAATTAAAATAACATCATCTTCTATCTTGAAATCTTCTATCCCAGCATCTATTAATTCTAATTGCCAAGCTTCTAAATCAATATTTTTTTCTTTTAAAATATCTTTTAATACTACAATTAAACCTTTTTGTTCAAAATTCCACATAACCGATCCTAAACTTCCGCCATGTTTGGTAAAAACATGACGAACTTCAGAAGCACTTCTATTTTTATTATCAGTTAAACATTTAATTATAAATTGAGCGTTATTAGGGAAAATACCTTCATAAAAAAGTTCTACTACTGTTTCTCCAGCTAATTCTCCTGTACCCCTTTTTATAGCTCGTTCAATATTGTCTTTCGGCATATTAAGAGTTTTGGCTTTATCTATAGCCATACGAAGTGAGGGATTAGTTTCTGGATCACCACCTTTTTCTCTAGCCGCTATAGTTATAGTATTGGCTATTTTAGTAAAGGCGGCTCCTCTCTTAGCATCAACCACAGCTTTAGCTCTTTTGGTTGTAGCCCATTTAGAATGTCCTGACATATTTTTTAAAATTAATTATTATTTTGAAACTGTTACTGTAAAAGGTTTTTTTGATCCATAAGCTTTGGGACCATAATCTAAACAATATTTTTTTATATTCCTTTTAAAATAAGGTGGCTTGTTTTTTTGAATCTGACCTATCAAATAATAAGTTAAACAAAAAATAAAAGCAAAATCAACCCCTGATGGTAAAGTTATTTGCCAACGACTTTTAGCTTCACCAAAATATAAATTTTTTTCTGAACCAAAAGTTATAACTAATTCACTTTTGTCTCTAATAACAAACTTAGCATGACGAGCTTGTCCGAAACTAAAAGATCTAATTGACAATTTAGAGCCAAATAATTCACTTTTTTTAATATCTAACATTGGAGTTATGGCTGAAAATTTATCAGGTAAAATAAAGGAATAAGATTCAAAATTCTTAAAACCACTCCTTAATTTTAGTTTTTGTAAAAATTTTAAAATATTCTTTGGTTGGTCTTTTCCAGCTGATAATATCATACTTAAATAAGTGGATATATTATAAGTATAAGGTTCATTTATTTTAGGATAAACAATAACTTCATCAGCTATTTTAGTTGCGTTAGAATCAGGCGAACAAGTTAATAATACTGTTTTTAAATTATTTTTTTTAGCTAATTGCAATTCCCATATTGAATCTTTTTCTCCTGAAGCTGAAATTATTATAGCTTCACTTATTGTTTTATTTTTTATTAATTTTTTATATTTAATAACATCATTTTTAAAATTAGTTTCATCAGAAAAAAAAGCTGGCTGTTGAGAAAATAAAATTTGTCCAGCATTAAAAGCATTACCACTCCCAACTACAATTGGAAATTTAAATTTTTTTGTATTCAATACTGGTAATTTTATATCTTTTAAAAAATTAAGGGCTTGAATTACTCCTTGATCTAAATTAATAAGATTATTATTTGTATTTTTCATAAAATTCAAATTATTTTATTTTACCTTGCTTTATGGTATCATTAATTAATTTTTTTATTTCTTGTTTATTTCCTAAATATGACCATTTCTTTAATTTAAAATTTTTATCAAATTCACAAACCATAGGGATGGCTACGGGAATATTAAAATTTACTATATCTCTTTCTGATATATTATCTAAATATTTCATTAAAGCTCTTAAACTATTACCGCTAGCTACTATTAATATTTTTTTATTTGCTTTTAAATTAGATATTATATCTTTTTCCCAAAAAGAAACAACTCTATCTTCTACATCCTTAAGAGACTCGGTTAAAACTGGTTTTTTAAAAAAACTATAACGAACATCAGTCATTTGATTATAGCGACTAGAACTTTTTATTTCTGGTGGAGCTATATCATATGAACGACGCCATAAAAGAACTTGCTGTTCGCCATACTTTTTGGCCATCTCTTTTTTATTCAAACCTTGAAGACAACCATAATGTTTTTCATTAAGTCTCCAATCTTTAATCATTGGCAACCATAATAAATCCATTTTATCTAAAATAATAGTGGCAGTCTTAACTGTTCTTCTTAAAAAAGAAGTAAAACATAAATTAAAAGAAAATTTTTCTTTTTTTAATAAAGCCCCTATTTTTCTGGATTGTTTAAATCCTAAAGGTGATAAATTAACATCTACCCAACCAGTAAACCGACCAGATTTATTCCATTCGCTTTCGCCATGACGAATTAAAACAATTTTATACATATTTTTAATTAAAATTGACTAAAAAACTTAGGGATGCTAAACTTTTATAGTTAATTATAAATATATTAAATTTAAGAATTTATCGATTAAAATACCAATAATTTTAATAAAAACACTTTTTTTAATACAGAAAATCGTTGTTTTTACCCTAAATATAGCCAAAAAAATAGTTTTAGCTATATTAAATTTTTTATTCTTTAAAATTTTAATAAAAATCTATTATAATTATATCTTAATTTACAAAAAAGTAAAAGAAATAAATAAAAGAAATAATTCTAGGTTTTATTTAATAAAAAAAAATGCTTCAATTATTATAATTATATTATTGGTTTCAGTATTTGTATTAACAAATAATATAAAAAAGACTAGGGCCCAAAATTTATCGGATGAGATATATAAAACAACCTTAGCTAAAAATATAAAATCTGATTTTGAAGAATCTGATAATGAAGAGTTAATTATAGAAACATTAGAAAATGAGAGTTTGGAAAATATGGTTTTGTCTCAATATATAAATCAATCAGGAATATTAAAAAACAAAACAAAAGTAGGTTCAGATTCTGATAATCAATTAGTAGTAGTTTCTGAACACGGAGACCTTTTAACTAATACCGGTTTAAATACTTCAGAAACTAATACTAGAAATAAAATAATTGAATATGTAATCCAATCTGGTGATACTATTTCTAGTATAGCTAATAATTTTGGATTAAATGTTAATACTATCTTATGGGAAAATAATTTAAGTTCCAATTCTTTAATAAAACCTGGAACAAAAATAACTATATTACCTAGTGATGGAATAATGCATACTGTAGCTAAAAATGAAAATATTAGTAAAATTGCTTCCAAATATGGAGTTACTAATGAAACTATTATAGATAACAATGATATTTATGAAAATGAAGCCCTAACTATCGGACAAAAATTATTTATACTGGGAGGAAAGAAAATAATTGAAAAAACAACTGTTGTTAGTAGAAGCTATTCTGGAACTACTATTAATCAAAACACTAATAATGCTAATAATAAACCAGCTTACACTGGAGGTAAATTATTATGGCCAACAGTTGGAAGTAGAATAACTCAATATTATTCTTGGAGTCATAAGGGATTAGATATTGCTAACAAAACTGGTACTCCTCTATACGCCGCTGAAGATGGAACAGTAGAAAGATCTGGATGGAGTAATGGTTATGGATACAATGTAATAATTAATCATGGTAATGGATTAAAAACATTATATGGTCATGCTTCAAAATTACGTGTCAAAGCTGGAGATAAAGTTAGTCGAGGAGATATTATAGCTGATATGGGATCAACTGGTTGGTCAACTGGACCTCATATTCACTTTGAAGTTAGAATTAATGGAGTTCAACAAAATCCTTTAAATTATATAAAATAAAAAAATATGAAAATTATAGGTGGTTTAATTTTAATTGCCTTAGGTACCCTAATAGTTATAAAGACCGAATTTTTATTAGAAAATTTTGGTCGTATTTCTTGGTTTGAAGAAAAATTAGGAAGTCAAGGAGGATCACGATTAGGTTATAAACTAATCGGACTAATATTTATTTTTTTTGGATTATTATTAGTAACTGGGTTGTTTAATGGTTTCATGAAAACATCTTTATCTCCTTTAATAAATTAAAATCCTTGACTTAATAAATTTTTTAAATTATTATATTTTTGTTATTAGGGCCTTTAGCTCAGTTGGCTAGAGCACCTGCTTTGCAAGCAGGGGGTCAAGGGTTCGAGTCCCTTAAGGTCCACATAAGAGATTTGGAGTGTTCCAAGTCTCTTTTTAATTTATAAATCAAAATGTTTTTTAAAATAACTTTTAATTTTTATTATTGATTCTTTATTTATTTTACCAATTATTTTTTCAAATCGAACATAATCAAAAGAAGTTAGGCAATAAACCTTGGCTATTGAATCCGATTTTAGATTAGTTATTGTATTCGCCTCTATTAAAACATCGTCAGAAACAATATTGTCTTTCTGAGAAGTTAAAGGAATTATAGTAACTAAATTTGATTTAGCTAATTGCTCATTTGATTGAACTACGATTGCCGGACGTTTACCTTGATATTCATGACCGACGCTGGGATCAAATTCAACCCAAACAATATCGCCAAAATTAATTTCACCTTTGGTCATCATAAATTTTCATAATAATCATATTCCTCTTTAGAAATAGGCCCTAATTGATTTAATATATCTTTAGCGCTTGTTATCTTAAAATATCTTAGATCATCAGTTTCTCTTTTTGAATAGGGTGTTTGACGTTCAAAAACAAGAGAATATGGAATAACTTCTTTATCTTTGGTCAATTGCCAAGGAGCGTCACCATGAGAATAATCTTCTATTTGAAAAGCCGACATATTAGAAAGCGAACCTATAACATCATCTACAATCTTAATTTCTTTAGGAGATAAAGAGTCTAAATCATAATTAATTAAATTAATATAACGTTTAATCTTTAATCCGTAATAATCCTGAATAATTATTTTTAACTCTTTATTAGTTTTCATTTCTTCAATCACTGACAAATATTGACTAGCAACTGGAGCTGGTCCATATTGTAAATGAACATAATTTAAACCAGAAATTGATTTATTATTAATTTCAAAACTATCAAAATCAACAAAATACAATAATTTATACAATACTGTTTCACCAACATTCGGTTTGCCAGCACATTTTTCTAATATATATAAAATAATATTTTTTAATTTATTCGGATTAAAATTATCAACCAATCTATTGTCAGATAACTTAATGTCGGGTAATACATCTTCAATTAAAAAATAATCTGTTTTCAATTTAAAAATTTCTGCTATTTTAGCCAACTCTAAAAAATCAACACCTCTATTGCCTTGTTCAATCTGTGATATAGCCACTCTTGATAGTCCAATCTTTTGAGCTAGATTAGCTTGACTTAATTTTTTTTCTTCTCGCAATAATTTTATTTTATTACCTAAAGATTTTTTATTTATCATATAATTTAGTTTAATATAGAAACTATTTATAATATACATGATGATATATAATCTGTCAATATATCTATCTATGATAGAATATTTAACACTAACATAAAAATTTTCCTTTCAAAGACCACTAACAAAAATACTCCAATTTGCAGAATGTTTTTTAAAATATAAATGTCATTATAAATTTAAAAACAAAAGCAATATAAAAACCGCTAAAACATTGACTAAATTTTAATATTCACTTATTTATCTGTCTAATATACTAATAAGGACTAATTTAAGAAATTAAACTATATATAAATCAAAATGTTTTTAAAAATAATTTTTTATAATTATACAATATTTATTGGACTAAATTCACTTTATAATGTAAAATTAGTAGTAATATGTATAAAGAATTATTTATATTTGTTGTTGCTTTTTATTTAGTCATAAAAGGTTCAACAATAGCAACTAAATATGCTGGCCGATTAGCTAAGAATTTTAATTTTTCGAAATATGTTGTTGGTTTTATTATTGTAGCTATTATTTCTATTCTACCTGAAACATTTATTTCTATAAATTCAGCTTTAAACAATGCTTCTTCTTTGGGTCTTGGTATGTTATTTGGATCAAACGTAGCTGATTTAACTTTAATCTTTGCTATTATTATTTGGTCAGCCAAAAGAAATTTAAAAGTAGAAAGTAAAATATTAAAAAAACAATCTGTTTATCCTTTTATGTTATTACTTCCCCTATTTTTTAGTTTCAATGGATATTTATCTAGATGGGAAGGTATTATACTTATTGTAGTTGGAATCTTTTTTTATTACATGACCCTAAGAGATAACGATGAATTAAAAATGAGAGTTAAGTCTGAAGATGGTAAATTAAAAAATTTTATCGGTTTTTAAATTATCACCAATAGTATATTTATATTCCCTGGTTAGACTTTGAGAAAAATTAAATATAGCAAGTAGCAAATCGTAGCTGGTTTTATAGACCGGCAGAATATCATAAGTGGGCATAATAAAAATTTATTCCCGCCCGCCTCGTTAAAACGAGACGGAAGGAAGAGACAAAGAGACAAAGAGTCGAATTAAAATCAGTCCTGAGCACACCGCACCGAGAATCCGTTAGCTCGGTAACCGAGATCGTGATAGCCGTAGAAAGTGGTATAACCTGAAATCAAGAAGCCGTACCAAACGTGGAACGGATAACCCGAGAAAGGCATAGACGACCATAAGTGGGCGTGATCACCCCGATAGCTGAACGACCCATCTACATAGCGGAAGCCCGATGGAAGAGCAGAAAAAATATAATCATCGGTTCCATCCCAAGAAATAGGAGAATGGCTGCCAGTAGCTTTTAGCTTGCCTCCAGCAGTAGAACAATTACCACTAATTAAACCACAACCTGGGTCAGCATTTTGAGCTAAAATATTAAGCTCTTGTAGGGAAGGAATATGCCAACCCGTTGGACAAATACCCTGATGCTGGACTGAAATAGTTTGATTGCCGGAAGAACAAAGGACTGTATAAGTTCCATCTCCATTATCAGTGCTATTGGCATAATTACAATCATAAGGTAATTGTAGAGCTTCAGCCCATTCATAGAGGCCGCCATCAGTAGTACAATTTGAATCATCATTATCATAACAATATTTTTCTGTTTGACTATCATCGATTTGGCAGGACCACCAACCATTATTAGGATAGACATCAACGCAAGGAGCTGAACCAGCGCTATCAACCCTGGTACCTACATTCAAGTTCTTAGCAAACCAACATTGATTACCAATTTGCACAGTGGGATATGATTCACCGCCGTAGGAGACATTGGTGCCACAGGAGAATCCACCTCCCCCTCCACAGGCAGCCATTCCCCCCGGGGTAGCACAGAGGGGACCAGCGGGGAGAGAGTTGATGTTAGCGCCAGTACAGAAGGTGATGGTATAGGATTCACCGGCGTTATCCTGGGTATAGGAGAAGGTATTGGTGTTATTGTCACAGGTACCATCAGCTGGAGAGGGGGCGGAAGGGATAGTGGTGAGATAGGTCTGACCATTATACTCTAAAGAGCCAGAAGCCCATTCTAGATTAGTGGGGTACCTACCAGCATCATTGAAGAATAGTTCTAAAGCCGTAGAGATCTGTTTAACATCAGCTACTCTCTTAGCATCTCTAGACTTAGCTCTAGCACTATTTAGAGCAATGACTGACAGAGTGACCAATAGTCCAATAATGGCTATTACTACCAATAGTTCTACTAGAGTGAAGGCTTTTCTCTTTAACATATTAAAATAAATTAATAATTAGCTTAATCTAGTTTTATTATAACATTTTCTGCCCCCCCCGCAAATAGGTTTAAGTGAAAAATTAACAACCTTTGTTGGTCAAATAATAAATTAACAACTAAATACTTAGCGAAATCTTAATCAGATCATTTCTAAAAATCTACTCCACCGCTTAATTTCCTCAATAATCTCGTCCAAAGAGTTGGAAATCTTCTTCTTAAAGACCACATTAAAAGATTTGGTATTAACTAAATCTTTTTTTAATTTATAAACAAAATATTAAAAAATAATTTTTTATAATTACAAAATTTTATTGGACTAAATTCACTTTATAATGTAAAATCGAGAATAATATGTACAAAGAACTATTTATATTTGTTGTCGCTTTTTATATGGTTATAAAAGGCTCAACAATGGCAACTAAATATGCTGGCCAATTAGCCAAGAGCTTTAATCTTTCAAAATATGTTGTTGGTTTTATTATTGTAGCCATCATTTCTATTCTGCCCGAAACATTTATTTCTATAAATTCAGCTTTGAATGATGCTTCTTCTCTGGGTCTTGGTATGTTATTCGGATCAAATGTAGCTGATTTAACTTTAATTTTTGCTATTATTATTTGGTCAGCAAAAAGAAATTTAAAAGTAGAAAGTAAAATATTAAAAAAACAATCTGTTTATCCTTTTATGTTATTGCTTCCCCTATTTTTTAGTTTCAATGGATACTTATCCAGATGGGAAGGAGTTATACTTATTGTAGTTGGAATCTTTTTTTATTACATGACCCTAAGAGATAACGATGAATTAAAAATGAGAGTTAAGTCTGAAGATGGTAAATTAAAAAATATTATAGGACTTTTATTAAGCATGGCTATTCTATTGATTGGTTCTCATTTTGTTATTACATCAGCTACATCTATTGCTAATATTTTAAAAATAAATTCTATTATTATAGGGATGTTAGTAATTGGATTAGGAACTACTATACCAGAACTATTTTTTTCTTTACACTCTATAAAAAAACACGATGATTCATTAGCTATAGGGGATCTTTTAGGAACTGTATTGGCTGATGCTACTATTGTAGTAGGAATATTAGCATTAATAAATCCTTTTTCGTTTCCTCAAAAAACCGTTTATACCACCGGTATATTTATGGTCGTTGCTTCTTTTATATTATTTCATTTTATGAGAACAGGAAAATGTCTCTCTAAACGAGAAGCTTTTTATCTTTTTATATTCTGGTTAATTTTTGCTTTCACTGAAATTATGATTAATATATAAATAATAATAAATAAAAAATAATCGTTATACACGATTATTTTTTATTTCATTTATATTGTTTTCTTTACTTTATTTTAATCTATCACCTGGATTTTCACAACTACCTTTTAAGCATTCATCAATTTTATTTATCATTTCTGTTTCCATTGATTCAGCATATCCAACCCAATATTTATCACCAATAAAAGTCGTTGGAAC
>Ga0209723_1004592_pt1 | contig 15191 bp, 15 predicted proteins | sample BiotimSIPDNA_2_FD_185750 | JGI IMG/M metagenome (GOLD analysis project Ga0209723, IMG submission 185750) | Anaerobic biogas reactor microbial communites from Washington, USA - Biogas_R2 time_0 SIP DNA (SPAdes) (version 2) | ecosystem: Engineered > Bioreactor > Anaerobic > Unclassified | place... | reverse complement strand
CCAACATAATCAGAAAATCCGACGGAGAACCTTATTTTACTCCTTACCAGATATTTACCGTAAAAGGGTACCGTGTAGCCGTCCTGGGACTGGTAACCCCACATGTCAGTACCTGGGTGGCGGAACGATTACGTCCGGGTCTGGCTTTTTTATCCATTGAGGCTTCGGCACAATATTGGGTTTCTTATATTCTTGAAAATGAAAATCCTGATCTGATGATCGGGTTGTTTCATACAGGAGCAGAAGGAGGAGCCGGTGGCCCTTTGGGCAACGAAAATGCTGCACTGTGGATAGCCGAAAACATTCCGGGAATTGACCTGATTTGTTACGGACACGATCACCGTCCGGCTTTACATACAGTCATGAACAAGAACGGGGATACGGTATGGCTCATGAATCCCGGCGCCCGGGGCAGAGCGGTTGCCAGGGCAGAGATCAAGTTATTTCCCGACTCGCGTCTTAAACAGGTACGGGCCGAGTTGGTAGCAGTGAACGATTTGCCGCCGGATCCGGAATATATGAGGGACTTTGACCCATACTTTAAATTGGCAACTGATTACGAAAGCAAACCCATCGCTCATATATTGCACTCTATGGAGAGTAATGCCGTATTTTCAGGACCTTGCCGATGGGTGGATGAAGTACACAGGGGACAATTGGCTCTGGCCGGTCTGGGGTCCGATATATTGCCGGAAGTATCCTTTGCATCCGCATTGCAGGCAAATGCTTTCATAGAAGAAGGGCAAATGTTTTTGAAAGATTTCTTTACCTGGTTCCCGTATGAAAATTCATTATGTGTTGTAGAAATGACAGGGAATGAAATAAAGGATTACCTGGAATATTCCTGTGATCAGACATCTATCATTAATTTTGACACGGCTGCCGGCATTTTGTACACCGTATACAAAGACCGGCCTGCGGGAGACCGTATAATAATTCACGGCATGGCAGACGGCTTTGCTTTTGTTCCTGAAAGAAAATACCATGTAGTAATGAATTCCTACAGGGCACAGGGAGGGGGAGGTCATTTGTTTAACGGACCCGGATGGGATGCCGCCACAGCTTCTGCTCGCATTGTTTGGGAAAGCAAAACGGATATGCGTAAATTGTTTATGGAATGGGAAGCCTCCCGAAGTCCATTTAATCCCGAACCTCTAAACCACTGGCAATACAAATGAGATACGGCATACTGATAATAGCGGCATTTTTAATGCTTTCCTGTACCCAAAGGGAAGCAGAAACATTTGTCATATTGCAGACTACCGATCTTCACGGTGTTTTGGGCCGGGATATGTCTGGATTAGCCGGTTATATTAAAACACAACAGGATAATTATGGTAAAAATCTTATACTTCTTGACGGAGGTGATAATTTCCAGGGAACCCCGGAAGTATTCTTTGCCAATTATGTAGACACAGTAAATGCCCATATTTATTCAGAGATTTTCAATTGGTTATCGTACACGGCAATAACACCTGGTAATCATGACATTGAAGCCGGGAGAAAGGTTTTTGATAAAGTATATTCAGAAATACAGGCAGATGTAATATGTGCCAATGCCGTAGTTGAGAATACAGGGAAACCCTACTTTAAACCTTACGCCGTATACAACAGAAACGGGTGGAAAATTGCTGTAATGGGCATATTGACTCCGTTTGCTACAGAATGGATACCTGAAAATCTGAGGGGAGGTATCCTTATAGACAATCCCGAAAGGGCGGCCATATACTGGACCAGGAAAATCTATGAAGAAGAAAATCCTGATGTCCTGATTGGCTTGTTCCATACGGGCTGGGGAGATCCTTTTACAAGGGATACATCTGAAAGTGCCTCCAGTATAGGGGCATGGATAGCCCGTAATGTGCCCGGATTTCATTTGATCTGCTGCGGACACGTACATGATGCAAAAACTGATTACCTGATAAATGTCAAAGGAGATACGGTGCATATGGTTGAAGCCGGAGCACGAGCCAGTCATATAGGACGTGCGGAAATTCATGTGGAACCGTTATCAGGCGGGAAACCCCGGGTAAGTGTATCTACTGAACTCATTGCTTCCCGTGAGTTGCCGCCATACTATCCTTATGAAAAGAAGATTGCCCCTTTTCTTGCCCGGGAAGAAAAATACAATTCTCAGGAATTTTGTTTTCTGGAAATTCCGGTGTACAGCAGAGAAGCGTTGTACGGACCCAGTGCCTGGATAGATGAGATCCACAAGGTTCAATTAGCTTACGTAAATTCAGGCACCGCATCTGATGTGGGGGCTTCCGTTTCTATTGTTGCTCCAGCGGCCCGCAACCTGATGATTGAAGCAGGTCCGTTGCAAATGAAAGACTTTATCACAGCCCTGCCTTACGAAAACACATTAAGTGTCGTTCGTATGACGGGCTTTGAAATAATCCGGTTTCTGGAGTATGCTTATGCTTTACGGATAGATAACCCGCGTGGACCCGCATATAATTTTGATTCAGCCGCCGGTATTATTTACAACGTACGCAAAAACAAGCCTGTGGGGTCAAGAATTGAAGTCCTTTCTATGGCAGACGGTTCTATATTCATACCGTCTGAACAATATCACGTGGTGATGAGTACGTTCAGGGCAAGAGGCGGTGGAGGACATATGACCGTTGGGGTAGGACTTTCTGCAGAAGAGCTCCCGGGAAGAATTTTATGGGTAAGTGAAAAAGATGTAAGGACAATATTCAGGGAATACCTTACATCCAGGAGCCCCGTGATGCCAAGACCAATGGATCATTGGAGATATCTTTGAAATTGCCTACATTTGCGAACCGGAGAAATGATATGAAGGGAAGAAGAGATACACTGTCTACAGGAAGAAAAGGAGAAGCATTGGCTGCTGAATTTCTGATAAAAAAAGGATTCAGGGTCTATCACACTAACTGGAGGGCCGGTCACAAGGAATTGGATATTGTAGCCGGTAAGGAAAACAGGGTTCATTTTGTGGAAGTGCGCTCCCGTTCCAATGCAGATACAGTATCTCCGGCAGAAACGGTGGGATGGTCAAAGCAACGTCTTGTAATGGCGGCTGCGCGTGCATATATGGCGCGATATCGTATTAATGCTGAAGCGCAATTTGATGTCATTTCTATTGTTTACGGGCCCGGCGGGATTGAAGATCCGGATTATACACTGGAATATATTCCGAACGCCTTTACACTTCTTTTATGAACAGAAATCAGTATTGCATTATCATGGCAGGCGGTATAGGATCACGCTTTTGGCCGTTAAGCAGAAATGCCATGCCTAAGCAGTTCCTGGATATACTCGGGTTGGGTAAAAGTTTTTTACAACTGACCTATGAACGCTTCAAACGAATAATTCCTGACGAACGCATTCTCGTAGTTACTTCTGATCAATATAAAGATTTGGTACATAGTCAATTGCCGAATATCCCCTTAAATAATATTTTGTCTGAACCTTTCAGAAGAAATACGGCACCCTGTATTGCCTATGCAACATACAAGCTGATGAAAACAGATCCCCGGGCAACAGTTGTAGTAGCTCCTTCGGATCATTTGATACTGGGTGACGAAGAATTTTTAGCAACCATACGTTCTGCTTTGCAACTTGCCCGGGAGAAAGACGTTCTTATTACCCTGGGGATTACTCCTACACGTCCGGAAACAGGTTACGGATATATACAGGCGGCAAAAAACGAATCGCTTGTTGTGGAAGATCATGTAGCTTATCCTGTAAAAACGTTTACGGAGAAACCGGATGACGAGCTGGCCCGTGTATTGGTACAGAGCGGAGAATTTTACTGGAATTCGGGCATCTTTGTCTGGAACCTTGAATCCATTGTAACTCAGTTGGAACACTGGCTTCCTGAAGTCAGTATGCCTTTCAGGAACGGACTGAGTTTATACAACACATCACATGAAGCCAAATTCATCCGGAAAGTCTACGAAGAGATACGTAATGTATCCATAGATTACGGTATTATGGAAAAAGCAACCAATACCTATGTGTTTTCTGCCACATTTGGCTGGTCAGACCTGGGGAGCTGGGAAAGTTTGTACATGCATTATGCTAAAGACACCCGCGAAAATGCTGTGGCAGCAGGAAAGGTTTTGCTGGAAAACGTAAAAAACAGTATGATCTATTCCCGGGACAATGCGAAACTTATAGTAGTTAAAGGGCTTGATAATTATATTGTGGTGGATACTCCTGATGCATTGCTTGTTTGTCCTCGCGAAGACACGCAATTCCGTCAATTGTTCAACGACATAGCTCACGATCATGAAGAATTTGTATGAACGAACAAAAATTTAATATTGAAATTAATTCCGAAATAGGGGAATTGGAAGCCGTAATGCTTCATACGCCCGGTCCGGAAGTGGAAAACATGACTCCCAAATCCGTGGAACGGGCTCTGTACAGTGACATACTCAATCTTTCAGTAGCACAGCAGGAATACGAACAACTGTCATCTTTTTTAGAAAAGATAACGAAAGTATATCAACTTAAAGATTTGTTGATAAAGGTGCTGGACAATCCGGCACAAAGAAATTCCCTGGTGGGAAAGATCTGTCTGACGGAAAATGTCAACGATTATTTTGATGAATTGATGGAAATGTCATCCCGGACACTGGCCAATAAGCTTATAGAAGGCCTGCCTGCCCGGATTGACAGTCTGACATCCTTTTTAAACGATGAGTACTACGCTTTGTTGCCGCTCTATAATTTTTATTTTACCCGCGATGCATCGGCCGTCGTAGGTAATAATGCGGTTATATGCAGGATGGCAAATAAAGTGCGTGTCAGGGAGTCGTTGATCATGGAGGCAATCTATGCATACAATCCGTATTTCAACGCCCGCGTAATCAATACTTATGAGCAACTTCCACACGACAGATCCGTTTTAATGGAAGGCGGGGATATCCTTGTTGTAAGGGATGATATACTGGTAATCGGAAACGGAATGCGCACAACCTCACAGGGAATAGATTTGTTGTTGAACCGCCTGGCAAAGACCGCCCCACAGGGAAAGAGTACAATTTTTGTACAGCAACTTCCGTCTTCTCCGGAAAGTTTTATTCATCTGGATATGGTTTTTACCATGCTGGATGTAGATAAATGTATGGTTTTTGAACCTCTTATACTGGGAGATGCACGTTACAGTACGGTACAGATCACATTGGACAACGGAAAAGTGGAGAAAATCAGACGGGTACCCAATTTACTGACTTCGTTGCGAAGGTTGGGTCTGGATATGGAGGCAATATCGTGCGGTGGAAATGACGAGTGGGATCAGGAACGGGAACAATGGCATTCCGGCGCGAACTTTTTTGCATTTGCTCCAGGCAAAGTCATGTCTTACGCGCGTAATGAGCACACGCTCAATGAAATGTCTAAACACGGATTTGAAATAGTCACCTCTGAAGAGGTAACCTCCGGAAAAGTAAACATTAACAAACTGAAAAAATGTGTTGTCACCATTGTAGGTGCTGAACTTGCCCGCGGCGGAGGCGGTGCCCGTTGCATGACACTACCACTTAAGCGCAAAGCGGTTACATGGGTTTAAAACAATTATTATGAAAATTCTTATTGGAGGAGACATTGAAGGTATTGCCACGGCCTGTGACTGGGATTCCATTTCTCCGGGACATCCCGATTACGAAAGAAACAGGATTCAATACACTCAAGAAATGAACGCTGCCATAGCCGGAGCTTTTGATGCCGGTGCCAAAGAGGTATATGTACGTGATGGTCACGGCGGGAACAAAGCATTGATTCCCGAATTGCTTGATAAGAGAGCTTTTCATATAAAAGGTCGCTGTTCGGAAGATTTCAGGGCCATGATCCTGACTATTGAGCAAGGCTACGATGCCGTTTTGTTTTTGGGATATCACGCAAAAGCCGGGACCCCGGACGGAGTCATGTGTCATACGATGGCACGTGCTGTAGACGAATTTTCTATCAACGGAATGTCATTACCCGAAATGGGATACAATGCCCTGGTGGCAGGAATGTATGACGTGCCGGTGGTTTATCTTTCAGGAGATGAAGCTGCATGCCGTCAGGCGAAAGAACTATTCGGGGATATTGTAACTACAGCGGTTAAAAAGGGACTTTCCCGTTGTTCTGCCGTTTGTCTTCATCCTGAAGTCGCTTGCGAACGTATAAGAACAGATGTGAAAAATGCACTAACTAAGGGACACCGATGCATATACCGCATGAAAGGGCCCTATACAATGTATTGTTCCATAAAAAGGACTTATGACGCTCCCAATATTGAAAAAACATTGCATACTGATTCTTTGGAGGAAGCATTGCATCTTTTCTGGACATTAACATAATATTATTTGCAAGAATATGAGGGACAGGATAAACAGCCTGATGCAGGAATTGGAAACATTTAAAGCCGCGACTCCGGTTGAGGTAGAGGAGTTCCGTATACGAATATTAGGTAAGAAAGGAATACTCACAGCATTGTTTGAAGAATTCAAAAATGTTGATCCGGCTGAAAAGAAAGAATTCGGCAAACAATTAAATCTCATCAAAAACAAAGCCCTGGAAACGATCAACACACAAAAAGAAAAACTTGCGTCTTCAGGTGACATACAGCCGGGAACGGATGATCTGACCAGACCGGCCGATTTTCTCAATACCGGATCCAGACATCCCATTTCCATTGTTCAACGTGAGATCCTTGATATTTTCAGGAAAATGGGGTTTTCTGTTCAGGAAGGCCCGGAAATTGAAGATGACTGGCATGTTTTCAGTGCATTGAATTTTCCGCCCGATCATCCGGCCAGGGATATGCAGGACACTTTTTTCATCAATAATGAAAGTGACAACCCGGTATTGCTGCGAACACATACCAGCTCGGTGCAGGTAAGGACCATGGAAAAACAAAAGCCCCCCATCCGTGTGGTTTGCCCGGGACGGGTGTTTCGCAACGAAGCCATCTCGGCAAGGGCCCATTGCATTTTTCACCAGGTGGAAGGTTTATATATTGACGAAAATGTTTCGTTTGCAGATCTTAAGCAAGCGATCCTGATTTTTGTGCAGGAAATGTTCGGCTCTTCGGCCAAGATTCGGCTGCGTCCTTCTTATTTTCCTTTTACCGAGCCTTCTGCAGAGGTCGATGTAAATTGCAATATATGCGGGGGAAAAGGGTGCAACATTTGTAAAAATACGGGATGGCTTGAGATCATGGGAGCCGGAATGGTAGATCCCAATGTGCTGGAAGCTTCGGGAATCGATTCCCAAAAATACACGGGATATGCATTCGGAATGGGGGTGGAACGTATCGCCATGCTAAAGTGGCAGGTAAAAGATTTACGCCTGTATTTTGAGAACGATGTAAGGTTTTTGGAACAGTTTGAAGGGGGGCTGCTCTAAAACTCTGTTTTTTTTGCCCGAATGAAAAAAAACGCTAACTTTGCATTCCCATTTTGAAACGTATGCGGAAATAGCTCAGTTGGTAGAGCATAACCTTGCCAAGGTTAGGGTCGCGAGTTCGAATCTCGTTTTCCGCTCCAAACCTCTCCCGGCGAGAGGTTTTTTTGAAGATACTCATTGATATTATGGCAGCTCGGGTGGTGGAATAGGTAGACACGCAGGACTTAAAATCCTGTGGACAGTAATGTCCGTACGGGTTCGATTCCCGTCCCGAGCACAATCATAAGCCAATACATTGAATTACATTGTATTGGCTTTGTTTTTTTTACATCATTCAAAAAGTCCCGTTTCTCAGGGAAAATCAATAGGATTTGTTATATTTGGGTAAATAAAAATCCGGAATTATGAAAACAGATATTGAGATCGCTCATGACTATAAAATGCAGGATATACGGGATATTGCGAAACAATCCGGAATAGCAGATGAAAACCTGAACCTATATGGCAATTATATGGCCAAAGTGCCCGTAGGTCAAATAGATGAGAAAAAAGTGGCAGAGAGCAACCTGATACTGGTTACCGCCATAACACCTACCCGTGCCGGAGTGGGCAAAACAACAGTTTCCATAGGGCTTTCCATGGGATTGAACCACATAGGTAAAAAAGCAATTGTAGCTCTCCGGGAACCTTCTTTGGGCCCGTGTTTTGGGATGAAGGGCGGAGCAGCCGGCGGTGGGTATGCGCAGGTGGTTCCCATGGAAGACATCAATCTGCATTTTACCGGAGATTTCCACGCCATAACAGCGGCCAACAATATGATCTCGGCTTTACTGGAAAATTTTCTTTACCAGAATCAGAATAAAGGTAAATGCCTGAGGGAGATTGTATGGAAAAGGGTTCTGGATGTCAACGACAGAACGTTGCGAAGCATCATTTCCGGTGTAGGTGCCAAAGCAAATGGAATAACCAGGGCAACCGGCTTTGATATAACTCCTGCTTCTGAAATTATGGCAATTCTTTGCCTGTCCAAAGATCTGGATGATCTGAAAAACAAGATCGGACGGATAGTTTTAGGTTATGAACATGACGGGACACCTTTTTACGTAGATGATCTGGGTGTGGCCGGAGCCATCGCCATTTTACTCAAGGATGCCATACATCCCAACCTGGTGCAAACCCTGGAAGGAACCCCTGCGTTTATTCACGGAGGACCGTTTGCCAACATTGCGCACGGATGCAATTCCGTGGTAGCTACAAAGATGGCAATGACACATGCCCAATATGTGGTGACAGAAGCAGGATTCGGAGCCGATTTGGGAGCCGAGAAATTCTTCAACATCAAATGCCGCAAAGCAGGTCTTCAACCCAAACTGACGGTACTGGTGGCTACCTTGCAAGGTTTAAAGATGCACGGAGGTCAGGACATATCCAAACTGAAAGAACAAGCCCCGGAAGCTGTAACACAAGGACTCGCCAATATGGAAAAGCATATTGATAACCTGCGTTCTTTCGGTCAAAGTGTAGTGGTCGCCCTGAACAGGTATGACTTTGATTCTGATCAGGAAATTGATATAGTACGGGAACGTTGTGCCCGTCTGGATGTGCCTTTTGCCGTGAACAATGCGTACGCGGAAGGAGCCGCAGGTGCAGCCCAATTGGCGCAGATCGTAGTGGAAACCATAGAGAAAAAACCTTCCGATCCCCTGGTATTTACATATAATGATGAAGACTCCATTGAAGATAAAATATCAAAGATAGCCCGCAACCTATATGGTGCCCGGAGCATTTTTTATTATGAGACAGCCCGGGAAAACATGAAAATGATAGAAGACATGGGCATGGCTCATTACCCGGTATGTATAGCTAAAACCCAATACTCTTTCTCAACCGATGCCAAAGCATACGGAGTTGCTAAGGACTTTGAGATGAACATCCACGATCTGATAGTAAACAACGGGGCCGGCATGATAGTCGCCATTGCCGGGGATATTTTGCGAATGCCCGGTTTGCCTAAAAAACCTCAGGCAATGTTTATGGATATCAATGACGGGATTATTACAGGGCTAAGTTAGTTCCCTGCGGGTATTGTATATTCCGGATCACGGTAATATTTTGCAGCCTCGTCCAAACTTTCGGATATGGCTGCAATTCTTTTGGTGTCTGCAGGGTGTGTGCTTAAAAAATCAAATGAGGAAGATTTTTTGTCTCCCATCATTTTCTCCCAGAACAGTGGTGTTTGATAAATGTCGTAACCCGCCAGAGCCATTATATAGAGTCCTATACGGTCGGCTTCGTATTCGTGTTTCCGGGAAAATGGCAACACAACACCCACGTTGGTTCCGAAAGCAAAAGTTTTGGCAAACAATTCCACTGTCTGGCTGTTTTGACCGTATTTGGTTTGACTGAAAACCTGGGTGGCTATCTGTCCGGCTGATTGCAACAGGGCCTGCTGGCTCATGCGTTCGTTGCCGTGACGAGCCACAGCGTGAGCCATTTCGTGTCCGATCACTATTGCCAGGTGGTTGGGATTATCGGCAAACGCCAAAAGTCCTTCAAAGAGTACAATTTTACCGTTTGGCAGGCAAAAAGCATTTACGGCAGGATCGTCCACCAGTTTAAATTCCCATTCCAGTCCGGACAAATAGTCAGGACGGCCTATACCGGAAAGGTACTCGGTCAAAGCCACAACCATCCGGTTACCAACCGACCGGACCATTTCGGTATCCATAGCGTCATCAGAGATTACTGCAGTTTGCATGAATTCCGTATAAGATTGATCGGAAAGGGCCGCAACAGATTCGTCCGAATAAACCAACAATTGTTTGCGTCCGGTAAAAGCGGCTGTTCCGCATGCATTCAGGATAACTAGAATAATTAATGAAAGGAGTATGTTCTTTTTCATAAGTAAAGAAATTATTCGACTCTTTATTGATACAGAGTACATCTCAAATATAATGAATTTTTAACTTTGTTGAAATATTTAAGATTCTTATTATGAAGCATTTCTTAATTTCCCTTAGCGTATTTCTTACGGTGTACGGAATGCCTTTGAATGGGTGGGCACAAAATTTACGAATGAGAGATTACGGGATTAAAACCGGCGTCATGAAACCGGGCCCCATGAATGCGATTACAGATGTGAAAGGGGTGGCAGTAGGCCATGTTACACTCATAGAAGGAGACAGCATCAGAACGGGTGTAACGGCCATTATTCCTCATCCGGGCAATATTTACCGTGAAAAAGTGCCTGCCGCTTTCTGGGCCGGCAACGGATATGGCAAGCTGGTCGGGACTACCCAGATCAGGGAATTGGGAAATATTGAAACACCGGTCGTTTTAACCAATACATTATCTGTGGCTGCCGGAATGGAAGGGCTGATAACTTATACCCTGGCACAAGCAGGCAATGAGCATGTCCAGTCCGTAAATGCCGTCGTGGGAGAGACTAACGACGGGGGTCTGAATGATATCAGGGGCAGACATGTTACCCCGGATCATATTCTGGAGGCCTTATCCAATGCACACACGGGACCTGTTCAGGAAGGCAATGTGGGAGCCGGAACAGGAACAATTTGTTTTGGTTTTAAAGGAGGCATAGGGACTTCCAGCAGGGTTTTACCGGATGCACTGGGCGGCTACACGGTGGGGGTACTGGTTCAGACCAATTTCGGTGGAGTGTTGCAGATAGACGGGATCAACGTGGGCGAAAAACTCGGCAAATATTCTTATAAAGATCAATTGCAGGCTGAAATAAACCTCCAGCGCGCGGCTCCATCCCATGCGGCCGAAATGGAAAAGAAAGATGCCGTTCATGTTCCGGATCCGGACGGTTCCTGTATGATCGTGATCATTACCGATGCCCCTATCAGTGACCGAAATTTGGAAAGACTGGCTAAGCGTGGCATGATGGGGCTTGCCCGGACAGGTGGCATTGCTTCCAACGGCAGCGGGGATTATGTGATAGCCCTGTCTGTAGCTCCGGAAAACCTGGTACGTACCGGGTATGACCAAAACGGACGGGTACTTCCTGTTTATATGGCTAATTACCTGCACAACGATCAATGCTCACCTCTCTTTATGGCTGCCATAGAAGCTACGGAAGAAGCCATTTTAAATTCACTCTTTGCAGCCGAAACCATGACCGGCAAATATGGCAGAACGATAGAAGCCCTTCCGGTTGATAAAGTGATTAGGCTTTTCCCGATAGTGAAAGATGTGGAATAGCGTATAAAACAATATATTATGAAAACACGAACATTACTTTTTATGCTTTTTTCCCTGCTGGTAACGATAAGTTTTGCATCAGACAGGAAAACACAACCAAAAGAACCTAATCCTCAAAACGAACAAGCCATGCAAGAAGTGTATGATTTTTTAAAGACCTGCGGGGTATATTACCTGGCTACCGTTGATGAAGATCAGCCAAGAGTACGCCCTTTTGGAACTGCCGTCATCTTTGAGCAAAAACTTTACATTCAAACCGGCAGAAAAAAGAATGTGGCCAGGCAGATGCTCACCAATCCGAAAGTGGAGATCTGTGCTTATGATGCGGGAAAAGGAGTATGGCTGCGTATTGAAGCCAAAGTAGTTGCCGATGAACGGCTAGAGGCAAAACAATACGTTCTGGATCAATATCCGCAATTAAAAAGCATGTATCAGGCCGATGACGACAACACGCTGGTCCTGTATCTGAAAGATGCCACCGCTACATTCTACTCTTTTTCCACTGAACCCAGAGCCGTCAGATTCTGAAGCTGTGACACATTCTAAGGGATTTGCAATTGATTAGCAAAAACCATTCATAACATCGGTGAACCCACAGCACTTTTCAGTAAGTCTTCAGAGATTGCAAGGCATCGGGAGATCTGACCTATTCCTGCTCCCCGGTGCCTGAACTGTGAAGCCAGTCTGAGTTTTTCCGTAACTGACAGAGCTGTATAAGGTGCTCCGTTCTTGTTTTTCAACAAACATGCATCAATATATTCGCAAATGTCAATATCGCTGATCCTGTTGGCATTTTTCAGTAATTTTTCACTGTTTAGCAAGTCCTTTGCCTGAGCTCCCATCCAGGATTCAATATTCAATATAGCCCATTCTTCTCCGGATAGTTTGTTCATGTAAAATGCAAATTTTCTGGGAGATCCATAAAAATGCTCTACCATGTCCGTCTGGAGAATATTTTCCTGGATTAGTAATCCGCTTTTATCCAAAATATAACCCGGGGGTAATTTTACTTTCCAGGGCAGAAATTTCCGTTGTTCTTTCCATGACGTTAAGGGAATATACAGTCCCTTGATCCCGAAATCTTTCATGAAATAAAACCTGGTAGAACAGAAAGGATATCCGCTCGGATACGACACAACATTATGGTGGACGCCATTTCTTAATACATAGGTTGTACCATCCAGAATATGTTCCAGAGTGTCCAGCTCCACGGCATGAAAGCCCGGGTAACCCAGTGGCCCTTTTCGCGAATATTTATGGTTAAACCATTTGTTGTAGCCGTTCCGAATAGACCCGATATATCTATATGGATTTGCTGTTTCAGCAATAACGTGGAAATGATTGGACATAAATGAATATGCCAGTAAACAGGTGTCATGGTCATAAGCCGCCAGACAGGCCCTGTTAATTCCCTGGTAATAATCTTCAGGAACCCGAAACATAACTTCGGGTGAACTGACACATAGATGATAAAGTTTTTTTTTCATGAGATCTTCCCTCCATACCAACAATGAAAATGATAATAATAATAAAATGAACAACCCGAAGGTACAAAATATATTCATTGCCGGCAAAGGTTTTGGGACGTGGTAAGTAGTAAAAATCGCGCATATGCCCGCAACACGCACAATAACAGATATATATGTTGATTTTTGTCAATGCAACAACTTACTACCTCCCCTCAATAATCCCGAAAACCTGCAAAATCCGGGGGACGTGGTAAGTAGTAAAAATCGCGTGAACTCTTGTAAGTCGCATATAATTAGAGATATACGCGTGTTTTGTAACATAGCAGTTACTTACCACCTCCCGTCAAGCAACCTGAAAAAATGATTGGTGCTGCGAAGCAGCGCCTTTTACAAGCGCCAAAAGATTTTGGCGCACCGCCTTGAAGACCACCTGGCGATTAAATACCACCGGGCTGTCGTTTGAGCAGCAATGAGCAGCAATGCTAAAAAAAAGGCAAGGTCGCTGTACCACAAGGTTTGGGAAGCCTCGGCAAAAGAAAAAGCTTCCCGACTTTGTGGTGTCAGCGACCGCCAATGATAAGTACTGGAAGTCTCATCAAAAGAAAAACTTCCAGGCCTAGTGGTGGCAGTAATCACTCATTAGTCACTTGGCCACTTGCCCTAACTTAGGGCGGTTTTTGTGAAGGACTGTGTTTTTTATGCAAATCCGTCGCCATTACTTGCTCTCCTTGACTAAAGGTGAGGCTTTCTCCGGTCTCCAGACCGACTTGCCGTAAAAATCAGTAACGCCCCCTTCCATCAAAGCCTCAATGTCTTTCCACCTCCAGCGGCGTTCCCCGCCGATCATCACCGGGTGCAGGTAATCGTACTTGGTATGCCACCTCCACAACGTGGTTTCACCCACCCCCAGCAACTTCATCACCTCTCTTTTGGTCAAAAGGGTTTTCGGATTGTACGGTCCTGTTGTTTCTTTTGTTGGTTTTCTTCCTCTTGTTTCGCGTTCCGGTTCCAGGTCTTCCATGAAGACATGAGCCGCTTCTACCAGGTCGCTTGCCTTTACCTGGATGATTGTATCGGGATAATCCAAGGCCAGCGAATAGATATCAATTCCCATGATTCGTATTTTTAGGAATTGCACCCCTCCCCACGCACCTCCAAGCAGTGGTTTTGTTCGGTGTTCGGGGCCTGAATGATAACTTGGATTTTATCACCTGACCCGTCACAAAAATCTGTAAAAAGCTCTGAAAAAAGAATTTTTCTTGTTAACATAAACATACTTTTTTTTAGAATACAAAGTAACTTGCATTGATTCAGTAAATTACTAAAATATGCCCAATTCCTCAAGAAACAATCAGGAAACAAAAACCGGTACTATATTATTATTATTTGAAAACGTATTGGTTAAAGTGGGTGATTGTCCAATGATGGACAAAAATGCAATGCCTTGACCATGGAGAAAGGAAGCGTTCTATTGTCGTTGTGACTTCTGAGTCGGGACTGTTTATAATTCTCAATTTTATCGGCAATTCCAAAGTGATTAAACACCGTCCGCAAAGTGTTGATGTACCTTTAAAACAACAGAGGCTTCTCCCAGGCAATGGCCCGGACGGATGCCATCTTTGAAACATATCACGTATCTTTCTCAACAAGGGAGGTGGTAAGTAACGAAAAATCGTCTGTTGCCTCTAACGTGCAAAATAACAGAAAGATATGTTGATTTTTGTCAATGCAGCAACTTACTACCTCCCCCCTCAAATCCCGAAAACCAGCTTAATCCGGGGGACGTGGTAAGTAGTGAAAATCGCGCAGATTCTTATAAGTCGCATATAATTAGAGATATACGTGTGTTTTGTAACATTGCAGTTACTTACTACCTCCCCCCTCAAATCCCGAAAACCAGCTTAATCCGGGGGACGTGGTAAGTAGTGAAAATCGCGTGAACTCTTGTAAGTCGCATATAATTAGAGATATACGCGTGTTTTGTAACATAGCAGTTACTTACTACCTCCCGTCAAGCAACCTGAAAAAATGATTGGTGCTGCGAAGCAGCGCCTTTTACAAGCGCCAAAAGATTTTGGCGCACCGCCTTGAAGACCACCTGGCGATTAAATACCACCGGGCTGTCATTTG
>Ga0209723_1004591_pt1 | contig 15191 bp, 14 predicted proteins | sample BiotimSIPDNA_2_FD_185750 | JGI IMG/M metagenome (GOLD analysis project Ga0209723, IMG submission 185750) | Anaerobic biogas reactor microbial communites from Washington, USA - Biogas_R2 time_0 SIP DNA (SPAdes) (version 2) | ecosystem: Engineered > Bioreactor > Anaerobic > Unclassified | place... | reverse complement strand
AAGGGGCTTCACTTCATCCTCCATCTCCAGCCCGGCGCGGTAGGTATCCCCATTGACCGAGGCGCCGTCAATGACGGGAATGATCTCGATGATACCGGGATAGACCTGGTGGGCCAGGCTTCGTATAGTCTTCTGGATGTCCCTTCCCTCGGAGTAGCAGGTAATAATGCATGACACGGAGGGATGCCTGTTCCGGATTTCAGGCCTGGAGTGCACCTTCCGCAGGAGATACTTGAGGATCCCCGAGAAGACAAACATATAGTACGGGAGCTCCAGGGCAAGAATGTAGGGAACGAACCGGAATACCACCACCCAGAGTTCCGAGGTGAGCGGGTCATCCGCGAAGGACCGTATGCTCCGGAAAAGAAAAAGGATCCAATCTTCCATGGAGAATCAGCCCTTCAACCTTGCCACCAGTGTGACGGCATCCTCCCCCTTCTGCCTGTCGCCGGGGAAAACAGCCGTCTTTACCGATAGTTCCAGGTACGTGCCGTCAGGCTGGCGGGTGGCGTTTTCCAGCTCCTTCACTTTCGACGCAAGTACGGTGCATCCCTTTTCCCCCGTCTTGGGCAGGAGTAGGAGAAGATCGTTCGCCGGCGTCCTGGTGCTGATGTCGGTCTTCCGAATGATCTCCCTCAGCCGTTTCGTGAGGCCATCCATCATCTCCGATACTTTCTTCCGGCCTGCAGACTCCCTGACTTCGGCGAGATTGGAGAAAGAAACGATCATGAGGCCGAAAGATTCAACGGGAGGTCTCTCGGAGAGGTCGAGCTGCCAGTTGAGAAGATGGCGGAACGGTTCCGGTTTCATATAGTTCAGCGTGTCGAGGACCGAGTACAAATCCTCGGTGCTGCCGCTCCGTACCGCCAGGATCCCCTTGTCGGAGATGCTGTATTCACGGTAAATACGTACCGACAGGTTTTCGGTGGAACTCCAGGCGCCGCAGAGAAAGCACCTGCACGAAACCTCCGGCTCGGCAAAGGTCTGAGAGCAGGATCCGCAGATGTAATTATCCATGGGCCTGTCGTAGTCCGACCCTATATGGCGGAGTCGTGTTCCGCAGTAGGGGCACTGCAGCGCCCCCTCCTTGACGAAAGCGTCCTGGGGACCGACCCTTCCGCAGGTAAAACAGTGGATGAACGGGACCTGGCGGATATCCATGCTCCTGCAGAATGGGCAGACGTCAACGTAGTTCAGATGGGATCCCCCGCATTTGGGGCAGCTCCTGATCCGGTCCACGAGAGCCTCTTCCCGTATATATCCCTTCTCCAGAAGTTCGGTGATCCACCCTGAAGATTCCAGCATCCCTCCGGACAGGTGATCCATAAGGGGGTAGGAATAGAGCCCCCTGGAAAGAGGATCAAGGACAGGCCTCAATTTTTTCCCCTCCCGTGAATAGAGGAATGCGAGGAGCCTGAGGTCAAGGCTTTTCCTTAGCGACGTTTCTTCCACGTCCCGGAGACGTTTTAGAATATCCTCCGCGACGGCTTCCATATCTTCCCTTGTCCTGGCAGATCCGTCAGATGCCTCCCGTTCCTCATCGGACAGGAATTCGTCAAGGAAAACCGGCAGGAGCGAAGCTCCGTCCCCTTTCCGGATCTCCCTGAGGATCATGCTTCGGTCGTCATTATTTCCACACCTGGTAATGATGAAGCCATCCGGAAGACCTCCTTCATCGCCCGCCAGGGCGCCGGGAAGATCATCTGGGGATTCCAGGAAGGCAAGATGCAGTTTTCTTTTTTTTCCGTCCATGTTCATCCCTTCTTTCAAGAATCCCCGGAGAGCATCTGCAGGCTTTTCAGGAGAGAGAACCCCAAATGAACGGACACAGGGAGTCCTTCCACCCGGAGATGGCCGGCGAGTTCCTCGTCGAGGGAAACTCTCACAAGCAGTGTCTGCTTTCCTTCTCCCAGGACACCGGCCAGTTCAGCCGGTATCCGCGCGGCTATCTCAGGAGCTGCGGATACCCGTCCGGCGACAGAAATGCTTCCCGGAAACCGGACGGTCACTTTCTCGCCCTCCCCGGTATAGGAGATGTGCCGGGGCTGCAGGTAAGCCATTATGGTCAGCGACTGGGGTCTCCCCAGGAGGACGAGAGGGGCGCCGCCCCCTACCGACTGCCCCTCTGAAGTAAAAACATCAAGGATCCGCCCTTCATGGGGGCTCACCACTGAGAAAAACCCCTTCCTCTCTTCCAGCACCTTCATCTCAGCCTCTATCTGGGCGATCCTGCTGTTATTCCGGGCTATAGACTCCTGCCTGGAGAAATCAGGGGACTGAAGAAGAAGGAGAGACGTCTTTGCCTCGGCGAGGCCCGCGAGAGCCTGCCTGTACCTGTCCTCGGCAGCGTCGACCTCCGCCCTGGTGGCCGCGCCCTGATTGAAGAGGGACTGGATGGAATCCCTGTATCCCTTCTGGTACCGCACGTTTTCTTCCGCAATGCGGACCTTGGCCATGGCGGCGCCTGCCGGTGCGCTGCCTGAAGGAGCGGGTGTCCCTGCCTTCAGCGCTTCAAGCTCCGCCTTCAGGACGTAGATCCGTTGAGTGACCGCCGGATCCTCGAGGCGCATGAGCAATTCTCCCTGGGCAGCCTTTGCTCCCGGTGATGCGTATATTCTTTCAACTACTGCCGGAAAAGGGCTGTTGATGCTCACCTTCTCCAGTGAGACCACTCCCGGCGCGTTGATGAAGAAGAGCGCCGCCCCCACCCTCCACAACAGGAACAGCAGGGGTGTCGAGATCACGAGGACGAGGGCGTACCATTTCCACTTCGGTACGGCACGCTTCCCCGGACCGTAGCGGACAGGGAGCCCTCCATCTTCGTCGGGATTCTGTTTTTTCGGTGATGAAAATCTGACTTTCATTGGGACATCTCCTTGTAGTTTTCCCAGGACTGGATCACCACTCCCGCAAAGGCGGGAGACGAAAGTTCCCTCTGCAGGGAATCAAGGGCCTGGAGAAACCGTTTTTTCCCGTTCCGGTAAAAGCTTTCCGTCGCCGGCAGTTCCCTTTCCACCGACACAGCGAGACGGAAACGCAGCCCGGGCCACGAAGAAAGAATGGCGTTCATACGCCCTGCCGCGTTTTGAACGTTGGTAGAATAAATCATTACCGTGATCTCCTCCACCCCGGCCTCTCCCAAACCTTTCGCAGCCATCGCGCCGAGACTTCCCTCGAGATATCGGGGATGGACGGAAAGAGAAACAGGAAGCCGGGAAACCGCTTTAACCTCCCGTACCGTATCAATAAGGGACGAGAGCAGTCCACCCCGTTTTTTCTCCGATCCGGGCAATTGATCCGGCTCAAGATCGAGATGGATCCCTGAAAAACTGAAGCGGTCCAGTTCCCTTACAAGATCCGTGAGCTCTTTCCGATGTGCAGGAAGGATCCATGACGGATCACCCAGGAGCAGTTCAGCCCTGATGCCTGCACCGCGGGCTGATTCAAGTGCCTTTTCGAGAAGTGACTTCCCCTCCGGGGATCTCAGCCGTTCGATCCCCCGGGAAGTGAAGGATACGAGGACCGTGGACGCTCCCTCTTCCCTGGCTTCAGAGAAAAAAGTCCTTCCTTTGCCGGGAAAAAGAAGCGCGTCCCCAGCCCACAGGTAAAAAGCCATGCCGGGACGAGATACGGCCGTCTCTTTTTCAACCCGGTCTGTTTCGGGAGCGAAGGCGATCCACGACGGGGCAAGGAGCAACGCTCTCTCCGGGGCTCCTGAAATTGATGAAGAGATTTCCCTGCCTTCCCCGGTGTCCGTTTCCCCGGGAATCATTCCCAGGAGTTCGCAGTGGGCCTGGAGCATCGCCCCTTCGCTGTCAAGAAGGGAAAGTGCCGATGAGAGGTAGATGAACAGACTGCGGAAGAGCTGCTCCAGCATGTCTCCGGGAAGAAGGCCGTACCTGAGCCGGTCGGCCCGTACGGCCTCGGCCGAGGACCTTAGGTTGGCCATGGCAAAATCGCGCTGGGCATGGGCGGATTCGAAACGGGCAAAACCCTCCCGAATCCCGCCGGCAATGGAGAGCCGGCGCAGTGCCATCTCGTGCCCGGCTTTTTTAACTGCCGCAGCAGCTGCCCGCGCAGCCGCCGCTGCGGCCCGTCCTTCTCCAGAGGGGATCTCCACCGCTATGGAGATGAAGGCCTCCGTGCCGTTCCGGCCGGGAAATTCCCGTGAATAGCCGTAGCCGGCCCGGAGAAAGGAATCGTACTGCGCCTTCGGAAGATGTCGGGCGATCTCCCGTTGTGCTGCCGCGGTCCGTTCAAGGAGCTGCAGTTCGGCGTTCTCTTCCCCGGCAGCCCGGAGAGGAGTGTCATCTGTGTAGCGAATACCCGGAAGGGCAGGATATTCGGCTCTCAGGTCTGAAAGGTCTTCACGCCCTGTTGCCTTCCGTACGAGGGCGAGACATTCCTCCTTCAGGAGTGCGTCCGATGCCATCTCCCTGCGGACGAGGGCAAACCAGCTCTCCATCTCGAGCCGGTCCCTCTCCAGAGAACCCCTTCTTTCGTCCTCTTTCCGAGGAGGGGCATGATCTGTTGTTCGAGGTCCAGGAAACGTTGAAGGAATTCCTTTTTTTCCTGGATCGTCCAGAGCAGGGTATAGGCCTTCCTCAGGGCTGTCAGGTTCGCCTTCCGGACCGTGAGGAACCTGAGTTCTTCCTCCAGGGAAGCTATGCGGGCTTCCAGCTCCTGTATTCGCTCTTTGCGCCACGTGCCGAAAAGAGGAACTGAAATGCCGGCCCTCAGCGACACCTTTGAATAGCCCTCTATCCTTGACGCATCCGATCGTGACTCCGGTTCGTTCATCCCCCCGAAGGAAAGTTCCCCGAAATACCGCAGGCCTCCGGCCGCTTTCTGCCTCTCCTCCAGCGCCCTGCTTCCCGCAAGGGATGCGGCTGAGGCCAGGACTTCGGGGGAAGCGGTCAGCTCTTTCTCGAGTTCATGAAGAAAGATCCGGGGGGCTGCCGAAGCATCTCCCGGGAAGAAAAGGAATAAAAACAAGAGCAGGAAAAGGAAAGAGACGGCTTTTTTCATATCAGGCTCTCCTGTTAAGAATTAATAATATAATATACACAAAAAATACACATTTTATTTGTAATTTTACGTTAACTTGTGTGACAATAATAGTATTTATACATTTTTCTGTTAAGTAATACCTATACCATCCGAGTTTTAAGTTGTCAATAGGAATGAAATATCAGTGTTTCTTTTTTCCCTCCCAGTCATGATTTCTCGGAAAGCTTTCCGTTGCAGCCGTCTTTCGGATATTAAAATTGCCGACAGGACCCATGAACTGAACGGTGAAACCGCAAAAAAAGGAAGCCGGGAGGCGTTCTTAAAGCGCCTGCCCCGCTTCCCGAATCCTGCTTTTTCACTGTTCGGGCGCAGTACCGTTTGTGTTACCGCCGAAGCCCGGGTTCCTTTTTTCTTCGAAGGAATCCTGCCAGGGCCACCATGGCCGAAAGAGCAAGCCCCGGCAGCAGGGGATCCATTCCCTTCAGGAAAACCGCGCCCAGGAAGACTCCCGCAAGTCCGCAGATCCCGGAAAGGAAGCTCCATCCTGCAGGCAGACGACCCGGAAGGAACACGGCGGCAACGAGCGGAACAATGATCCCCGCGCCCTTGATACCCATACCGAGGTACGCCCACTGGAGGATCATGCTTTTTCCCGCACCTAGGGCAATAAGGCCGGCGACGATGACGGTACCAAGAACCGTCATCCTGCTCGCAAAGAGAATTTTCGCGTCGTCATACCCGGCGGCGCGCTTTGTCTTGAGGTACATATCCCTTGTGAGGTTCGTCGCCACTCCGAAGGTTATGCCTACCGACGTCCCCAGCACCGTGATCATGATCCCGGACCAAAGGAGACCCGCCACGAGGGGATGGAAATAGGTCTGTATGAAAAAGGGCAGCGCCTGGGAGGCTTCCACTGCCACTCCCGAGTTCCGGAGCGCCAGCCCTATCCATACTCCAAGAAGGCCAAGGGGCGGCGTGATCATGGATGTCATGAGACAGCCTTTCCGGGCTGTGGCGTTATCGGATGCCGCATATACTGCCTGGATGTAGATCTGGCCGCACAGTACGCCGCACAGAAGGGATGTGAAGGCCCCGAGATCCCTGGCCACCCCCCTGGCAAAAATATTGAAGAAGGGATCTTTTGGGAGCTCCCTGAAAAGGACGAGAGGCGTCTGCCCGGAGAGAAAGGCCGCCCCGACGCAGAGGATCATCACTCCGTACAGGAAAACGATCTTTACAGCTCCCAGTCTGCTGAAACTCTTGAGTCCCCCGCCGTAGGCGAATACCAGGATAAGCAGCCCCATGAATATGGCGGATACCCATACGGGAAAAGGAAAAACAGAACCGAGAAGAGCTGTTCCCGCAAGGAACTGGGCGATGAGGGCGATGAAAGAACCGAGAGCCGTTGCCACGGCTGAGAGGACTGCCGATTTCTGGCCGAAATGACCTCCGAGGAACTGGGGTAAGGTGATCAGTTCAGTGGCCCTCAGGGGTTTGACGAACCACAGTCCCATGATGAGACACCCGATCCCGCCGCCAAGGGTGAACCACCAGGCGGATAATCCGTAGTGATAGGCCATCTGTACCGTTCCAACGGTGGATGATCCACCTACGAGGCTTCCGAGGATGATCCCCGAGACCCCTCCCGCAGAAGCCTTTCTGCTGGCCAGCGAGTATTCGGACGAGGATGTTATTTTGCCTGAAGAAAAAATTCCAAAGACGAAAAAAGCCGCAAGAATACCGAGGGCTGAAACTATGAACATAAAGACACCTTCTTCTAATATTGTGCCGGCGTTCGCTTATTATCCCGTCTGCCGTATATCTCTTCCAATTCCCGTATCCTCGTCTCACTGAGGGGACGGCTGCATCCCATGGTCGCCGCGATCCAGGTCATCCGGGCCGCAGCCTCGAGGACCTCCATGCGGTCGAAGGCCTGAAAGAGCGTGTCACCCACTGTAAGGACCCCGTGATTTTCCATTATCACAGCATTTCCCTTCCTGACCGCCTGCCCGACAACGCGGGCGAGTTCCTCCGTCCCCATAAGGGCATAAGGGGCCCTGACAGGTACACCGAGGACGTGCCAGGTCTCGGCGGTAAGCCTGGTGTCAATCTCTGCATCCAGGGCAGTGAAAGCGGAGGCAGTGACAGGGTGGGCGTGAACGATACCCGACACGTCGGGCCGGTTCCGGAACACTTCCAGGTGCATCTCCGTCTCGATGCTGAGCTTCAGTCCGGGAATAAGGCTTTTCCCGTCCAGGGTTACGGCACCGATCTCATCAGCGATCATCTCTCCCTTGTCCGTACCCGAAGGAGTAATAAGTATAACGTCTCCGCACCGGAGGCTCACGTTGCCCCCGGAGGAAGTTGTCAGCTCCCGGATGTACAGCCGCCTCATGATGGAGGCGACTTCCTCTCTTTCCGCTTCCCTGCCGATTGCCACGAGCACTCATCTCCCTGAATGATCATCATACTGTATACTACCATAAAGAAGGAGGGGAAAAAACGGATGGGGAAGAATAGTGGAGGAACTGTGTCCATTATCTACGAGGATCCCTGGTTCCTGGCTGTACACAAGCCGGAGGGGATGCTTGTCCACAGGTCCCCCCTTGACAGGGGGGAGACACGTTTCGCCCTCCAGGAGGCGAGAAACCTGGCGGGACGGCGGCTCTACCCTCTTCACCGTCTTGACCGCCCCACGTCGGGTATCCTTCTTTTCGCATCCGCCAGGGATGCGGCCCGGGAAGGAACAACGCTCTTTCGAAAAGGCGCCGTGGAAAAAACCTACCTTGCCGTGGTGAGGGGATGGCTTCCTGACGAAGGGCTCATCGATCATCCCCTTCCCGATGACCTCGGCGGCCTTCGGGACAGGGCAGGGGAGACAGGTACGGAAAGAGAAGCCCGAACGGCCTTCCGCCGCCTGGCGAAGGCGGAGCTGCCCTTCGCCGTGTCGAAATTCCCCACCACGAGATATTCCCTGGCCGAGATCCGTCCCCTTACGGGAAGAAGACGGCAGATCCGCAGGCACTTCAAGCACATTTTCCATCCTCTCGTAGGAGACACAACCTACGGGGAAGGACGCCACAACCGCTTCTTCCGGGAGCAGTTCGGCTGCAGCCGGCTGATGCTGGCCGCGGTGAAGCTGTCTTTTCTTCATCCTTTCACCGGGAAACGGTGTGACATCTTCTGCCCTCCCGCAGAGAGTTTTCTCTCAGTACTCAGGGTGCAGGGATGGGAAGAGGCCGCCCTCCGGTGATCCGGAAAGCGGCCCCCTCTAAGCCCCTTTGATCAGGAACCGACGAAGACTGTCTTCCTGTTCGGTTTCGGGGCCTTCAGCACCAGGAATCGAAGGTCTTCACCGCTGGTGTTGTACCAGCAGTGCATTATATCCTTCGGGCTTTCGATGAGCGTGTCTTTGCCCACTTCCTGCTTCTCCTCACCTATTTCCACTGTTCCCTTCCCCTCGAGGACGTAGAACGCCACGTCCACCGGCGTAATGTGCCGCTTCAGGGACTGGCCGGGTTTCAGGGTGATCACCGTCAGAACGGCGTCGTCGGTATCGTAGATGTTCCTGGCGTCCACTCCATGGGCGTTTCCCATAGGTCCAAAATCTGCAAGGTTTCTCGTGATCATGCTGTCTCCTCCTCTGATTGATTGTTCTTTTTTATCTCGACGGAACGGCCTTCGCCTGCCATTTCCTCTGTTTTACCGTCCCGGATGTGGTAGATCCTCCGGAAGGTGGGAATGATTTTTTCATCATGGGTCACCACGATGATCGCTGTCTCGTACTGTTTCGCCATGGCATTCAGTATGGTGATCACAGAGAGGGCCCGTTCGCTGTCCAGCGGCGCAGTGGGCTCGTCAGCCAGTATGACGGGCGGACGGTTCGCCAGGGCACGGGCTATGGCTACCCGCTGCTGTTCTCCTCCGGAAAGCCGGGACGGCATTGCGGAAGCCCTGTGAGCCACGTCAAGGGCTTCCAGAAGTTCCATGGCCCTTTTCCTGGATTCCCCGTCGGGGTGACCCGCGAGCATGGGAAGCAGGGCCACGTTGTCCGTGACATCAAGAAACGGAATGAGATAGGGAGCCTGGAAGATGAATCCTATCCTGTCTCTCCTGAGCGCCCTGAGGTCCTTTATTTTCCACTTTCCGTCGTAAATCACGTCACTGCCGAGGGTCATTCGTCCCCCGGTGGGCTCGATGACCGCGCCGAGACACTTGAGCAGCGTGCTTTTCCCCGACCCGGACGGACCGATAAGGCCGACCACCTCTCCGGGAGAAACGGTCATATCCACCCCCTTAAGCGCGTCCACGGCGGTATCACCCGATCCGTAGCGCTTTCGCAGCCCTTCTATCGTTATTCCTCTTTTTCCGGTTTCAGCCATCTCAGCCTCCTATTGCATCGGCAGGGTCGACCTTCAGGGCCGCCCGGATCGCCAGTATGCTCGCAAGAACGCACATGACCATCACCGCGACGAATCCTGTCACCGCATCCCTGGCCTGGAGGAGGACGAACTTGGGGAAAAAGGGAGCCCAGAAAGTAGCTGCTATCTTTCCGGTCATGAACCCGAGCACACCGAGCCCGACAGCCTGCTGGAGGATCATGGACACTATGGTCCGGTTTTTCGTGCCTATAAGCTTCAGCACCGCTATCTCCCGTATTTTCCCCAGGGTAAGGGTGTAGATGATGAACGCGACAATGGCGGCGCTGACGATGGCGAGGATCACCAGGAACATGCCGATCTGCCGCGACGACGTGGCGATGAGCTTGCCGAGAAGAATCTCCTCCATCTGTTCCCTTGTGTACACCTCGAGACGCATCCAGCGCCTGATGTGCGCCGCCGTACTCTCCGGATCGGTTCCCGGAAGAAGACGCACGAGTACAGCGTTCACGAACTGGTTCGCTCCCTGTGAGGCGATGACGCTCTCCAGAAGACCGGGAATCCCCGGCCTGTTGAGGGACGGATTTGCCTCTGTCCTGCGTCGCTGCTGCAGTATGGAGTCGTTGTCCTTCAGGAACTGGGCTTCCTGGGCATCTTTCAGCGGGATAAAGACCATGGGGTCTCCGCCCGAGGAGACCATGCGCCGGGTGATTCCGACGACGGTATACGTGTTCCGTCTGACCCGGATCTCGTCCCCCAGCCTGAATCCCGAGGCAGCATCGGCGACCGCCTCGTAATGGCTGCGGGTGATATGTCTTCCTGCGGCCAGGTAGCCGGGCTGACCCGGCGATCCGGGTATTCCGGGATCCACGCCCACCACCATGGCCCGTACGTCCTCGTCACCCCTGCGGACCTGGGTCGTCAGGTAGGTGACGCTCGAGACTGCCTCTACGCCGGGCATTCCTGCCACACTCCTCCACGTGTCATCGTAGATGCTTGAGGATTCGGCGTAGGGACCAAGGGTCTCCTGCTGCACGACCCAGAGGTCGGCGCCGCTGTTGTCAAGGAGCACCATGGCATCGTCCACCATGCCACGGTAGACGCCTCCCATGGTAAGGGTCACTCCGATGAGCAGCCCCAGTCCGAGGCCGGTAAGGGTAAATTTTCCCCACCCGTGAAGGATATCCCGGCCCGCAAGACTTATCATTGCCTGATTCCCTCCAGGGTATCGTAAATCTTCACCCGGCTTTTTGATGTTAGTGCTTTTACACTGTAGGCGACGACCCGTTCTCCGGGCTTCAGCCCTTCCCGGATCTGCACGCGGCCTTCCAGGTCACGCCTGCCCGTTTTTACAGGGCGGAACGCAATGGAGCCGTTTTCTATGACCCACACGCCGAGACTTCCATTCCAGCGCTTGAGCGCCGCGTCAGGAACCACCGGCAAATCAGGAAGTCCTGGAAGGGTCACGGTCACTTCCGCCAGTTCTCCGAGTGGGGGAACCACCTCCGGTATTGCATCGAAAACGGCCTTGGCGAGCAGTTCCTCTGTAACAGGGTCGGCGATAGGCTCCACCCGAAGGATGGTGCCGCTGAATACCTGTCCGTTCCGTGACCGAAGGACTATTTCGGCGGGAAGGCCGGCCCGGAGGCCTGACGCCATGGCCTGGTCGAACCGTACGGAGATCCTGAGATCCCGGATATCGATGACCTCGGCGACTGCCTGCCCTGCCACGACAGTCGTCCCCGGTTCAGCTGCCCTTGAAGAAACCAGTCCGGGGGCCGGCGCAACAAGATCCAGATTTTTCTTCTGGGAGAGAAGTGCGTCCAGGTCTGCCCGAACCCGTTCCAGTTCGGCCCGTGCAGCCTGCAGGTCAGCGTTTGACGAGGCCCATGCCGAGGCAGTCACCTGCCGTTCCTGTCGCTTCGCCTCTGCGGAATCCACACTGACCGCTCCAGATTTCAGAAGGTTGTCGTACCGTTTCGACTGTGCCTCCGCATATTTCTTTTTCGCGGCTGTCTCTGAGGTCCTGGCGCCTGCAGCACGAACGACGGCCTCCAGCCTTGAGATCGAGGCCCTCTGCGCCGCTGTCCGCTGGTCGAGATCCACCGGATCCATCACGCCGATCTTCTGCCCTGCCTCCACCAGGTCTCCCACCTGGACAAACACATCCTTCACGCGGCCCGGCGATGTGGGCCCAATGCGAAAGACCGCTCCCGACTCCACCACGCCGATCCCGTAGAGTGCCGGAGCAATGGATCGTTTCTCCACTTCGGCCGCAGTCACAGGCACAGGAGCCAGTGGTCCCGAACGCATCATGACGTACAGGAAGAGTCCTGTGAGCGAGAAGACTCCCAAAAGCAGGAAAATTGTCTTCCAGAGACGCTTCATGACTGATCGCCCTCCTCTATACCCCGCCGAAAAAGGGCGAATACACCGGCCGCATTCCGGCTTACAGATACCGCCGCCCCTGACAAACGGGACTGGAGCACCAGGCCCTGTATTATTCCTATGAAGAGTCCGGCCGCCACCCTGCTTTCTACTTTTTTATCGATAAGGCCTGCTTTTTTGCCTGCATCGAGCATGCGAAGTATTCTTCCGCTGTACTTTTCCATGAGAGTTTTGGCCTGCCTCCGTGCCGGGCTTTCCTCCGACCGCTGGAGTTCTCCGAAAAAAATGCCCGGAACTCCCGGATATTCATCAATAAACGAAATATGGGAGAAAAAGACAGCCTCAAGACCTTCAAGGGGATTTAACGCTGACAGTGACGCATGGTCCACCCTTTCGAGGAGACGTTCTGAAACCCACGTCATGACCGCTTCCCAAATCGCATCTTTGTTGGAGAAATGGCGGAACAGCGCGCCCTGGGTGAGCCCCATCCGATCCGCGATGGCTGCTGTAGTGATCTCTGAGGGGTTGCCCTCCGCCGCCAGCGTAAGGACCGTTTCTACTATGACGGCCCGCCGCTCTTCTGCCGGCAGATATTTCCCTTTTTTTGCCATGGATGCGACCTCCCTGGTTAGTTAGTTAGTAATTAATTACTATCTTATGCTGTTCTTTCCTTCCTGTCAAGATTGTTCACTCCCCTTTTCAAAAGAGGAAGTATCACCGGGCGGGTCCGGCATGAGTGGATTTCGGGGATAATCCCGTAACTACGCCTGCCGGAGCAGGCAAATAAAAAAGCCGGGAGGGGGAAATTTCCCCCCTCCCGGCTTTGCTGCTGTATCGCCTAAAAAACGGCGTAGTCAGCGTCCTTAGGGTCAGCGACGAACATGTGCCCCGGAGCGTGGGTAATGCAGAATGGAGGCTTCACATCCATGATGGCGGCCTGGGGGGTACATCCGCAGGCCCAAAAGACGGGAACCTCTCCCGGGTTGATGTCCACGGGGTCACCCATGTCGGGCTTGCTCACGTCCTTTATGCCGATGATGGACGGATCGCCTATGTGCACAGGGGCGCCGTGCACCGCCGGAAAACGCCCGGTGCAGAGGACCGCCTTGGGGACCTGTGCGGCAGGTATCGGGCGCATGCTGACCACCATGGGCCCCTTTAGGGCACCTGCCGGAGCGCACTGGATGTTGGTGATATACATGGGAACGTTCCGGTTCTGCTCAATATGGCGCACCGGAATTCCGGCCTCGAGCAGCGCCCCTTCGAAGGAGAAGGAGCATCCTAGCAGAAATCCCACAAGGTCATCCTTCCAATATTTTTTCACGTCCGTCGGTTCCTCGACACACTCGCCGTTCACCCACACCCTGTAGCGGGGCAGGTCCGTAGAGAGGTCGGCACCCGGGGCCACGATCCTGGGCTCGGGATTTCCCGGCTCGGTGACGTCGAGGATGGGGCATGGTTTGGGGTTTCTCTGGGCGAACACGAGAAAATCATAGGCCAGGTCTTTGGGCAGGATAACAAGGTTTCCCTGGACATGTCCCTTGCACATGCCCGGCGTGGGGAGCGTCCATTTCCCCTCGCGGATCATCTGCCGAACTTCTCTCGGCGATACATTGGCGTAATCGAAGGCCTTCATCCCTTCAGCACCTCCCGGATTTTCTTAACGGTGACTCCGTTCTTCTCAAGAGTCCCGCGGATATGGCGCGCCATCTCTACTGCGGCAGGGTTGTCGCCGTGAAGGCAGATGGAATGGGCCGCAAGATGGATGTCCTTTCCTTCCGCGGACCGGATGACGCCCTCCTTCACGAGGCGCACCATGCGCTCGCCGGCTTCGTTGAAATCGTGGACGAAAGCGCCCGGTTTACTTCTCGGAACGAGGGAACCGTCGTCCATATAGCCGCGGTCCGCAAATGCCTCTGCTGCGTAGAGAACGCCCACTTCACCGGCGGCCTGTTCGAAGAGCGAGTTTGCCAGGCCAAGGAGAATGAGGTCTCCTCCCGCGTCTTTCGTCGCCTGTGCTATGGCCTTTGCAAGGGCAAGGTCCTTGGCGGCCTGGTTGTACAGGGCGCCGTGAGCCTTCACATGCTCGAGATGCACGCCATGAGCGGTGCACACCGCCTGGAGCGCCCCAATCTGGTAGAGAGTGAATGCGTAGGCCTCATCGGGCGTACAGGCCATGGTGCGGCGTCCGAACCCCTGGAGATCGGGGTGCCCCGGATGGGCTCCTACAGCTACACCTGCGGCCTTCGCAGCCTTCACCGTTTTGATCATCACTTCCGCGTCGCCCGCGTGGAAGCCGCATGCTACGTTCGCAGAGCAGACGCTTTCCATTACCTCGGCGTCCATGCCCATCTTCCACGGGCCGAAACTCTCTCCGAGGTCACTGTTCAGGTCAATCACGTGCATTATTCCACCTCCTGCAGTTCTTCCCAGGAAACCCTGTGTTCTTCCCCGTCGACCTTGAGGATCGCTTCCCCTGCTGCGGGAAGTTCCGGACCTCCATCGGAAACCGGGCCCGGGAAACGAGGGGTCGACCGCCAGACCGCCCTCAGGCGGCGCAGTTCATCCCGTTTGCGATGTTCCTCTTTTACGAGGGAGAGCGCTTCGTCCAGGGTAATTTTCACGAACCGGATCCCGTGACCAGGCAGGCGCTGGGACAGAGCGGCGATGTCCACTGAGCAGACTACGCCGATCTTTGTATATCCTCCCGTGGTCTGCCTGTCAGCCAGCATAACGATGGGCTGCCCGTGACCTGGAACCTGGACCGCACCCAGGGGTATGGCGTCGGAAATGATGTCCGCCGCCCCGGTATGCTCGATCTCCGGGCCATCCATCCGGTATCCCATACGGTCTGCACTGTTGGAGACAGAATAGTCGGATCCGTAGAATGTCTCAATTCCCTTTCCTGTAAAGAGATCCTCCTGGGGGCCTGGGACCACCCGAAGAGGTGCGTCGGGCGGATAGACAGCCCTCAGTTCCGCGGGACACACAAGTCCCTCGCACTTCTTCCACAGCGGCCTTGGCTCACCACAGAGGACCCTGTCGTCCTTTTTGAGGGCACGGCCCTCCAGGCCTCCCACTTTCGCCCTGGTATAGGTGGACCGGCTCTCCATAACAACGGGAACATCGATCCCGCCGGAAAAACAGAGATACGCCCGACATCCGGACTTGGGGCCCGAGAAGGAGAGAGTGTCCCCGGCCTTTACTGCCAGAGCTGTCCACATAGGAGCGAGCTGCCCGTTTACCTGGAACCCCAGATCGGCTCCGGTGACTGCCGCCATTCCTTCTCCGTCGGAAACGTACAGGGTTGGGCCCAGAACCGTCACCTCAAGGGCCGCGTCGTTCTCGTCGTTGCCCACGAGGATATTTCCCAGCCTGAAAGACTGGAGGTCCATTGCACCCGCCACAGGCATC
>Ga0209723_1004590_pt1 | contig 15191 bp, 11 predicted proteins | sample BiotimSIPDNA_2_FD_185750 | JGI IMG/M metagenome (GOLD analysis project Ga0209723, IMG submission 185750) | Anaerobic biogas reactor microbial communites from Washington, USA - Biogas_R2 time_0 SIP DNA (SPAdes) (version 2) | ecosystem: Engineered > Bioreactor > Anaerobic > Unclassified | place... | reverse complement strand
AAGTATTGATGTGATGGTTACCCATAAAAAATTTGATAATACCGCAAACAAAAACGGAACAGTCAAATTTGAACTTGATACAGATGAATCAGAAGGCACAAAGAAATTTTTTTGCCTGACAGCACCTTTCATAGATACGCTCAGAAGCGGGAATATTCTTTTGGTTGATGAGCTTGAATCGAGTCTGCATCCACTATTAACTCTTTCGCTGATTTCGCTTTTTAATGACCCCAAAGTTAATAAAAACGGAGCACAACTCATATTTGCAACCCATGATACAAACCTGCTCAATCAGGAACTATTCCACAAATCACAGATATGGTTTACTGAAAAGGACTCTTTTGGCGCGACACATCTGACATCACTGGTGGAGTTTAAGAATATCCGTCAAACTGATAATATTGAAAAAGCATATATACAGGGAAAATTTGGCGCAATACCGTATCTGGGTTCTTTCAGGGGGACAGAGTAATGGCAAGATTGCGCCACAGAAAAGGTTACAAAGAGGAACGAAAAAAATTACGTTCGCATAAATCAAGAAAAGAAAACATAAAAAACCAAAGGCAGTTGATAATGCTGGCGTGTGAAGGTGAAAAAACTGAACGGTTTTATTTTGAGGCTTTTTTCGACAGATTAAAGCGCTCACATACAATTTCAAAATTATCATGTGTGATAGCACCGCATAAGCATACAAATCCCACAGGCGTTCTGAATGATCTGTTACAGTGTGTGACTAATACGGGATACACATACAAGGATTATGAAGAAAGATGGATTGTGATTGACCGTGACAAAGAACGAGCTGGTGGTGGAGGACATACACTAGACGATTACATGAAAGCAATTACAAGAGCAAAAGACATCGGTGTTGATGTCGCGTGGTCAAACCCAAGCTTTGAATTGTGGTATCTACTTCATTTCGAATATAGAAACACTGGTATTGATCGTGATGAGGCAAAAAAACGTTTAAATCAGCTTTTTGGGAAAGAGTACCAGAAAAACGACAAAACCTTGTTTTCTGTTTTAGAACCGAAGGTAAAAGATGCTATTCGTAATGCAAATCGGCTTTTAAAGGAAGCCGGGAAAGAGCCCAAATCTGCTCAGATGAATCCGGCAACAAATGTTGTGAAACTTGTGGAAAAGTTGCTCGAATATGAGCGAGAGAAATAAGTACCATGGGTACGTTTGGTAAGAGAAGGTCTTTATTTGAGTAAATTTTACACTGCAATTGCAAGTAACGACAGTGCCCGGCAGGTGATGGAGAAAGAGAAACTGCGGGAGCTGCGTCAGTACGTATATCCGCCGGATATGCAAAAAATGACTGCTGAAACGGTTGGTGAAGACGGAAAGGAACGCTGAGGAGATGGTGAGTGAGATTAAAGTTAACTCATTAAGGTGAAACTTTAAGTTTGTTAAACAGCTTTTATTCAAATAATGCAACAATACTATAATGTTTTGAAAGTTCCATTTTTTATTTTGCGGAGAATATAATTCCCTATGAAAGATTTTCAGAATCTAATAATTGATATTACAACAGATTTTTTTATCAGATCAAACGATTTTAATGGAATTCCATTATCACATTTTACATCTTTAGAAGAACAAGGTTTACCGAAAACAGAATTTTATGAGGTTTTAAGCCATTTAATTTTAAATAAGCAAATAGTTGCGATGTTTGATAGCCATTGCGTAAATCCTCATATTCTTAGAATACCACCATTAGAACCTGCTAAACAAATTGAATTATTAAAAACGAATCCGTATCAAATTTGTCTATACCCGACAGCAGAACAAGTTCAATCAAAAAAAGATTTAGCTGAATTCAACGATAGACCTTTTACTAAAAAGCTGTGGCTTTTAGAGCCACATTTAACTCCTTTTTATTTTGATCTATCTGTATTAGAAAAGTATTTACACGATGCACGGTATTCATTAAAATTCAACGATTACGAAGGAAACATACACGTTAAAGAAAAACATATTTCCCAAAAGGAAATTGTGACAAAAGATTATATTTATTTACAAACCTTTGGAACCGGATATGATGAGAACAAAAACAGGGTAGTTGTTGTATATTTACGTTACCTTTCAAAACTTTCACCAAAGCATCAATCCTATTGGCTTAACCACCTTTGTGATAAGCATTGTGAAATTAACTCTGATTACCATAAAGCCACACTTTATGGAGCATCTCCCATTAATATCTCTGTCTACTCAGCTTTGCTATTGGAACAGAAAGAAATAAACACTATTTGTAATTTAATTGGTAAACCATCATTATTCCGGAAAACATTTGAATATGAAAGGCCAGAAGGATTCCATTTAATGCTTTCACCTACAAAATCAAATTTTTATAATTTTGCCCTTCTTTTCGATAAAATCATTTCAGATAATTTAAACAAAGCCTTTTTTGAGAGAGATATTCCGTCCTTTTCAAAAAAGGAACATAAAGATTGCACGTTTGAGAGGAAATACCATGGTACGCTCAATCTCTTAGAAAACTGGTTATCCAAATTTTATTCGATCCCAAATGATCCAAAGGCTATTTCTGAGTTAATTCGTCCATTTAAAGAATTGCGTAAATTGCGGCAAGCCCCTGCACATTCTATTATAAATAATGAATACGATTTTAAATATGCACAAATGCAGGATGATTTAGTTACTAATGTTTATGATAGCCTTCATATATTACGAGTATTATTTAGCAGACACCCATTAGCAATTACCTATAAAACACCGAAATGGTCTATGGATGATAGAGTAGTTTTATATTAAGTGAATAAATTATGCTAAAGATCAATAATGAATTCGAATCGGCTTTTAGAATGTATCGCAAAAAATATTACGAGTTAAATATGCATATGTCGGAATATATATGGACTTATAAGGAAATGCATACTCTACTCAAAAAATATTTAGATCAGATGAATCTTGCATCCAGTTATTTCCAATTAAGTTTTCGTTCTATGCGAACTTCAATGATATTATGGATTACTAAACTATTTGACGAAAAAGAAAGCTCTAGTCTCAATGACTTTCTTAATTTTATCCAAGCAAATATACGTTTTATGTCTCTTGAATATAAAATGCATAGAACGAATGCTGATCAACACGCGTATTGGATTCGAGATTCAAAAGATGTTTCAATTAAAGACATAAATGAGCATAGGGCAAAGCTTAAGTCATTAAAGCCCACAATAAACAAAATAATAACTTTACGTGATAAATATCATGCTCATCTAGATAAAGCATTCGTCCGAAATCGGAAGGCCTTTCTCGTTGAGAACAAAATAAAATGGAAAGAGTTAGAATATCTTCCTAAACTTTGTAATGAAATCATTGCATTCTACTCTACTGCATACGATGGCGAATACCGTTTACAAGCACCTATAAACTGGAATGATTTAGAAAATCTCCTGAAGCCTTTAGCTGAGCATGGAATAGGATAAATCTTACCCATATAGCGATATTCGAAGAAGCTCCAGAAATTTCACGACTTGGGCTTTTAACTTATTACAGAGAGAACAGGTTTAGCATCCACTTACCTTCAAACATGAAGAATGTAAGATATCTTATTGTTTTAAGATTAATTTACTTGCACCTGATCCGGAGTCATACAAGAATTTATAGCTGCAAGAATGATTTTATTTTATTTTAAACTATAATTCTTTCGCACCTGTACGCAGTATTAAGCAATTTCATTAATTGCTGAAAAAAAGTTTCGAACCATTTAAAAAAGGATTTGTCATGGCACCTGTTAACGATTCTATGTTGCCCGATCTTATCCCGAAGCATGTTGGTTTCAGAAAATTGCGCAGCTTTCAGGTTGCGCAGCAGGTATACGATGCTACGGTTATATTCTGTAACCGTTTCATAGACAGGCGCTCCAGAACACACGATCAGATTGTATACACCGCCAGTTTTTCCCCGCTAATAATCCGTGATATGCCTGTTAAATTGAATATGCTTACCGCTGTGCATCTTTCTTTGGTGGAGCCAGCGGCGGATATGCATCCCATTTCAGAGTTGCTGTGACTTCATCGTCTAATGATATTGGACCGATCGACCCCGATTGAATAACATAATCTTCATCCATCTGCAAGTCATCTTTTACCCTGAATGTCCCAAATTTGACAACATCTATGTCAGTCGCAATATCATTCAAGTTGACCAGTTCCTCAATGGGTGTAATTGTTATTGCAAAGGGTTGCGTCCCTCCGCTTGATGAGGTAGCAATAGATGCTTCTCTTGACATAGCAAACAGATACCAGGCAAGCTTGCCAGGAATTTCAGGATCATAATAAGCCCACACTGAAGCACTATTAATTCCATATGTACCATCATATGCAGTCGGTATAGTACCAGATCCACTGTAGGTAACCGTTTCATCATCTTCAACATAAGAACCCCATGCTCTGTGCGTAATTGTTGATGCACTGCTTAAAAGCAAATCGACGGGTTCAGCTTCAGGGGATTCTTCAGGTTTACTCCGTGCCTCATGAATATCACCTCTTAAGTATGCAGTGATTTTCATCTCCTGATATGCTGATCCCCGATACGTAACAGTCCAGGTTATCTGAATCGGCCACTGCGTCAGCTGTACAATATTACTTGGATGATTATTTACCAATACCTGCACGTCTCCATAATCTCCAGGTTCCAGCTCTGCAGTAATTTCCATTTGACTGAATGATCTGATGGTACGCTTCTGACCCTGTATATTAACCACAACATCTGTACGGTCGGTACCAAAAGCTACTTTAATTGTCAAAAGATTATTCTCATCATCAATTTCCAGTCGTTCGATAGTTGGAGTAAACATTCCAAATGTATTCGAGGAATTGCCTGTGAAAAACATGAACTGCGCACCTTTGTAAGGATCAATTGTAAGATCGTTTTCCTGCATTGCGGTCAGTACAGCGCCGCGGGGAAATGGTCGTTGCGGAGGATTACATTTGTAATCGTTATACCAATTGGCTCCCAGCATCCGGTCGAAGAAAAAGAACGTCGATCTTTGGGCAAAATTACCATCTACCGATTCGGTCCAGCCACTGATAACCGATGCTCCAGCAGCAATAATTGAAGAGCGCATCGATGCTGCACACATCTGCCCGCTATGACATGCCACCAGTGACACATAACCGTTTGCGTTGACATTCCAGTATTTTTGAACGAATGCCGGCGTAATCGCATAAACCCAGCAGTTAACAGCATCTTCGAAAAGCCCTCCCCAGGTTGGAATTTTATCCCAGGCAATATTCATCAGCACGACTCTTCGGTCTGCGTAATCACCTTGGAATCCGGTACGGTACTGGTCTTTTTTCTTTTGATAATTGAGAGCTGACAGAATTCAGCCAATACGGTAATTGGTACTGAAAACACCGAAACTAAAAGCAATTGTGTACAAGCCGGGAAGTGTAACCCGTATGTTTCTGGGCATAGCCGCATCAGCCATAATCTCGAATATCGCCAGTTGGCCGACACTGGTTACACCATTTTCTATACATTCTTTTCTGGTGTGTGCTTTTACTGGCACTTTTTTTTGGATGGTAACAACAACCATAACTACAATAACTGCATGTGGGGCCATATCATGATAATTAAAACAGGATGCCTCTGTTACATCCTGTTTTTTATTGAAATCAGTTCAAAATAACAGTTTTTTGTTCTTTTCTTCCTGCATACTCAATATGGACAACAAATAATCCGGCAGCATTCCATGGAACTGTGATTGTACGAAAACAGGGTCCATCACCAATGAGAGACCCAAGAAGTTTTCCCTGAATAGAGAACAGATTCAATCTGTAAGAACCATTACAAGAAATATCCAGATAGAGTTTGCCATATTTACAATTTACAGTAAACTGTGTTTTGTGAGATTGAATAGCCTTATATTTACCAGCTCGGGTAATCGGTAGAGGTGAAGGTATTTTAACGGAATCAAGAATCCCGACAGATCTGCCCGAATTGTCAAAAGATTCCAGATACAAATTTATGGCTCCTGGTAATATTTGATATTTTTTTGTCAGTACAAGAGAATCGATTGGTGAAACCGTTATCGAATCTGCAATACCGATCTGACCCCCTGATGAATCCGTAAAAACTGCCCTTACAATACCAGGATAGAACAGGCCAAAATTACCAGTTAAATTCAGAGTATCCTCAGTTTGTTCGGCTGCAAGATGTTTTGTTATAAGACCAGCACTATTTACCGAAAGAATCGGTCCGCTAGAACGGGTTGCATACCAGTTTTCTTCAAGTTTTACCGAATCATTTGGAGAAAGTTGTTCAAGCGGCCCCAGAACTTCGACTTCAACCAGATCATAATCCTGATATGTATAAACCTGAACGGATGCACCACTGTCAGGGTATGTTTTATTCTCCTGGTAGGTAAATGTTTTTACATAAGCATAGCCGTTTGTTCTGTCAACGAAACCAATCCATCCGGCTTTACAGTCTGCGCCAATTTTACCGACTTTTTTCAGATACTGAACACCCATTATATTTCCTTGTGCAACATCCGGTTTCCATTGTGTTGCATCGGTACCTTCATGAATATATTGTACGTATCCCTTTGCGCCGCCCAGGTTACTTGATGGATTCCGCTCGAAATAAATCCAGTAATCAGAACCTGCCTTACATCCGCTCTGAGTGATATCCCATATACCATGTTCCACTGTTTGTGTGCCTTTATTGAGCATGGTCATATCAACTTTTACCCGTGTTGATGCCTTATACAGAGTAATAGTCCTTTTAAACTGTAATCCTTTATGAGTTGCATATTTTGGATCATTGCTGTCTTCTATCCGGCTTTCAAGATAAATTACAACTGAATCTGTACTGTTAACCAGTTCTGTACAGGTATAGGGATTGAAATCAAGATTGGGTGGAGAGGGCCAGACAAAATCGGATTGCGGAGAGGGAAGAACCCTGAATCCTCCAACAAGGTCATTTCCTGAAGAAGGGACCTGATTGCCATTATGAACATAAATCGATTGATGAGATCCCAGGTCATACTGCATGACCCTGCCGCCAAGTTCAGGAACAATTGCAACAGTTACAATATCATTTTTTACAACATAAGCCGTGCCCCATCCTGATGTCCAGCCGTTATGACCTGTCTTTTTTTCAAGCACTACATCATAGGATTGTGCAATAATAAGACTGCAAATAAATGGAGCTATCAGTGATGTTTTGATTAATGATGACATAGGGTTCTCCTGTATAATGATGATTCTGGATTCCAGATATCTGATTGTTTATTAATATATATAAAATCTGAAAGATATAATCAAAGAAAGTTATGTTAACATGATTTGCATTATAGCTTTGTATGAAAGGTCCAGATTCGGAGAAAAAACAAACCTGATCCTGATGACTTATTGACAATTTATGCTGTGTACAGACCTGGTTGAAAGCAGATGATTGTTTTAACAAATAATACAATTTGTCGAACGCACAAATATTCATTTTAAACTGTTAAAACAATCGGAAGAGAAACAATTCAGGTAAGATATTAATTACGATTATTTGAGTCAGAACCGGTTTAACAACTATGCGTCCTGCAGATGCAGGACGCATAAAACTGAAATTACCCTGCAGTAATCTCTTTGTGGTATGTCTGAAGAGATTTCACGGTTGCAGCTTTTTTCTGCCACTCGGATATACCCAGAGCTGTAGCTTTTGCTGCAGCAAGTGTTGTTATATATGGAACCTTATACTTGACAGCAGCCTTTCGTATATAGGAATCATCATACTGACTGAGTTTTCCTACTGGTGTATTGATAACCAGATTTATTTCCCTGTTCATGATTTTGTCAAGAATATTGGGTCGCCCCTCAATAAGTTTTTTAATAAATTCTGATTCGATACCATTTTCCTTAAGAAAAATATGTGTACCTTCAGTGGCAAGAATTTTCATTCCAAGATTCCTGAACTCCTGGGCTACCTCAAGTACAGCCGGTCGTTCTCTTCTGGAAACACTGATAAGTACAGCACCATTGATAGGCAAATCCTGCTTTGCTGCTTCCTGAGCCTTGAAAAAGGCAAGCCCAAAGCTGTCTGCTATACCAAGGACTTCTCCTGTTGAACGCATTTCCGGTCCAAGAAGAGGATCGACTTCAGATATCTTGTCAAAGGGAAAAATGGATTCTTTTACACCAAAATGGTTTATTGTTCTTTTAACAACATCTATTTCAGAGAGTTTTTTACCAAGCATCAGTCTGGTTGCAATCGAAGCCATTTGAATATTGCAGACTTTTGATACAAGTGGCACGGTTCTTGATGCACGCGGATTGGCTTCAAGCACATACACCGTATCTTTTTCAATTGCATACTGAATATTCATCAATCCGACAACTTTTAGTTCGCAGGCAATTTTACGGGTGTATTCACTGATTGTATCAATATGTTTTTGTGGTATGCTTACAGGAGGAATCACGCATGCAGAATCACCCGAATGAATTCCAGCCAGTTCAATATGTTCCATAACTGCCGGTACAAATGCATCACAGCCATCACAAAGCGCATCCGCTTCACATTCAAGGGCATTCAGCAGAAAACGATCTATTAGAATCGGCTTTTCCGGAGTAACTTCAACAGCTTTTGAAACATATTCACGGAGCATCTCTTCATCATAAACCACTTCCATTCCTCGGCCGCCAAGAACAAATGAAGGTCTTACCATTACAGGGTATCCGATTTTTTCTGCAATCACCAAAGCATCTTCAAGTGTACCAGCCATATCAGATTCCGGCATAGGTATATTCAACCTCTCCATCACCTGTCTGAACTGATCCCTGTCTTCCGCAAGATCTATTGTATTTACGCTTGTGCCTAAAATCCTGACACCTGCCTCTGCGAGTTCTGCTGCAATGTTTAGAGGCGTTTGACCTCCGAACTGTACTATGACTCCATACGGTTTCTCTTTTTCGTAAATACTCAGGACATCCTCAACAGTGAGAGGTTCAAAGTACAGTTTATCGGAAGTATCATAATCTGTCGAAACTGTTTCAGGGTTGCAGTTAACCATAATCGTTTCGACCCTTTCATCACGCAACGCAAAAGCAGCATGAACACAACAGTAATCGAATTCAATTCCCTGGCCTATTCTATTGGGCCCGCCTCCCAGAATCATTACTTTTTTACGGTTACTGACAGTAAGGGTATCTTCAGCATTATAACTTGAATAATAATAAGATGCCTCTTCTACGCCACTAACAGGGACAGCATGCCACCCTTGAACAATTCCGATGTTTTTTCGTCGAGTACTTAGAGAATTTTCGGGTACAGAAAGCAGTTTTGAGAGATATCTGTCGGAAAAACCATCTTTTTTTGCCTTAATAAGAAGCTGATCTGGAATTTCGCTGTTTTTATACTTGAGTATCTCCTCTTCAATTTGTACCAGCTCTTTCATCTGTGTAATAAACCATTTTTTGATATGAGTGATTTTATGCAAATCTTCCACTGATGCGCCTTTGCGCAGTGCTTCATACATGATAAAATGGCATTCACTTGATGGATTTTTAAGCAGGTTCAGAAGATCATCAAGAGAACGGGAGTTATAATCCTTTGCAAAACCCAATCCGTATCGCCCGATTTCAAGTGAACGGATTGCTTTTTGAAAAGCTTCTTTATAATTTTTGCCGATGCTCATTACTTCACCGACTGCTTTCATCTGAGTCCCAAGCCTGTCCTGGGAACCCTTGAATTTCTCAAAAGCCCATCGTGCGAATTTAACAACGACATAGTCGCCAGATGGTTCATACAGATCCAGGGTACCTTTACGCCAGTAAGGGATTTCTTTAAGTGTCAATCCTGCTGCCAGTTTGGCCGAAATAAGAGCTATGGGGAAACCGGTAGCTTTTGATGCAAGGGCAGAGGATCTTGATGTACGTGGATTTATTTCGATAATAACAATACGGCCACTTTCTGGATTGTGAGCAAATTGCACATTTGTTCCACCTATAACCCCAATAGCTTCAACAATAGAGTATGCCCACTTTTGAAGTTTCTCCTGGACCTCACGACTTATTGTAAGCATTGGTGCAGTGCAAAAAGAATCTCCGGTGTGTACTCCCATAGGATCGACGTTTTCGATAAAACAGACAGTGATCATTTTGTTATCTGCATCCCTGACCACTTCCAGCTCAAGTTCTTCCCATCCAACAACAGCTTCTTCAACAAGGATCTGATTTATCAGGCTTTGGTCCAGTCCGCGGCCGGCAATTATCTGAAGTTCTTCGATATTATAGGCAATTCCACCACCCGATCCACCCATGGTATAAGCCGGACGGATTACAACAGGATAACCTATTTCACGTGCAATATTTTCAGCTTCCTCAAGTGAAAAGGCGAGTTTGCTTTTTGGCATATCAATTCCCAGTTTATTCATGGTCTCTTTGAATGCCTTGCGATCTTCTCCCCTTTCAATAGCTTCAATGTTTACCCCAATAACCTCTACATTATATTTTTCCAATACACCTGCTTTGGACAGTTCCTGTGAAAGATTAAGTCCTGATTGACCTCCAAGATTAGGCAAAAGCGCATCAGGACGTTCTTTTTCAATGATTTTGGTCACTGTTTTGAGATTTAACGGTTCTATGTAGGTTACATCAGCAGTCGTGGGATCTGTCATAATCGTAGCTGGATTTGAGTTAACAAGCACTATTTCATAGCCAAGACTTTTAAGAGCTTTGCATGCCTGGGTTCCGGAATAATCAAATTCACAGGCCTGCCCAATAACAATCGGACCGGAACCTATAATCATTATTTTCTTGATATCATTACGTCTTGGCATTGAACAGCTCTCCTTCCAGGAAAATTACTGTAATTTATAAAAAAAAAGGGCTGTTAAAACAGCCCTGTCAAAAAAATCGAATATAAAAAAAAGCGGATTGAAAGTGTTGTAATCCGTTTGAAAATGAACTTTATCCGGTAATTTTGTATATCTGAATGTATCTGAGTAATCTTTCATTTCACGTTGAAAAATAATTTGAAGCATGCCTCTTATTCAATACTCGGTTTGTTAAAGTGTCGATCCTTTGCAGGATAATGGTTCCAGCCGGTTATTTTTACCTGAAAAGTAATAATATCCCCTTCATCAGTGTCCGCTCACTTCGATAAAAATCAATAAATATCCTGAAATGAGCTGATAAGTGTGGTTTCATGTTAATGCTTAAGAATTAAATAATATTGAACTGTTCCATTTTATAATTGGTTTCCAGCTGTTTGATATCCACCCGATATCAAGATATTGCGAAAATTTAATTCTTTTAAGATATAAATCATGAGAAATACACAAGCCAGTTCGCTGGATAATAAAATTACCGGTTGCTTTGCTTTCATTAAGTTCGGGTAATTCGACCTCTTTATTTTTTGGTTTTTTATATAAATTTTCCTGCATATATATCGAAGGACCTATATGGAAACCAGCAGGAAATTGGTATAGAGTTCGTAATAACAGAACAAAACCAACATTATCATTTTGCGTATAAGCGTTTAGAATTGCAAAAAGTTTTTTGATGTATGGTTCAGGGTCACTTTCCAGAATCTTTTTTGCATAACCGGTGGTATCAGTGACAAGGAATGCCTGTTTGATAACTAAATTGAATAATCCCTCAAATTTCCATGGAGAACCACTATCTTTTCTGTAATCTACCTGCATCTGCATCAGTATTCCCCCACCAATCAGTTTTTCATCATAAATTCTGGCTGATAACCCGAGGTCAACAAAGAAATGATTGTCTGCCTGGTCCAGCTTATGGCCAAAAAGATTCGCACCTATATATAGAAACGGGCTCTGGAAAGTATTAATTCCGAGAAATCCCGACTTGATAGTTTTAAAAAAATCTGCAGAATAAAACCCAACCCTGAAGCCCCGTGTTTTTAATCCTATATCAATGCTTTTTTTATGCGGGTGTTTCAGGTATAAGCAATATTTGTTTTTATTCGCTTCAACACTGTAGTATATATGTTGCTGAGCGGTATTTCCGAAAGAATCACTTGCCGTAAAAAGAAATGTGAATAAACCGCAACTGTCTGCAGGAAGTTGAAATGGAGTTCCATTCATGATTACAGTTTTGTTTTTATTTGCATCAGTAATAATTATATTCAGCGAGTCATTTCCATTATCAAAAACAACAGGGGTATAGAACGCTTTCTGGTTAAGCTGGAATGAATTTGATGTAAGTGAGCTGACAAAAACAGGCGGTGTTTTTTCTTTCACAAAAAGGTTTTTCGTAATATCTACTGTTAATGTGTCGCATACAAATGTAAAGGTGAGTTTGTGGATACCACTGTTTAGTGGACAGATTATCAGACATTTACCATCATAATTTTCATTTTCTGAAAATCTTGTCAAATTGTCCCCTTTGACATTTACCAATTCAAGTTTTTTACCCTGAAATCCACTTCCTGTAAACATTTCTTCCGGCCAGATATACTTTTGGCCCTGAACGAGTGTGTCGACAGGCAGTTTCAAATCAGCTGTCACCTTGACAGTCAAATTATCTGATCTGACGATGCATGAATAAATCTTTTCCTGTGATACCGCATCGAGAGGATCTTTTACTTCGATGATAAAATCGATAATTGTATCCTTTTCTACTGAAGGAGTTTTCCAGACAATTTCCTTTTTATCCTGATTAAACGACATGCCATCAGGAATATCCACGATACTAATTTTCAACTGATCAAGAGTATGTTCTGCATCAGAAATAAACGGATAAAAATGATAAGTTGTTTCAGAAACAAGATCTTCATCAATTTTCATTGTTATACGTGGAGCAGTATTGGTTTTTACATATAAACTACAGTTCATGACAGCTGTTTTGTTACTGCTGTTCTGTACCGAGAATTCCAGTAGCCAGTTGCCTTCAGTATCTGGAGTTCCCGACAAAGAATGGTGCGCCTGATCCCAGGTGAGTCCAGAGGGAAGAGGAGAATTCAGTTTATAACTAAGTAGTCCGGATGGTTCTGATGGATCAACAGCCCAGACCTTGAATTCAAAAGGGTGATCCTTAAAAACAAGTTCCTGTAATTTTGAAACAAAAAAAAGCGTATCATCCGATTTTACTTTTTTTGTGACATTTGTATATTTCAGTTCATTAATCAACAGTTTAGGTGCGATCAATTTCATTTGTCTGTCACTGAATTTTATTACAAGCTCCATATCTGATGGAGCAGTTCCAAAATAATTCTCAAAGATTTTAAGCATTTCTTTTCCTAATGTATATCCTTTGGCTTCCAGATCCTCCAAGACCTGTTTCGAACGGGCATCCCAGATCTCGCTATGGGCTCGTGCATTTAGTGTAATAACCGGAATATCCCTGAGATAACTTAAAACACCAGTATTCTGCATTGTCTGCCATACATTACCATCAATCAATACAGCCTTGTTCCTGAATCGGATTATATCTCCCTGAGAAACACCTTTATTGATATCACTTACATAGAAAAGCGGTGGCCCCTGAGCAGAAAATCTTTGTGAGAACATGTCTGCAGTTGGCTGGTTTGTAAGAGGAATTACCCCCATATGGACAAGGGGCATGTTTTTATCGGGTGATGCGGCTTTAGTGACATGCAGGAAAATAACGGGAACAATGATCAGCAGGTGCAATATTAATTTCATCATTAAAATGGCCTGTCTGGAGATCATCAAAAACCTCTCTGCTTCCTTGTCCATAACCTGTATTCTTCCTGCATCTCCCTGGTAAACTCTTTTTCGCCATAATCAATATGACTGTTAAACGCAAACCATTCCCTTTCTTTTTCACTCCAGCTGATATTTCCGTATCTGTAAGTTACAACTGAGCTGTATTCCTTTACCATTAATGAGATATATTTTGATCCGTTGTGCATAATTACAGTCAGATCACCTTTATCGGAAAGTGATTCTATATATTTTTTATCTCCGAGATCGCTGACTACTATTTTCTGGTTTTTAAGACCGAAATTATTAACATAAGAAATTGCTTTGTCAGGTGTTCCCGGATGATTCTCTATCCATTGGGCAAGTTCTACCCAGTATGTATCTTTTTGTGCCAGCTCGAGTCTGGCAATGTCCATATTTACAAGTGGAACCAGAAATAGAAAGAAAAGGACGAATATGACAACCATGATAGAAAGAGCATCCTCCAGTGATATTGCATTACCGGCACCTGCATTCGCCTTTCTTGTTCTATTCATCTGTGTTCTCCGTTCTTAAAAAAGGTAAAGCAAGACTTTCTATTTTGGAATTTATAAATTCCCTGTATTCAGATTCGTAACTGGTAAGCCGGTTAATTTTATTAGCCAGGTTTTTCTCCAGTGGCAGCAGTTTTTCCATTTGAAACCCGGTTTCTTCAATCCTCATTGTTAAAAAATTGATCTGATCACTAATTAATTTGTTAAGAGAAATGATTTTTTCTGTAAAAATTTTCTGATTTTCCACAAGTTCTTTTATACTGTTTTTGGTTTTCCCATAATTATCTTTAACCCACGGTTTAAGATACACAATACACCAGTCTTCAAGATCGTTATTTACTGCTTCGAACCTGGAAAACACTTTTTCCATAATCTGAATTGTTAATAATTCAATAAAGATTGACAGGGCAGTAGCAAACATGGTTGTAAGTATCGCATAGGCATTTCCGTCTATAGCTTTAACAATATCATTGACAAACTGAAAGTCGCCCCTGCTTCCTTTCAGAGAAAGCATTGCCTGTTTCATGGGTTCAAATGTCATGAGAAGACCTATAAGGGTACCCAAAAAACCCAGTTTCAGTGTTATTCTGGTAACCAGATTATGAAAACCCAATATTTTTGAGGATATTTGATCCCGCCTGAATGCAAATTGATCCATTATTCGTTCAAGGCCATCAGTTTCACCCTGTAATCCAAGTTGTATGCAGTTTAAAATATTTTCACGGATATTGCATGGAGGGCTTTTCTCAACAAGCTCTTTTTGAAGTAGTTCAAGATCTGGTTCAACACCTTTCTCCTTAAGAATTTTTAGTGTATCAGTGGTTCTCAGAGCTTCAGAACCTAAAAATGAAAGCTGAAAAAGGGCTCCGGACTGACCTGCTACAAAAAGAATAAGTATGGACCATAAAAAGATATCTTTATACCACAAGGGTTGAAAATAGAAAAAACCAAGTACTGAAAGACCAATAAGGGGTAAAGGTAACACCCGTGCAAGCTTGATAACTTTA
>Ga0209723_1004589_pt1 | contig 15191 bp, 13 predicted proteins | sample BiotimSIPDNA_2_FD_185750 | JGI IMG/M metagenome (GOLD analysis project Ga0209723, IMG submission 185750) | Anaerobic biogas reactor microbial communites from Washington, USA - Biogas_R2 time_0 SIP DNA (SPAdes) (version 2) | ecosystem: Engineered > Bioreactor > Anaerobic > Unclassified | place... | reverse complement strand
GATGGTTCGGTGTTCCCATTTAGGGGCTAATAAATCATAAATGCGGACGCCAACTGCAAGCGCACGGTCAGATCTACCCATGGATTCGTAGCCAGCGAAGATAAAGCCTAATTTCTCAACCAAACCAGGCGCTTCCTTTATGAGCCTTTCTCTTTCGCGAACAGACTCGCGCACAACATCAAATTGCTTATTTTGAAGGTAACGCAGTCCGCCATGTACCAACTTTGAAGACCTGCTGGAGGTGCCAAAGGCGAAATCTTGCGCTTCTAAAAGTAATACGTGGTAGTGATGCCTTGCCAGCATGTTAAAAATGCCAGCGCCTGTGATGCCGCCGCCAACGACAATGACATCCCACTTCTGCTGCAGGTTTGCCCAGCTATCTTTACGCCACGCTTGGTTCCACATGCTTAGTCCTCGATATCCAAAAGCTTACCCGGGTTGAAAATGCCCTGCGGGTCCAGTGTTTTGATGCTGTTTTTGATCAGCTGCATGCCCAAAGGTGTTTTTTCTTTGGATAAGTATGGTTTATGATCAATTCCTACGCCGTGCTGATGGCTGATTGTGCCGCCATACTCCAGGATTCTCTCAGAAACCATGGCTTTGATCTTCTGCCAACGTGCTAAAGTTTCAATCGGATCTGCAGCCCTGCGGTAGGCATAAGTGATGTACATGCTGCCGCCGTTGGTGTAGATGTGCGAGATATGGCTGAACGCCAAGACTTTTTCATTGGCGTAAGCTAACGCATTTTCTAAATCTGGGATGACCGCAGCGTGATAGTTGGTCAGCGCTGACCAGGGCAGGGAAGTCTCAAAGGTGTCTAGAGAGTAGCCGAGCTCCCAAAGGGTGTTACGCAGGTAAGGCGTCAGGAAGCGTTTCTTAATCCAGGCTGGCCCGAGGTAAAAGTCGATGGGCACGCCGTGATGTCGGTGGATGACATCCATGACCTGCCGTTTGGCAAAGCGGGTTTGGGCTGATTCACCTGTTACACCATAAATGAGCATGACGCGCTCTTCTTTTTGCCCTATCAAATTCAAGCCCCACTTGGCAAAGTTAACCAGTTTTTCTTCCCCTGAGAGCTGCATAGTCGTTTCGGTTTCAGCAGCATCACTCATGCGCGACATGGAGACAGGGATTTGCCGCTGGGCGATTTCCATCTCAGCTTTTATGCCTTGTTCCCAATTGGGGAAGAAGGCTGCATAAAACTTTTCTCTCTCCGGCAGTTTACGGATGCGCATGGTTGCTTCGGTCAGGATGCCATACCTGGCCTCAGAGCCTAAAACCCATTCTTTAAGATCAGTTCCCGCAGCAGATTTGGGGATGACAGGCAGCTCCATGGGGCCAACTGCGGTTTCCAGGTGCCCGCCGGCAAACAGGGGCTCAATGCGGCCGTAGTAATAAGATTGCTGTCCAACTGAGCGGGTTACGATCCAGCCACCCAGGGTCGAATACTCCCAGGATTGGGGAAAATGGCCCAGTGTATAACCAGCTTTGTTTAGCTCACCTTCAAGTTGCGGTCCCGAAGCGCCGCATTGGATAAGGGCAGTCCTATCATACTCATTGATATCCAAGACCTTATTCATGTGAGTCATGTCAACCGAAAGGATGGGTCGGTGGGTTGGTAGGGGTGTCAGATGGCCGACCACAGAAGAGCCGCCGCCATATGGGATGATATGGCAGCCGTAATTCTTGGCGTAATTAATCAAGTCGGCAACATCTTCTGCATTGTGGGGATAAGCAACGCCATCAGGAAAGGAGTCGATTAATCCATCACGCATGTCCACCCAATCATTGGTGGATTGGCCGCGGGCATGTGCCAGGCGGTCCAGCGGATCAGTGCTAATTGAAGGGTGCGGTTTAAGGCTGCTGCCAGGCACTTTTTTGATGAGTTGTCCAGGTTCAGCATCTTTTAATGTTAGTGGTTTACCAAGTACCTCAAAAAGGAATTTTTTAGCTGGTTCAGGGACAGGATAATCTGTCTCGAGGTTGCCCCAACCTTGTAAGCGTTTCATAGTGCTCCTCCAATTAATGTTTAAGTGTTATTCGCTGCCAAAATTCTATCGACTCAGCCATAACTTGGCGTGATAATGTCTTTCCAAAATCTGGATCATGCTCAAGGGCTGCTTTATGTAATTGTGTATAAAAACGCCTGGAATGGCGTCTTGCTGCTTCTAACGCAAAATAAAGCTGACCTGAGTTGAAGTAAAGTTCTTTAAAACCGTTTAAGATCAACGTGTAAATGGAGTTGTCAGAAAGAACGGTAAGCTGGTGATGTAGGTCCCAATCTGCCTGTGTATAAGCGATTTCTTCGTCAGGCAGGTCTAGTAGCGGCTCTAAAAATTGAACCAGCGCATCCGGGTGGTTTTTTATAGCAGAGTATGTATAGGATGGGGCGAGGTCTAACCTGACTGACAGCAGGTTTTGAATAAAGTTTTCAGGCAGTTGTTCGTCCTGGTTGGCCATCGCCCGCAAAACACCCAGATCGCCCTCCGTCCAATAATCTTTGATGCGCGTGGCTTTGCCCTGGCGTATTTCCACCCAACCATCACGTGCCAGGCGCTGTAGCACCTCCCTGAGAGTAGAGCGGGTAACCCCTAACATTTGCGCTAATTCTCTTTCAGCAGGCAGGGTGTCATTTACCTGCATCTGGCCTGAAAGGAATGCTTGAATGAGGTGTGCTTCAGCTATTTCAGTTGGTTTCTTAATGGGGTACCAATCCATATCGGGTGAGTCTCCATCTAAACTGGTATGTGGTCTGACCAGTATTATACTCGAAAATTTGACCAATTGGAAAAACGCAAAATATTTAGGTTTACAAGTCGATTTGGTACAAGCGGTGCACCCTTGTAAAACCAACGCCGACATTTTCCCATTCTAGTTTCATATTGGTATTGTCATCTCTTACCTGTAAAAATTCACCATACTGATAATTTGGGTCTGCCATAATACTCTTGTACATTTCAGCGTATAGCAGGGCTGTGCCGCCTAAGCGTTGATATTCTTTGAGGATGCCTGCCCCGTTCAAGGTGACGCTATCCGCATGTTTCAAGCCGTGCAGGAGTGTAATCCATCCGAAGGGGAACAGCTTACCGCCAGTTTTCTGCAAGGCTGCAGAAATATTTGGATAAGCCAGCATGAACCCAACTGCCTGGTCTCCTTTGTAGATTATCTTAACCAGCTGGGGGTCAGCAAACCTGATGAGCTGTTTAGCCAAGACGCGCATTTCCTCATCTGACACAGGGATATTCCGACTATCTTCTGCCAGGGATTGGTTGTATAAGTGTTTGACGTCAGGAATGATGGCTTTCAGTTCGGATTTGGTTTTGAACAAACGCACCCTAAAGCCGCGTTTTTTCTGGATTAATTCTGCCACCTGGAAGATCTTTTCTGGCAGCTGTTTAGTGCGATCCATGTACCCGGAATACGTGTCCCACCGCTTTGAAAAACCTAATTTTTCAATCAAACTTTGATAGTAATCAGGATTGTAAATCTGGCCATATGTGGCACGTCGCTGCGCCCCTTCAATCAAGGTGCCGTAACCATCCAAAACCGAAAAACCTTTTGGGCCGATCACCTGGTTGAGCCCACGCTCTTTTGCCCAATCAAAACCTGCCTTGAATAGACATTCAGCAACTGAAAAGTCATCTATACATTCGAAAAGGTAGAAAAAAGCAGTCTTGATTTTGAAGTAATCGTTATAACGTTGATTATCCAATATAGCCAATCGTCCCAACACTTGCTCTTTCTCGTCCAAAGCTAGGAAAAAGCGTGCCTCACCCGAGTGATAAAAGGGGTTGTTTTTCGTGTCGAACCAGTACTTGGTGTCAGAGACTAATGGCGGCACCCATTGCGGAATATTCTTGTACAAAGCAAAGGGGAATTGAATGAATAGCTTTTGGAATTTTCTTTCTTTGGGGCTGAATGCGATGATGTTCAAGGTAAGGCTCCTGATTTGTGCTGATTTAGGCGAGGTAAATTAGAAGCCGGGCAAGCACACGCTCACCCGGCAGGATTTGTCTATGATCTTAAGGAAGGTTCCAATACTGCAGCTTATCAACACGGGTGGTGAAAGCGCTTGATCCTACGGTGCGCGAGATGAAACCGATTGACCCAGCCCCGGGATGGGTGCTGTCGCTGGCTTGCCCGACTTTAATGCCATTGATGTAAAACTCGAAACTGTTACCCTCAGCCCAAACGCCGACCCGGTTAACCTGGCCGCTGGGCTTAAGTTGTGCTGATGCGCTGTAAGGCAGGATATTGACAATATCATTATTCGTTGTGTAACGATCGAAGCCCCAACTGCCATCACAGGTGATGCCCATAAAGTAGAACTGGTTGACATCTGGCGCTCGGAAGGCTAAGCCTATGCGGTCTTTGCCACTGCAACTGGGCATGTCAAAGATCATTTCAAGGTAAAAGTCAGTTAATTTGGGCGCGGTGACATACCAGCTGTTCCAGTAAGGCGTACCTTTAGAAACAATATTGAGATAGCCGTTATTGATTCTAAATGAGGACCAATCATCTTCATAATCCCATTTGCCAGTAACTGAATTGAAGTCGTCAATCCCATCGGGGCTGCCTAAACGAACAGCGGGATCACTGGAATCGGGCGTGGGTGTTAGGGTAGGGGTCGGGGTTGCCGTCGGTTCTGGCGTGTTGGTCGGTGTGGTTTCTAATGTGGGCGGGACATCCGTTGGGGCAGCGGGCAGATCCGTCGGCTGCGTAAGGTCTTCTGTTGGCATTTCGGTTAGCACTTTAGCCACCTGGGTTGCCACCATATCCGGCGTGGGTTGGGTTTGGTTGGGCATATTACAAGCGCTCAATAGCAGCATCATAAATATAGTGATGACTAATAATTTCTTCATGTTGGCATCCTTTCTGATAGGGATAAGCTATCTTGATTAATTATATCTAATTGCGCTTTTAAATCAAAATTTGCCTTAATACGTTTCTTTTTTACGGGATTGTGGTTTTAACCTAACAGAAACTCTGTTATATGTTTAAGGAGATGCAATTAAAAATGTGTTAATCCTACAGTATAATCAGGCTTTGATTTTTCAACCTTTATTCAAGAACGGAAACTAAAATGGATTTATTCAAAAAATGTCATGATTACGAAACGGTAAGGTTAGCCAAAGCATCTGGGGCTTATCCTTACTTTATACCCCTAGATGAAAATGAAGGCACCGAGGTGGTTTATGAAGGGCGGCGCATCATCATGTGCGGTTCAAATAACTACTTAGGCCTCACAACGCATCCCAAGGTGCGCGAAGCTGCTATTGCAGCCATAAAGCGCTACGGCACCAGCTGTACAGGTTCACGCTTTTTGAATGGCAATATGAGCCTGATTGAAAAGCTGGAAGGGGAATTGGCAGAATGGGTCGGCAAGGATGCCAGCCTGGTTTTCTCCACTGGCATGCAGGTCAACTTAGGCACCATCCATGCCCTGATTGGCAAAGATGACATCATCATCCTGGATAAGGAAGACCATGCCAGTATCGTGGATGGCGCATTCCTAAGCGGCGGCAAGATTGAACGTTTCCGTCACAACGATATGGTTCACCTCGAAAGAGTGCTGAAAAGCCTACCAAGTGATAAAGGAAAATTGCTGGTGGTAGATGGTTTATTCAGCATGGAAGGCGATATTGCACCCCTGCCGGAGATTATCCCTCTCTGCAAGCGCTACGGGGTGCGATTGATGGTGGACGATGCCCACGCGATGGGCGTATTAGGCGGGGGGCACGGCACGGCTGCACATTTTGGTGTCACGCCGGATGTCGATTTGATTATGTCAACCTTTAGCAAGTCCTTTGCATCAATTGGCGGTTTTGTCGCTGGGGAATATGATGTAATTGACTATATTAAACATCACGCACGCAGCTTGATTTTCAGCGCGAGCATCCCACCCGCTAACACGGCCACAGCTCTTGCAGCGCTGGGGGTAATGCGCACAGAGCCAGACCGCTTTGTTCGCCTGGATGAAAATGCTAAATTTATGCGGCAGGGTTTCAAAGCATTGGGATTTGACACGGGCAATTCAATAACGCCCATCATCCCGATCATTATTGGAGATGACGAACGAACTTTCCTGACCTGGCGTCTGCTGTTTGATAACGGGGTGTTTGTCAACCCGGTCATTTCCCCGGCCACTTCGCCCGGGCGGCAGCTGCTGCGCACAAGCTATATGGCAACCCATACGCGTCCCCAGTTAGAGAAGGTTTTGGATATTTTTGAGGGCGTAGGCAAACAGGTTGGCTTGATCTAACCTAAAAAATATAAAAAAAGTGTAGCGCTAATTAAGCTGCATTTTTTATTTAAACAAAGGCTACTCTGTAATTTCTCGATTCAATTCTTCAGAAATATCTGTGTTAGCTAGGATTTCCTGGATGGACTGTTCCATCTCAGTTTTGCGCGGTTTCTTTTTGAAGATTTTTTTCAATGAGCCTAAGATTTCACCAGTCAGTTTTTTTGTAAGTGCCCGCAGAGTCTCGTGGCTAATTCGTTCACCCTTCTCAAACCAGGCAATCGATGCATAACCCATCACCACCGTGATCGAGGTGGCAATAGCTGAAGAGAGAAGCCATCCCGGCAGCCCAGCAGTCTTGCTGAATTGCTGGAATAAGGTCCTGCCCAGCAGTCCAAAACCAAAGGTAACAATCAGCTCTTTGGCACGTTTATAGGAAATTTTGTAATTGAAAATGCGCGCAATGGTCATCACCATGGTGGTCTGGGTAGCTAAAAGAGGAATGAAATCAATAACTGGCAGGGGCGTCAGGGCAATCGCAGCGGATAGGGAAGCGGCTGTGGCGATGGCATGCCAGGAAAGCTTATGCCGATATTGGGGCATTGCCTGCGCCAGTGCTATGGTTAATTCAGGGTCAGAAGCAACCACGGCCATGATGATGTGGGTGATGCCTTCGCCTTTAAGCGCAGAAATCGGCAGGACCTCGGTTGGTGTGACACCAAGGTTCTCGGCAGTTTTTAACAGCACTTCATCCTGGTGGCGTTTGGTGAGATCGATTTTGTTTAAGACGATAATGTAGGGCTTTTGAAGCTTGATCAGGTCGTGGTACAGGTCTAATTCGGTTTGCTTGATACCTTGAATGGCATCGAACATAAGGATTAGAAAATCAGCTCGGCTTGCAGCGTCAAAGGCAAAGTCGCGCTCTTTTTCACCAACATAGCCAACTGCGTCTGCGCCGGGGGTGTCTACAATCGAGAATAATCCTGCATCTGCTGCCTGGTTGATGCGCGTAGTACCTGGCACAGGTCCAACCTCTGCCCGGTCATGTTTGGACTGAATAAGCTGGTTAAATAAGGTTGACTTACCAACGTTTGCAGGACCAACGATAGCCACATGCTTACTGGTTCCACGGGCCATCTTTGCCTGGATGATGGCCAAACCCAAGAGCATATTGAAAGGATTACGATCAACTGGAATGCCTTTGAATAGGTCATTTAAGGTTTCTTTTTCTCTTTGGGGCACACTCTCCCAAACTTTTTGGACCAGGGCGTTGGATGGCTTGGGTAGGAATTTTTGAATGTCATGGAATTCTGGCATAAATCCTCTATTGTTCTATAAAAGCGCTTATGCTTATTATTTTGCTTATTCATTATACATGAGGGTTTAGCTGCTGCCAAATTTCATCCCAATAATGAAACAATTGTTCTGAACGAATGATATAATATGCAATTGGAGCATCATGCAAGAAATACTGCCGGTTTTGCAAACGCTATTCAATTTTTGGCCTGCGCTGCTTTTGTTAAGTTTGCTAAAAAAACCAAGCGATGCGTTGCCTTTTGGTAAAAGATTACTGAAAGCCTGCCAGCGCATTTTTATAGCTTGGTGCGCCTGGTTGATTTTATTGGCTATTCTCGTGCTGAATCAGTACAGTCAATCGAGGCAGTACGTGCTGGCTTTTTTTGACCTTGGTTTGCTGACCGGAATTCCCATCCTCATATCCATACTTAGTAAACGCCAGCAGGCAGGATTAGCCTACCAATTGCAGGCAGACCTCGACTCACTGCAAAACATGCCCCCAGACCAATTTACGCACCTGATTGCCAGCTTCTTTGAGCAAATGGGTTACCGCACCTGGGCAATTGACGGCAGTTATGATCACGGCGTGGACGTGCTTGTTTATGATGGCCAGGGCGAAAAGTGGGTTGTTCAGTGTAAACGCTATCGCGGTACGGTTGGTGAGCCGGTCATGCGCGACTTGTTGGGGACGATGCTGCATGAAAGGGCTTCAAAAGCCTTCCTGATGACCACAGGCAATTTAAGCCAAAAAGCGCGCGAATGGGTAGCTGATAAGCCCATCACAGTTTATGAGGGGGAAGGGCTGGTTCGTTTGGTCAAGTCAACCATCAGGAACCAGAAATAACCCCTAAGCTAAGTTTATTACGCTAATAATTAAACTTGATCTGCAATCGCTGGATTGATGAGAATTGCAATTTGATTGACCAGGTCTTGCACCTGCAGTCCATGCTTTAGATCGGGCAAGAGGATGGGGAATTTGCCTGGGTTGAAAAAGCAGTAGTGGCTTTCCAGCAGTGCAATCCAGTGCTGCTTGGGGAAGGCTTCAGGTGCTGGTGGGTAGATCTTTCCTATACTTGACAGCAGGTCCCATGTTTGTGTTCCTTTGCCCTGCAGGGTTGTGCGCAGAATGGTTGGCTCTTCTAAGGAATATCGCAATGACCCTTTTTCTCCCCAAAGCTCAAATTCCAGTTGATCGCCCGTGCCTGCGGAAACCCTGCTGGCGGTCAGCGTGCCGGCAGCACCGCTGGTGCGATCAATGAGCAGGGCATTTAGGCACAAATCGCTGCCAGGGGGTACATCCGGAAATGATCCGCTTGCCTGGGCAGCTTTGACGGCCAAGTCTTTGCCTAGAAATGCTACCAATAGGCTCAATGCGTGCGAACCCAGGTCAGCTGTGGCACCGTCTGCTGGGCTGGGCTGCAGGCGGGTTTGCCTTTTCAAACGGTAAGCAGGGTCGAGGTAGCCGCTATGTAAGTAACGCGCCTGGAAGTGAATTGGCTGCCCAAACTCGCCAGCCTGCCACATAGCTAAAGCCTGGTGAATGGGCAAGGCGTATAAGTTTTGAAAGCCAACCATGATGCGTTTTTCAGCCTTGCCTTGATCTAGCTTCGACCAAAGCCTGGCTGTCTCAGCGATCGAACTACAGAGGGGCTTTTCTATGTAAATCGACTTAATGGATGGTGCTTCTAAGGCAGCCTCCAGGTACGGCACGTGTATCGAGTTAGGACCTAAGATGAAAAGGGTGTTGATATCTGCGAAAGCCAAGAGGTCTTCAGGGGATGATGACCTGCTAAATCCGAACCTGTTAGCAAATTGAGCTCGTTTTTCAGCAGTGCGTGAACTGGCTGCAACGAGACGCAAGGGCGGCAGATCATGGTAAGTTTCACTTAATGCCTGGATCACCTGGGCATGGACATGGGCGATCCCACCGATGCCAATAAAGGCAATATTGTATGGCTCCATCTGGTTTACTCCGATTGTAAAATTCAATTAATCATACTTGAAAAAACAAACAGGTAACAAAAAACAGCCCTTTGGTAAAGGCTGTTTTCATAAATTCTATGATGAATTATTGCTTAGAGAGCAACTACATCTTGCGCTTGCGGGCCTTTTGCGCCCTGGGTTACAACGAACTCGACCTTTTGGCCTTCGTTCAGACTGCGGAAACCGTCGCTGATGATGGCGCTGTAGTGTACGAACACATCATTGCCGCTTTCGCGTTCAATGAAGCCGTAACCTTTTTCGCCGTTGAACCACTTGACGGTGCCTTGTTCTTTCTCGGACATGCTTTGGAACTCCTTTCGTAATTTTGGTGCTTTGTTCTTGCAGGTGTTCCAAATCAAAGGTGTTACATTGTATTGTGAACTACTTACTATAAACAAGCTAAAAGAGTATACCACAGATAAAAGAAAAAGATATTAACATTATGTAAATAATGTAGAGGCAACAAATCCATCAGCTAAACAAAAAACCGCTTACTAAAAACTGGTTATAAGCGGTTTCAAGTCGGGGCGAAAGGATTTGAACCTTCGACCTCTTGCACCCCATGCAAGCACGCTAGCCGGACTGCGCCACGCCCCGATATAGAAATGTTTTAAAAGATCTTTTTTGCCTTTCTCTGTTCTCGCTGGTCTCCTGATCACGTGAGACATTTGACCGTTAGGTCTCCATTAATCAGCTCTCTTCAGACCCCTCCTACCCATCCACTTGGTGATGGGTACAGGCCGCGCGAGGTATTTAAACGTCAGGTCTCCATATATACCAATCTGATAATAACTTATCAAATGTAATTACTGAATGGATAGTTACAAATTCATTGACGGTGTTTATGTTTACTTTGTCACTTTCACTATTGTCGATTGGCTGCCGGTTTTTATCGGCCCCAAACCAATAGAAATCATTAACGAGAGTCTACAATTTTGTCATTCAAACAAACACTTATGCATCCATGCCTATGTGATCATGCCAAATCATATTCATCTAATCGTTTCTGATACTGGCTACGATAACGACCGGTTGGGCAAGACTTTGACAGAATTCTGCAAGTTTACTGGAAACAAGCTTGCTAATTATATTGATGCAAACCTTTCAGATGCACTTGCTTTGGTTACGCGCGGCAAGCAATTACAGGACAGGATAAGGCAGATCTGGCAGCCTGGTTAGCATGCAGAAGCATTGGCTACTGATAAGTTCTTATTGCAGAAAGTCAATTACATACACGAAAATCCAGTTAGGAAAGGATTTGTAAAAGTGCCTGAACATTGGAGGTACTCATCAGCTGGGCATTGGATTCAAGGTGAAATCGGTGACATACCAATCGCTGATTTTGGAGAAGTATAGCTGGATAACTTTGGTCAAAACCCTTGCAATAATGAGAAGGGAATGGGTATCAGAATACTCGTGAGAACTGTAATTTTAGTGATGGGAGACCTGAAGGTCAAGTGCCTCGCACGGTCAGGAGACCGGCGAGAACTAAGTGTAGCGTTTTTATAGATGTAAATTCAAAAAAGCGGTAATCATAGGTATCCTAAAGGTTATGAAATCATTTAAAACGAATAAAATGACTCACCAAGAAGATTAAATAAGAAGATCTATTATAATAAGTGCTGTATGGAAAAGAACCCTTATTATTACTTTTATAGAGACGTACCTTTAATTATAACTACCGAGAATAAAAAATAAGAATTGAATGATTGGTTTATCGGTGAATTATTTGAAAATAAGATTTTTTTCGCATTGAATAAATAATGAATACTAGTATGTGTGGAATAAAAACCAAATAATCCGAGCTGGATATGAACTATTCTCCAAAAAAATGGCAAAAGCCAGGACCGTACAGAAAACAATAAATAATTATTCAATGAAAAAAATTGTGTATTTTTGCGTAATTATTTTAATATTTTTGTTTTTGGTTATAAGCCCAAAGAATTTGGGATTAATAACAATTTTTGTCAAGAACTATGACTTTTTAACAAAACCAGTCCATTCTCTAGTAAATATTTTTACTCCCAGCAGCGGACTCACGAATGAAACCATTGATTGGAGAATACTTTGGATGAAATCACAAATTGAAAAATTTGGACTCGAGAGCTATGCTTTGTCTGAAAAAATCTATTCTGATGACAAAATTGTTCAAAGAATAGGTGAGGTTGCTTGGCCAGTAATGTATGATAACAATTCCAAGAATATATTTATTACACAAGAAGAAGAACAAATGTACTCAAACTGCTCAATTATTTCTGTAAAAATGGAGTTGATTTTTGAGAAGTGTCCTTAATCTAATTTATTTAATTTCTTGTTTATCATTTGGAACTTTGTACTTCTTTGGACTTGGTTGGTTGATAATTTATCTACTCGGGTACCGTACTCAACTCAATCAAAGACAAGAATTTTTATCGTTAAAAGGTTTTTCAATAGCTTTATCAAGTGGCTTAATAATCAATTACTTAATCGTACTTATAGTTCATAAACTTGATGTTAGTTTGCTTATTGGATCTATTCTCTCTTTTCTTGGAATTATGTGGTTTTGTTTAACAATATATACTGTCGGTATTAAAAAAATCATTACCTTAAAAATCAATCGAAGAATTTTTGGAGCAATTATCTACAGCCTCGTCTGTGTTGCTCCAATAGTTGTCGATCCTTTGGCTGATTGGGATGCGCGCTCTTTTTGGTTTTTTCACGGAAAAATATTGTTTTATTCAGGAGTATTTGGTAATAATTCAGGATGGGTAAATTCAGTAATTAATTGGTCACATCTTGATTATCCTAAACTTATCCCGGTTATCGCGGCTCAAATCACTCGAACCATGGGCTTCTGGAACGAATATCTACCAAAGCTATCGTTATTCTTTGTGTGGTTACCTGCAATTACTTGGTTATTCTCAGTTGGAAAGAAATCATTCAGCTTTCTTTTCTTGTTACTAACAATTCCATTAGCTTTTTATCCGCATATTTGGAATGGTTATATGGATGCTTTCATTGCCGCATATTTTTCTATCTCATTAATCGCATTTATGAGCTTTTTGACTGAACATAAATCGATTGATATCATCTCAGTTTTCTGTTTCCTTTTTCTGATAATAAATATTAAGAATGAAGGTTACTTGTTGTTTTTGAGTGAGAGTATTGTTTTAATAATAACATTAATTATTCACACCCTTAATCATAGGATTTGTATCAAATTCAAATGGAACTATCTATTTGGTTTATCAATTGGAATTTTTCCTGTATTTTTATGGGAGTTCTATAAACGAAAATGGAATATTATTAATGATTTGGCATTGGGATCAAAGAATTTTTTCTTTCGTATAGTTAAAAGAATTTCCGATGGATCCTTACAATTAATTTTAGGGCAGATGGCTTTTCAGATCATTATACCGCTAATTATGATAATCACATTACTTCTGATCCTAAAACTCCTTCATGTTCGTATCAACATGATCTACTTGATTCCATTTTTTCCAGCGATTTTGTATTTCACGGGGATAATTATTATTTATTTATCCACACCGACTCAAGTTGAATGGCATCTTGCTACTTCTGTTGATCGTACGATGTTTGCGGTTAATGGAGCTTTGTACGTTGTTTGTTACAAATTATTGGAAAATTTTGAGAGTTCTGTTCTTGAAAAGTAAAAAACCGGAATTATTTATTGTTACATTAAAGTTCATTTTCATCCAGACCTTATTTGTATATTAATAATCAACCCACCAAAAATGCACTGCTGAAGAATAGATAATTGCAATATTGGTAGCGAATTCATATGAATTTATATTTCTCTGTTCTCACTGGTCTCCTGACCACGCGAGACATTTGACCGTTAGGTCTCCATTAATCAGCTCTCTTCAGACCCCTCCTACCCATCCACTTGGTGATGGGTACAGGCTGCGCGAGTTATTTAAACGTCAAGTCTCCATATATACCAATCTGATAATAACTTATCAAATGTAATTACTGAATGGATAGTTACAAATTCATTGACGGTGTTTATGTTTACTTTGTCACTTTCACTATTGTCGATTGGCTGCCGGTTTTTATCGGCCCCAAACCAATAGAAATCATTAACGAGAGTCTACAATTTTGTCATTCAAACAAACACTTTTGCATCCATGCCTATGTGATCATGCCAAATCATATTCATCTAATCGTTTCTGATACTGGCTACGATAATGACCAGTTGGGCAAGACGTTTACAGAATTCCGAAAGTTTACTGGAAACAAGCTTGCTAATTATATTGATGCAAACCTTTCAGATGCACTTGCTTTGGTTACGCGCGGCAAGCAATTACATGACAGGATAAGGCAGGTCTGGCAGCCTGGTTAGCATGCAGAAGCATTGGCTACTGATAAGTTCTTATTGCAGAAAGTCAATTACATACACGAAAATCCAGTTAGGAAAGGATTTGTAAAAGTGCCTGAACATTGGAGGCACTCATCAGCTGGGCATTGGATTGATGGTGAAATCGGTGACATATCAATCGCTGATTTTGGAGAAGGTTAGCTGGAGAACTTTGGTCAAAACCCTTGCAATAACGAGAAGGGAATGGGTCTCAGAATACTCGTGACAACTGTAATTGTGGTGATGGGAGACCTAACGGTCAAGTGCCTTGCACGGTCAGGAGACCAGCAAGAACTGAGGTAAATAATTGAAGGGCAACAAATCCATCAGCTAAACAAAAAACCGCTTACTAAAAACTGGTTATAAGCGGTTTCAAGTCGGGGCGAAAGGATTTGAACCTTCGACCTCTTGCACCCCATGCAAGCACGCTAGCCGGACTGCGCCACGCCCCGATATCGATATGTTTTAAAAGATCTATTTTGCCTTACTGCTAGGTTTTTCTAAACCCAGGCGCTTATTATAGCTGTGTTTCTTCCAAACTGCAAGGACTGATTTTTCTTAAACCATGCCATAGGCATAAAAGGTGGGGATGAAGACGGTCGCCTGCCCGCTGAGCCAGGCCGCCTGACCTTCTTCTTTCATGGCAAGGATGTCTTCAATTGGCACCAGCCCGCCCATATCATGGGCAATGATCTCCCACTCATGCAGGAAGACCTCCAGGTTTGGTTCTTTCCATTCCCCAGCTAGCAAACCAACTTGCACCTGGTTTAAACCTGCTTGCCGAAACATCCAGCTGAGCTGCCTGCCCATTTCCAAGTCAACACCTTGGAATTGCAGTGAACGGTTCTGTACAATGCCGATTTTCTTAAAAATATCCGGGTAATCAATGCGCGCGCTGTAATCCGGCTCGGCAAAAGCCATGACATAACCGCCTGGTTTGGTGACTCGGCGCATCTCGGTAATCGCCTTGAGCGGATTTTTTACCCACATGAGAAAGTAATGAGAAAGACTGACGTCATAAACACCGTTTTGGATTGGCATGGTTAGGGCATCCGCACAGAGCATCATCCTCTCAGGGTTGTGCGGCATGGCAAAATTACAGTGGTTAAACTTATAGTCTAGTCCAGTAACGATGCAGCCGGTACGGTAAAGATCGGGAAATAAAGCCCCAGTCCCGCAGCCAACATCCAGAACTTGAGGGTTATGGGGTAAATTGATCTTGGCTAATAAGTATCGGCGCAGGTTAGCCGTCCATAAAGCCTGCAGGATGTAACGGGCATGCCAATCATAAATTTTCATATCAAGCAGTCTCCC
>Ga0209723_1004584_pt1 | contig 15210 bp, 10 predicted proteins | sample BiotimSIPDNA_2_FD_185750 | JGI IMG/M metagenome (GOLD analysis project Ga0209723, IMG submission 185750) | Anaerobic biogas reactor microbial communites from Washington, USA - Biogas_R2 time_0 SIP DNA (SPAdes) (version 2) | ecosystem: Engineered > Bioreactor > Anaerobic > Unclassified | place... | reverse complement strand
GCTCCGCGGCCCGCTGCCTGGCTTTTGTCTGAGAATCGATAGGGGCCGCCGCCCCGGCCGCCGTCTCGCGCGTCAGACCGTAGGTGTCCCACAGCTTGTCCACGAGCTGTTTCTCCGCAAGCTCTGCTTCGGCGCACCTGCTTTCAAGCCTCGCGGCTTCACGCTCCAGAGCGATTATCTCCGTGTTCTTATCCTGGATCCCCGCCTTGACGGCCTGTTTCTGTTCATCAATATCCGCGCGAAGCCCGGCAGTTTCGGCGAGCTTGCGCTTTAATTCTTCGATCCGGACCGCGACAGCCGCCGCTTCTTCCTTTTTCCTGTTCGAAACGTCGAGCAGCCGCGCCGTATCGGACTCGATCTCCCGTATCCTGGCCATACACCCGGCGCGGTAATCGCTGATCTCGCCGGCCATACGGCTGAATTCGGCAGTCAACGACTGCTCCGCGTTCTTTTCCGCGGCCAGCGCGACCGTCGCGGCGTCTATCCTTTCGAGTTCTCTTCTGAGCTCCTCTCCCGACAGCCTGAGATCCTGAGAGCCCTCGGCGGCTTCCGCCCGGTCGGCCTCAAGTTTTTCAAGCCTTGCGGATACCGACCGGATCTTCTCCTCCAGAGCATCCCTCTCTTCGGCGCGCGCTCTGCGCTGCGCCGCCTCGCCGTCCATGTCTGAGCGCGCTCTTTCCAGAGCCTCGAGGACGGATCGCTTCTCGGAACTCTTTTGATTGAACAGGCCGGAGAGCAGGAGCACTTTATCTTCCAGTTCGCGCTGCTCCGCAAGTGCCGACTCGTGTTCCGCCCTCGCCTTCTGAAAATCGCTGTACGCCCGGGCGGCTTTCTTCTCAAGCGCTTCAAGCTGTTTTTGAGACTCCTGCTTTTCGAGATTTAGCCTTGCAAGCTCCGCAGCGCGGGAAAGGATGCCTGTGGAGCGCGAAACGCTCCCTCCCGTCATGGCGCCGCCCGAGCTGATGATCTGCCCGTCAAGTGTCACTATCTTAAAACGGTGCCCGTATTTGCGGCCTATATTGATCGCGGCGTCCAGATCCCCGGTAACAGCCGTCCTGCCGAGAAGGCTTGCAAACACCTGTTCATATTTCGGATCATATGATATGAGCGACGCGGCCAGCCCGACAAAACCGCTCTCGTTCGAGAGTCCCGACTCTTTCAGGGTGCTGCCTCTGACAGAGCTCAGAGGCAAAAATGTCGCCCGCCCCGCGTCCGCTCTTTTCAGGAGCATAATTGCGGCTTTGGCGTCGGCTTCGCTTGAAACGACGATACTTTGCGCCGAGATGCCCAGAGCCGTCTCGATGGCGACGACGTATCTGTCCTCTGCGCTCAGCAGATGCGATACCGGCCCGTGTATGTTGCGGAGGCTTCCCCTCTGCTTCTCCTGCATGATCCTTTTGACGGCGCGGTTGTACCCGTCGTAGTCTCTCTCCATTTCAGAGAGGATATTCCATCTGGATTCGATCGCGGTCAGTTTTTCCTTTTCGCGTGCGGCAAGTTTCAGGGAGTTGTTGTACTCCTCCTCGCGCGAGCTGCGCTTCAGAGCGCAGCCTCTTGCGACGTTAGCCCGGTATTCGGAGGCGCTGCGGGCCTTTTCAAGTTCCGAGCGCGCCTCCTCCTCTTCGCTCAGCGCGGCCTCATACTTGTGCTCAAGCATACCGATCTCCTGCTCAAGCGCAGTCCGGCGCTCTTCAGCGCGGCTCTCCTGCTCGCTGAGCGCTTCATATCGCGCGCTCAGGTTCGCTTTTTCGCCTCGCAGCGCCAGCATTTCCTCCAGAAGGCGCGTGAGCTCTGCCGCCGCCCCCGCTTCAAGATCGGAGTTCTCACGGATCCTGTCCCGGAGTTCCGTAACCCTCAGGCGCAGAGCTCCGAGTTCTTCATCAATACTGTCGATCCTTGTTCTTTTTTCTTCAAGCTGCTCACGGATCTTTGTGCCGCGTTCCTCTCTTGACCGGAGTTCGGCTGTGATCCTTGATATGTTCTCCTCATTTGAGCGCACCGCGTTCTGCGCGGCCTCCGCTTCGTTCATAAGCGAAGCGGCAGCCAGCTCAAGGCTGGACAACTCGTCGCGCAGCTCTTCGCCCTTTGACTCGAGAGCCCGATAAATACCCTCCAGCTCTTCTGTGCGCGCATAGAGCTCCCGCTGCTCGGCCCTTGCTCTTTCGGACTGCTGCTGCGCGATCAGGGCATTCTCCCTGTGTTTTTTCGACAGCTCGGCCGCCTTCCTGAGCTCCTCCAGCCAGAGGGCGCTCTCGATCCCCCTGAGCTCGTCGCGTATGACAAGATAGCGTTTGGCGACCTCGGCCTGCTCTTTCAATGGCCCTATCTGCAGCTCAAGCTCCGCCAGCTTATCGTTTACGCGCAGAAGGTTCGCCGCCGCGCCCTCGAGCTTCCTTTCCGCTTCCTGCTTGCGGGAGCGAAAGCGCGAAATGCCTGCGGCTTCTTCGAAGACTTCTCTCCGGTCCGTGCTTCTTGCGGACAATATCTCGTCGATCCGCCCCTGCCCTATGATGGAATATCCGTCGCGCCCCAGACCCGTATCCATAAAAAGCTCGTGGATATCTCTCAGTCTGACAGATCTGCGGTTTATGTAGAATTCACTCTCTCCGCTGCGGTAGACTCTTCTCGTCACCGCGACCTCGGGGCTGTCGACCGGGAGTTCCCCCTGCTCGTTCCCCAGGACCATCGTCACCTGGGCAAAACCTGACGGAGCCCGCCCCACGGAGCCGCCGAATATGACGTCCTCCATTTTTGTGCCGCGCAGAGCCTTGTTGCTCTGCTCGCCCATGACCCACCTGAGAGCGTCGGATATGTTTGATTTGCCGCTCCCGTTCGGACCGACGATCGCCGTTATAGTGTCGTTGAACACGAGAGTGGTCTTTTCCGGAAAAGACTTAAAACCTTGAATTTCCAGAGACTTCAGATGCACCGGAGTGTTCTCCTTTGCCGCAGCCGGGTTACCGCGATGAACAATATGATCCAAAAACCCAAAAAACTATCTGATTATACAATATATAGAGGGTATTAACAAGTCAAAAAACAACATGTCCGCATAATTGGCGCAGGCTGTGAAAAAGCCGAATGCCAGGAACTCGGTCCTCCCGCAGCGCGGCGGGATCTCAATAATAATACTGTATTTGCGTGACCGGTTTTTACTATTATTAAGTTCCGGGTCATCCGGAGACACGCACGCCCGGCGCGATCATTCGCGCCCGCCCGGGATCAGACTGATCCCTCTCGCGGCCTTATCCTCGATCACCTCGACCTTTTTAAAGCCGTATCTCGCCTCAAGTTCCCGGATATTCCGTCTGCGCTGCCCTATGACGGCGGATGCCCGGCCCTCGGGTACCCGGATACGGAGACAATCGCCGCGACGCCCGTTTTCAAGCAGTTTTTCGATTTTGCGCAGATAAAAAACCCCCTGTGCAAGCTCCCCCATGGCGGGATGGTAGGCCCCCGCCAGGGCGTCGCCGCCGGAGAGCTCATTCGAGGGGTTCAAACCCAGACGTATCACCGGAATGCCGTAAGACCCGAATACCTCGAGCAGGTCGGCGCACCATTCGGCCGCTTCATCGGGAGTCTGCGGCTTATACTCTCCCGAGAGCCAGAGCCGCTCAAGCTCCGTCCCGCGAACGACCACGGTCGGATATATCCGTACCCCGTCAGGTCCCAGCTCCGCCAGTTCCACAGCGGTCCTGACGCTCTTTTCGCGGGTATCGCCGGGAAGGCCCGTCATCATCTGCAGAACAAGCCTGAAACCTGCGCTTTTTATCGCGCGCGCGGCTTTGCGGACATCCTCGGCCGTATGGCCGCGGGAGCTCCGGATGAGTACATCCTCATCCATAGACTGGGCCCCGATCTCCACGGCCCCGACTCCGCCGCGCCTGAGGCGGCTCAGAGCTTCTGCGTCGATACAATCGGGCCTTGTGGATACTCTGACCGAGCACACGTCGCCCCGCTCAATGAACGGCAGAACGGCGCTCAGCAGCTCCTCCTGCAGGGCGGGTTCGACAGCAGTGAAGCTCCCCCCGTAAAAAGCGACCTGGGCCCCCGGCCCGCTTTCTGCGAGGGCTCTCTCAATAATACCTGCGGTCTTTTCCCCGTTTGCCGCCTCAACGGAGCCCGATATGCTGCGCTGATTGCAGAACGCGCACGAGTGCGGGCAGCCGAGATGAGGGACGAATACGGGGATGACTCTTCTGTCTGATCCTTTCACGTCAATCGGGGCGCCTTTTCTCAAACGCTTCGCGAGCGGCACCCTGCTCCGCGCTTTTTTTCGAGCGCCCGGTGCCCTCCCCCGCAGGTTCGCCGTCTATAAGGACACGGACGGTATAGACCCTGTTATGAGCGGGCCCGCTCTCGGATACCGCCTCATATGAGATCGAGTGGCCCGGCTCGCGCTGGATGAGCTCCTGAAGGAGCGTTTTATAGTCTTTTGCTTTTTCGCCCTTCCCGTCAATGATAAACGTCTTGACAAACTTCTGCGCGACGGCGTAACCCCCGTCCAGATACAGTGCCGCGATGACAGCCTCGACCGAATCGGCCGCTATCGAAGAGCGGCTCCTTCCGTCGTTTCTGCTTTCACCCTTTCCTAATAGTAGGTGCCGGGTCAGATCGATCGCCCCGGCAGCATGCGCAAGATTCTGCTCGCACACAAGCGAAGCGCGCATGCGCGTAAGATCGCCCTCACTTAAGTCGGGATAACGCAAATACAGGTATTCGGCTACGATCAATCCGAGCACCGAGTCCCCGAGAAATTCGAAACGCTCGTTGCTTGAGATCCCGCTGCCGCGTTTTTCGTTCGCGTAAGAACTGTGCGTCAGCGCGTTTCGTAGAAGGTTCTCATTTTTGAACCGATACCCGATAGTGTCCTGCAGATCCACAACAACCTCCCGTTCCATAACCGGAGGCACCTTGATGCCTCTTAATGATACGCAATGCGCGGCCCCCGGTAAAGCTCCGCACAGTACGGGCTGCTGCCCGCATTTGTGAAACCTGGTGGCCGGGTGGGCCGCGCAAGGAAATTCAATTTGTGCAGCGCCGAGCTCGAGAACGTCCGGCTCAACAGCGCTCAATTATCGCTCAGCCTGGTTTGGATATAATTCACGATATCGCCGACAGAGCGCAGATTAGTCAGATCTTCATCCTGCATTTCGCCGATTTCAAATTCTTCTTCCAGCGCCATCGTGAGCTCGACGATGTCGAGTGAATCGGCGCTCAGATCCTCTTCGAACAAAGTATCCATTGTGATCGTGGAGACGTCCACGCCAAACTGCTCAGATATCATTCCGGCAACCTTTTTAAATACCACCCTATATCACCTCCGTAAAGACAATCTACATATTAGCAAAATCACAAAGGATGTCAATACTGCAATGAGATTTATTTTTCCAGCAAAAACGACCTATTTTTCCGCTGCCATCAGACCGATATTTCCCGCTATCAGTGAACTTATGTCCGCTTCGGCATACTTTATTGCCTGGTTTACCGCGCTTCTGACCGCCCTGGCGTCCGATGAGCCGTGAGCTTTCAGAACGGGTTTTGCTATGCCGAGCAGGGGCGCCCCGCCGACTTCTTTGTAGTCCAGTCTGCTCTTGAATTCGGCCAAAGACCCCCTGAGTGCAAGAGCCGAGAGTTTTGTAAATATATTCTTAACGAACATGGACTTGAGCATACCCGTCAGCATATATGCAGTCCCTTCCATTGCCTTCATCAGGATGTTGCCGGAGAAACCGTCGGCTACAACGACATCCGCTCCGCCCGCGGGCACATCCCGCGCTTCGATGTTGCCTATGAAATTGAGCGTGGCGGACCGCGCGGCCTCGCGAAGCAGCGCATAGGCTTCCTTCTGTACGGGAGGCCCTTTTGTCTCCTCTGTTCCGTTGTTGAGCAGGCCGACAGTCGGATTGCTTATTTCCAGCACGTGCTCGGCATAAAACGAGCCCATATAGGCAAACTGCAGCAGTAACGAAGGGGTGGTCTCAACGTTCGCCCCGCTGTCGATGAGGACGCAGCGGCCTTTCGCCGTCGGCAGGACAGCTGTGATCGCGGCGCGCTTGATGCCTCTGACGCGGCCTATCATCAACGTTGAGCATACCAGAAGGGCCCCTGTATTTCCTGCCGAAACAAAGGCGTCGCCTTCTCCGGCCTTGAGAAGCTTCAGCCCGACCACGAGGGACGAGTCCTTCTTGGTGCGCAGGACGGCGGAACCCTCGTCGGTCATTTCTACGACCTCGGAAGCGTGAGCTATCTCAATGCCCTTCGGTAGATTTGCGTACCCCATACTTCGCATGTGCTCGAGCAGTGACGTGCCGTCGCCCACAAGAATAACGGGGACCCCGAACTCCTGCACCGCCTGCACTGCCCCTTTGATTATCTCGTCGGGTGCGTTGTCGCCGCCCATTGCGTCAATGATTATTTTCATAGAGTATCTCCCTGCCCGCCGGAATCGCATATTGCCGGATCCGACATTGCCCTGCGGTCTTTGCAGCTGTCTATGATCTTCAAAGAGCGTTCGGCAATGAGCGTATTGCGCGCCCTCTTTCCCCGGACACGCTCTTCAAGAGGGGACATTATTCCGAAATTTATATTCATCGGCTGAAAGGTCTCCGGCTCCGCACTGCTTACATAGTGCGCGAGAGCACCGATCGCCGTAGAGGGCGGCATGGGCGTAAACCCGGCGCCCGATATATCGGCATACAGCGACAAGGCCGCGTAAAGACCGGAAGCCGCGGATTCGACGTAACCTTCGACGCCGGTGATCTGCCCCGCGAAAGCGATATCAGGGCATGATTTAGCCCTGTATCTGTCGTCGAGCAGCAGCGGCGAGCGGATAAAGCTGTTGCGGTGCATCACTCCGTAGCGCAGAAATTCCGCGTGCTCGAGTGCGGGTATCATGGAAAACACCCTTTTTTGCTCGGAGAACGTCAGGTGGGTCTGAAAACCGACCAGGTTATATACGCTGCCGGCCGCGTTATCCTTTCTCAGCTGTACGACCGCGTAGGGCATCTTCCCCGTTGCAGGGTCGCGGAGCCCCACAGGTTTCATCGGACCGAAGCGCAGCGTATCCTCACCCCTGCGCGCCATGACCTCTACCGGCATACATCCTTCAAAAACTCTGCTGTCTTCAAATCCGTGAACTTCCGCCTGCTTTGCACCGGCGAGCTCCCGCACGAAACATGTGTACTGTTCCCGGTCCATGGGGCAGTTTATATAGTCGTCCCCGCTCTTTCCGTAGCGGGAGGCGAACCAGGCCCTGTCGAGCTCGATGCTCTCGAAGCTTATCAGCGGCGCTGCCGCGTCAAAAAAGCTGAGATATTCCTCGCCTCCGAAAAAGCGGGAGATATCATCCGCCAGCGCCCCGTCGGTCAGAGGTCCCGTCGCGATGATCGCGGGCCCCCGGGGGACGGTGCGCACTTCCTCGCGAACTACGGTTATACGCGGATGGGAACCGATTTTCTTTGTAACAAGTCCGGAAAAAGCCCCTCTGTCGACGGCCAGAGCCCCGCCCGCCTCGACGCGGGTCTGATCCGCGCATGAGATGATAAGGCTCCCGAGCCTGCGCATTTCCTCCTTGAGGAGTCCCACCGCGGTCGTGACGTCCGCGGAGCGCAATGAGTTTGAACACACGAGCTCCGCAAAATCACCGCTCTTGTGAGCCGGGGTGCTTCGCGCGGGGCGCATCTCACAGAGCTTTACGTTCACTCCCCTCTGTGCCAGCTGCCACGCAGCCTCACATCCGGCAAGCCCTGCTCCTACCACACAGACATCAGGCATCTGATTTCTTCCTGCGGGTCTTTTTCGGTGCTGCGGCTTTTTTCTCTTCGGTCTGCGGACTTGCCTCATCACCGCTTGATTTGCCGGTCTTCTTCATATATGTGCCCCGTTTCTCCTCGGGTGTGAAATTTGAGCACTTTTCATTGATACAGTAGGGTTTCTTATGGCCTTTGCCGGGTTTCTTGAACATAGTTTGTCCGCAAACAGGGCAATCGTCCTTTGTCGGAACATCCCATGACATGAATGAGCAGGCGGGGTTCTTCTCACACCCGTAATAGGTGTAGCCCTTTTTTGACGACTTCTTCAGTATTTTTCCGCCGCAGACCGGGCAGCGGCCCGGCATCTCGACAACTATCGGTTTTGTGAATTTGCATTCCGGGAAACCGGGACAGGCGAGAAACCGCCCGAAACGGCCCGATTTAATGACCATCCTTCGGCCGCACAGATCGCAGAACTGGTCGCTCTCCACATCCGGCACCTTTATACGGACCTCTTTTAATTCCTCCTCCGCCTTTTGGAGAGACGCGTCAAATCCGCTGTAGAAATCGGACAGAAGCAGATGCCAGTCCTTCGTGCCGGCCTCAACGTCGTCCAGACCCTTTTCCATATTGGCCGTGAACTCGGTATCGACTATGTCGGCAAATTTCTCCTGCATCAGGGCCGTCACGACCTCGCCGAGCGGGGTGGGCTGCAGCTGCTTCCCGTTCTTTTCGATGTATTCCCTTTCAAGGATCGTCGTGATCGTCGCCGCGTATGTGCTCGGGCGGCCCACTCCGTTTTCCTCCATGGCTTTTACGAGCGTCGCTTCGGTGTAGCGCGCGGGCGGCTGCGTGAAGTGTTGTTCTTTTTGGGCGCTCAGCAGCTTCAGCGGCGCCCCCTCGTCAAGATCCGGCAGCGGCGGTTTCTGGTCATCCTGCGAGTCTTCCTTTGAGTCCTCGTATATTACGAGGAAACCCGGGAATTTGAGGCTCTGATGGTTCGCTCTGAAAACGTGGCCGTTGGAGACAGCGTCGATGGACGCAGTGGTGTAGACAGCCGACGACATCTGGCATGCGAGAAAGCGGCTCCAGATCAGTTTGTAGAGCCGATACTGATCGGAAGTCAGATCGCTCTTTATGCTCTCGGGGTCAAGGTACACGTCGCTGGGTCTTATGGCCTCGTGCGCGTCCTGGGACGCGCCCGCATTTTTATATGTGCGGTGTTTTCCGGGGTAGTAATCTTTGCCGTAATTATTCATGATATATGACTCTGCCGCGGCCAGCGCCTCCTGTGATATCCGCAGCGAATCGGTGCGCATATACGTTATCAGACCGACAGCCCCGTGCTTCTTGATCTCGATGCCCTCATAGAGCTGCTGCGCGACAGCCATTGTCCGCCGCGTCGGCATCCCGAGCTTCCTGGCGGCCTCCTGCTGCAGTGTCGATGTGATAAAGGGCGGAGGAGGGTTTCGCTTCTTTTCGCCTTTCCTGACGGACAGTACCGAAAAATCGTTTTCGGATATATCCGACAAAATCTTATCGACCTGCTCCTCGCTTGAAAGCTCGGTCTTTTTATTGCCTTCGCCGAAGTACTGCGCGATGAAATCGGCCCCGTTTTCCGCCCGGAGGACAGCGTCTATACTCCAGTACTCCTGAGGGACGAATGCCCTGATCTCATTCTCCCTGTCGACGACCATGCGCGTCACAACAGACTGCACGCGCCCCGCGCTGAGTCCCCGCCTGATCTTGCGCCACAGAAGAGGGCTCAACCTGTAACCCACGATGCGGTCAAGTATCCGGCGGGCCTGCTGAGCGTCTACGAGGTTCTTGTCTATCTGCTTCGGTGACTTAATGCTCTCGGCAATTACGTTTTTCGTTATTTCATTGAAGGTGATACGGCTCACCTTTTCATCCGGGAGCTGCAGTATCTCCTTTAGATGCCAGGATATAGCCTCCCCTTCCCGGTCGGGGTCTGTCGCCAGGTAGACCCTGTCGCTCATCTGCGCCGCATTGCGCAGTTCCTCTATAATATTCTCCCTGCCCTTGATCGGCTGATAATGCGGGATAAACCCGTGTTCGATATCAACGCCGAGCTTGCTCTTGGGGAGATCGCGAAGATGCCCCATCGACGCCTTGACGGCATATCCCTTCCCGAGATACTTTGCTATCGTCTTGGCTTTTGCCGGTGATTCAACTATCACTAGATTCTTTTCTGCCATCTTTACTCCGTCAGTCCGAATCGAACTGATACATTTTTATTTAATATCGATCCGGAAAAAGATCTTTCCGGGTCTTTGGGCGACGGTCCCTCCCATCTCCAGAACTGTCAGTGCCGCAAGAGCCTCATGAATTTTTATCTGCGCGCGCTCGGCGAGGTCGTTGACTTGCGCGGGACCGTCCGCCAGAGCCTGCAGCAAGGCTATTTCCGTATCTGTATATGCTGAATGCCCGTCTTTTAGGTCAATATAATCTTTGTGGATATTGTTGTCAATCTCTTTTTTGTCTTCATTTGTCGCAGCGTCCGGTTCATTATGTAAATATTTGCCGCCGGCATCTTCATCTGGCAGCTCCCCGGCGGCCTGGCGGAGATGACGATCATACGTGAGTTTGCCCGGAAAGCGCCATCTGTATTGCGACAGGATATCCTCGGCTGAAGTAAGCACGTAAGCGCCGTCTCCGAGCAGCCGGTTCGTCCCCTCGGAGCCGGGCCTTCCTATATCCCCCGGAACGGCGAACACGTCTTTGCCCTGCTCAAGGGCGCGGGCGACGGTTATCATCGTACCGCTTTTCTGTCTTGCCTCGACCACGGCGACAGCGAGCGAAAGGGCGCTCATGATCCTGTTCCGAACGGGGAAATTCTGACCCAGCGGCAGCGTTCCGGGCGGATACTCGCTGATAAGCATGCCGCTCCTGGCGGCTTGATTATAAAGCGCCCTGTTCTCCTTAGGATATACCACGTCAAGTCCGCAGCCGAGAACGCCGACCGTTCTGCCGCCTGACAGGACGGAACCCCACGCCGCCTCAGAATCGATGCCCCGCGCGAAACCCGATAAAACGACGGCTCCGCTGCGTGCAAGTTCCGAACCGAGTGCGCGCGCGGCGCGCGCACCGTACCTGCTGCAATCCCTGGAGCCGATCAGCGCGACGACCACTTCCGAGTCAAACGATATCATCTCGCCTTTTGTGTAGAGAACGACGGGAGGGTCGGAAATATTCATCAGGCGCTCGGGATACTGCGAATCCTGTCTTGTGAGCAGGTCGATTCCGAGCGTCTTGCATTTGTCTATTATCATTTCTGCCTCGGACAGGTCTTTGTCTTTGATCGAGTCCAGGATCTTTCGGGGAAGACCGGCCGGACCACCCATATCTTCCGGCCTTGAGAGCCAGACGTCCTTCGGAGTGCCGAAGCGGTCCAGGAGTACAGACGCGGCTGCTGCACCCACGTTCGGCAGGCGGGAGAGCCACACCCAGTATTTCAGCATTGACATATTACGGTCTCCCCTCTCCGAGCGTTCACGCCAATACCTCCGGACACGAGATTATTTGAGCGGCCATAACTTCTTTTTCGCCGCTCAGTGGCGCTGAAAAGTTTATGTCGGCTGTCTTCGCATTCTGCTGTGCTCCCACAGGATGACCGAAGCCGCTGCCGCCGCATTCAATGACTCGCACCTGCCCGCCATGGGGATCTTCACGGAAAATGTCGCGGCATCCTTAAGTTCGCGGCTCACACCGCCGCCTTCACTCCCTATCACAACACAGGCAGTGTCCGGAATGTCTTCGACGGTGCGCTCCGCCAGGGAATCGGCCACGACCAGAACGATCTCCTCCCGGGCTTTTTTTGCAGCCAGTTCGCCGCGGCTTACCGCCATAAAAGGCTGCCTGAAAACAGAGCCCATGCTCGCTCTTACCGTCTTGTATAAATAAGGGTCCGCGCAGCCCTCCGTTAAAAGCACGCAATCGGCTCCGAACGCCTCGGCGCTGCGCAGTATCGTTCCGACATTCCCCGGGTCCTGCACGCCGTCAAGTACGAGCAGGAACCCGTCGGGGATCCTGACCGGCTCTTCAGGCATCCCGCAGATAAAGAGAACCCCCTGCGGCGTTTTCTGTGTGGACAGCGACTTCATCAGCTCGTCCGTCGCGAGCCTTATCTGAACGCTCTCCGGCAGCGGGGGCAGCGCGGCTCTCCGGGTGTGCACCACGTGGCTGATCTTTACGCCCGACTGTACGGCGTCCTCCAGCAGCTTGCTGCCTTCGCATACGAAACTGCGGCACTCATACCTGTACGCCGCGCTCGAGAGCAGTTTCCTTATGTGCGAAGCCAGTTTGCCGCTTTTACCCAGCAATTCATCCATACTTATCGATCTTGCCCTCCCGGCATCGTAATGCGAGTTGAATAAACCCGGCGCGGTCATCCCGTGCCGGGCCAATACGATCAGATCGGTTTCATCGTCGGGAAGAATATGACGTCGCGTATGCTCGCGCTGTCTGTGAAAAGCATGGCCAGTCTGTCTATCCCTATACCGATGCCGCCTGTAGGGGGCATGCCGTATTCCAGCGCGTTTATGAAGTCGGTATCCATCATGCCGGCCTCCTCATCCCCCCCGGCGCGCAGCTCCGACTGGCGCTTGAAGCGTTCTTTCTGGTCTATGGGGTCATTGAGCTCGGAGAAGGCGTTTGCAAACTCCATACCGCATATAAAAAGCTCAAAGCGCTCCGTCATATCGGGGTTATCCGGACTGCGTTTTGCTAGGGGCGACACTTCCACCGGGTACATGTAAACAAAAGTCGGCTGCCTGAGCGTGCTCTCGACAAGCTCGTCAAAACACAGATAGAGCAGTTCTCCGACAGACGGTTCCCCCGTGACCTCCAGTCCGAGCGCCCGGACGGCCTTTGCCGCTTCCCGGGGGTCCGTGAAAGATCCGAAATCGAGTCCTGTCTTTTCTTTGACTATATCCGTCATCGTCACCCTGCGGAACGGCGGAGTCAGATCGATCTCGCTGCCCTGATACGTGAGGCTGTATGAGCCCAGAATCTTTTTGGCGCAGCCCGAGAACATGCCCTCGCAGAGGTCCATCATGCCTTCGAGATCGGTATACGCCTGATAGGCCTCTATCGTAGTAAACTCCGGGTTATGCCTGGGGTCCATGCCCTCATTGCGGAAGATGCGCCCTATCTCGTAGACCCGTTCGATCCCGCCGACTATCAGTCGCTTCAGGTGGAGCTCCGTCGCTATGCGCATATACAGATCGATGCCCAGCGTATTGTGGTGCGTTATAAAAGGCCGGGCCGTCGCGCCGCCGGAGATGGTGTTCAGAACCGGGGTCTCAACTTCTATGAACCCGCGGGAGTCCATAAAGTTCCGGATCTCCCTTATCAGGCGGCTGCGTATCTCGAAAGTGCGGCGGACCTGGGGGTTCACGATCAGGTCCACATAGCGCTGTCTGTAGCGCAGTTCCGTGTTCGTAAGTCCGTGAAACTTCTCGGGAAGGGGCAGTAGTGATTTTGCAAGCAGGACGACCTTTGAGCAATGGACGGATATTTCACCGCGTTTCGTGCGGAAAACAAACCCGTAAGCTCCGATTATGTCCCCTATATCCAGTTTTTTAAACTCCGAATAGGCCTCTTCACCGAGGTCGTTGACACGAACGTATATCTGGATTCTTCCCTTGTCGTCCTGAACATGGCAAAAGAAAGCTTTTCCCATATCCCGGCGGCTCATGATCCTGCCGCAGATGGCTGTCTGACTGTTCTCCAATGCCTCAAAGTTGTTTATGATATCGCTTGAGTAATGGGTGCGGTCAAACCTTGATATACGGAACGGGTCGCGGCCGGCCTCCTGCAGCTTTAGGAGCTTCTCCCTCCTGACCTGCGCGACTTCAGAGATGTTCTCTTCCGGGTTGTACAGTTCAAATTCTTCTGCCATGAAAAAACCTCGTAATATTTCCAGTATTGTTCCCTGCTATTCCAGTGCCAGGATCTTGTATGTGAATGTTCCCATAGGAGCGTCGAACGAGAACGTGTCCCCCTGTTTCTTCCCCAGCAGCGCTTTCCCGAACGGAGCATCCTCCGAGATCCAGCCGTTGATGGGGTCCGCCTCCTGAGAGCCGACAACTGTGTACTCCTCTTCATTCTGTGTCTCCAGATCGAGCACACGGACTTTTGAGCCAAGCATGACTACATCATCGCTCAACATATCCTCGGTGATGACAACGACGTTTGAAAGAATATTCTCGATCTCGGCTATGCGCGAGTAGAGCCTTCCCTGCTCGTTTTTTGCCTCGTCATATTCGCTGTTTTCCGAAAGATCGCCGAAAGAACGGGCCTCCTTGATCTGTGCTGCAACCTCTTTTTCTCTTACGGTCTTAAGGTATGTCAATTCCTCCTGCAGTGCCGCGAGCCTTTGTGCGGTCAGCTTGAATTCCTTGGCCATGTTCAACTCCCTTTCTTACATAAAAGGCCGTCTCGTAATTGAGAAGAAACGGCCACAAGGCCGTTTCACTGGAAATGCCGTCTGCATTACCAGGCTCCGATCGGAACGCCTCGGTGCAAACAGCATACCTCGTATTACAAAGACACCCCGTATTATAATTGTATGATCAGCGCCGTGTCAAGCCTGCTTTCTACCGGCAGGGCTTTCACTGTTTATCCCGCGCGGTCAGCTGCCCGATAGCGGCCTGAAGCTGCGAGTCGTCGGCGTAGTCCAGCTCATCGTAATACAGAGCGGCGTATTCCTCTTCGCTCACTTCAAGCTCGATATCCGGCGTAATACCCCGGTTCGCCAGGCTTACGCGGTTCGGTGTCAGATAGCGCCTTGTTGAGAGGATTATTGCCGAGCCGTCGCTGAGTTCTATCGGTACCTGTGAATATCCTTTTCCTGTCGTGTGCTGCCCGACTACGCTTGCCCATCCGTATTCCTGCAGTGCGGCCGCAAAGAACTCGGCCGCGCTGTAGCTGCTGTCGTTTACAAGGACCGCCATAGGTACCTCGACGCAGCCGGCATCGGATGTGTAGACTTTCTGTTCGCCCTGTTTATCTTCCGACACGAACAGATCGCCTTCCGGCAGAAGGTAATCAAGAAGTTTCAGAAGCTCCGTAAGTTTTCCTCCGCCATTGAACCGGACGTCGAAAATCAGCCCGGCCGCGCCCCGCCCGAGCAGACTTCCGGCCGCGTCTATCGCGCTGTCGGCCGAGGTGGAGCCGAAATTATATATCTGGATATAGCCTATACCCTCTTCGAGCATGGCGTATTTCACTGTCTGCTCGATAATACTTCTGCGCTCAACGTCCAAAACCTCGGTCTTCCCAGACCCGCGCAGGATCTTCAGCTTTACAAACGTACCCTCAGGGCCCCGGATACGGGTTTTCGCTTCATCAAGGCTGATATCGCGAAGATCCAGTCCGTCCGCTTCACATATCATGTCCCCGGGTACTATACCGGCCTGCGCGGCAGGCGAAT
>Ga0209723_1004583_pt1 | contig 15210 bp, 13 predicted proteins | sample BiotimSIPDNA_2_FD_185750 | JGI IMG/M metagenome (GOLD analysis project Ga0209723, IMG submission 185750) | Anaerobic biogas reactor microbial communites from Washington, USA - Biogas_R2 time_0 SIP DNA (SPAdes) (version 2) | ecosystem: Engineered > Bioreactor > Anaerobic > Unclassified | place... | reverse complement strand
TTATTCTTATAAACCCACAGATTATTTAACGTATGACACATCAGTTGTGGGCCGGTAGCTCAGCACGGCTGGAGCGTTCGACTGATAATCGAAAGGTCGCCGGTTCAAATCCGGCTCGGCCCACCACACAGAATAACACCAAAAATTTTGCAGCAACAACCCATCAACTAACCAGTCCAACCACATTTAAAACAAAACCAAAGCCATAAACCACCCAAATCAAAGTAACCCAAAAAACGGGTACACATCAACCGTTTACAGAAACACAAGTTTTTAGCAACACACTATTAATAAAAAAAGATTTAGAGAAATAGAAACCATTTTAAACAGCTCAAGAAAAGTACTAGTTAGAGGTTTTAATTTGACTAAAGACGACGAAATACTACAGGAACTGAAAAAAATTAGAGAATCAGTCGAAAAAGCTCCAGCGCCGCCAGCACCGAAAGGCTTTTGGAATGAATTCAAAGACTTCTTGTCTAAATACAAGATTTTGGGGCTAGCAATCGGTTTCATTATCGGTTTATATTTAGGTACTTTGGTTCAATCGCTTGTCGCTGACCTCTTGTTGCCAGCTATTGGTGCCTTGATTCCAGGTCTAGACAACTTAGCCACTATGATTGTTACTGCAGCAGGCCAGAATTTTGGTGTAGGTAACTTCCTTGTTGCATTGATTACATTCATAATTGTTGCTCTCATCGCATTCTTAATCACCAAGATTGCTAAAAAAATGAAAATCGACTAAACCAAAAAAGTAAACACCAAACTAAAACTGTATCTTGGTTGCCCACAGCAACCATCCTCTTTTTTATTTATCAACAAAAAACATACAAAAAAACAGTTTATTAAACTAAAAAACACTTTTCAGGTTCTCGAACAGTTTATATCAAACAAAACCTAAGAATATACCAGTTTATAGGAGAAATAAAAACATGAGCACAGAACCTTCCCATTTAACTGACTCCAACTTTGAACAGGCAATAAAAAGCAACAAAGTGACGCTGGTAGATTTCTGGGCTAACTGGTGTGGACCATGCAGAGCTTTGACGCCTACAATCATTGAAGTAGCAAAAGAATACGCTGGCAAAGCTTTAATCGCTAAATTAGATGTAGACGAAAGTCCAGTTACAGCTGAACGCTTCCAAGTCTTCAGTATTCCAACCATGATCATCTTTAAGGATGGACAAGAAGTAGAAAGACTTGTAGGGTTAAGCCCTAAAAACAGGATAACTGAGGCACTGCAGAAGTATCTTTAGGTTTCCTTCATTTTTTCATACATTTTCTCAAAAGTCCATCTTATACTGGACTTCAACTCTTTTAAGCGTTCATCATCAACATTTTTGATTATTATTTCCCTTATTAAATCGCCTTCTTTAACTATATTATAGTTAAACAGTTTATCAGGCGCCAACTGACCTAAACGGACCAGTTCTTTATCTTTTTCCTGCATCTTCGCAAAAACCTTTTCAACTAAAAAGGTACTGAAAGGCGGTATAGTAATTTTGAATTTTTTAGTTTCATCAGGCATAACATGAATAGTCTGCTTTTCAAAATACATCAAAGCCAAAGGCTCCTCAGCCATAGTCTTTAAAGGTATAACAGTTTCAGACTCAACAACAACTGTAGGCTTAGACGGTTCAACCGCAGGCGTTGGCAAAACCACTTCTTTAGGCAATGGCGCAGACTCAGCAACTACAGTAACCGTTTTTATATCTCCACGTTTAAAGCCCTTCTCCAGCAAAATCAAATTTACAGTATCTAAAGTATCCTGAACTTCTTTTACTTCAACATTAAGCTTCTCAAGCTGGTCTTCTAGTCTCTTCTTGAAGGCTATCATTGACTTCATTTTTTCTTGATCTTGAGCCAAACTAATCAGCACTCACAAACAAAATACAATATTACAGCTTAATAGTTTTAGCTTTTCCGCAAACTTATGCGGCACCGATTTTTTTAAGCTGCAAATTGTACATTTCAACTATTTCTTTTGAGGTAGTAGCATCCTCAGGGTTCTTGTCTGTGCGGTATTTACCTGTGAACCGTGGAAAACGTATCGCTAAGCCACTACCCTTTCGGATAGAATCTAACGCAGCCAAATGTATTGGGCTTAATGTTACTTCTGAACCTAAAATCTCCAAAACCAAAAAAGGCTCAAACCAGACATCAGCCTCCAAAGTTGATTTTACACGCGAATTCTTCTTAGGAACCAAATGCTTTTGAAGTTTCTCATAAAGCTCTGAGAGGTCTTTGTCAGTGAAACCGGTTCCACATTTAGTTACAGTCTCAAAAGTGTCATCCTCTGGATTGTAAGTTGCAAGCAACAGTGTACCATAAGCTCCAGCACGTTTTCCTCTACCATGAAAAGCACCAACAACAACCAAGTCTACTGTATCAGTCATTTCGCTTCGGTAATCACGCTTATACTTTATCCATAACCAACCACGACTACCTGCCTGATACACTGAATCTTTGCTTATGGACTTACACATTAAACCTTCACAGCCCTCTTCAATTGCTTCCTCAAAAAATTCTTCCAGCTCTCTGGTGTCTTTAACTAGTTTCTGGCAAGCTGGTTTTATGCGGTCACTTTCTTTAATGATTTTTTCCAAGTTAACCCTTCGCTTCGAAAAAGCATCCTGCGTCAAATCTAATCCGTCAACGTAGAGTAAATCAAAAACAAAAAGAGAAATAGGATACTGTTCCACTGCAGTTTTAACGCCGTATTTTCTTCTCCGATGCATAAGTTCCTGAAAAGGCCGCAAATCCCCTGTCTCTAAATCTATAGCTACACATTCAGCCTCAAGTATAGCTTCTTTTGCAGCCACTTGCCCACGAATCAAATCAACCACATCTGGATACTGAGACGAAATGTTTTCAAGACGACGAGAATACAACTCAACTTTATCTCCGCTCTTATGGGCTTGTACACGTTCACCGTCATATTTGTATTCGGCAACAAATTTACCGCCAAACTTTTCCAAGATTTCTTCAGGTACACCAAGTCTTTCAGCCAACATCGGACGAATCGGCTCAAAAACCATAACTTGAAACTTCTTAATACCTTCTATGCCTGACTCAGCCACTACACTGGCTACTCTGCCAAGATCTGAAGAGATATTGTAGGCACGTTCAATTAATCCACGCGTTTCTTTTCCACCACCATACGCAATCGCTAACGCATCAAGAACAGTCATATCTGCTAAACCTAAACGTAAATTACCTGTAACTGTACGAATCAACCATTTAGCTTCCTGCGGAGACGCATCAGTTAATAATCCACTAAGCAAAGCAAGCTTTGTATCCACTGCACCTGACCCAGAGATTTTAGCCATTTTCTCCAGACTAGCATAAACTTGTTCAACTGTAAGTTTTTTTGAAAAAAAAGTTGATTGCTTCCGGTTAAGAAGAGCCTTCTCAGAGGTTTCACCTAAATCGCCGCTTTTCTGCAGCTCATTAGTTAATACACTTTCTCTTTGACCAGACGCCCTAGCTACAGCTTTCACTGCAAGCTTTTCAGCTACACCCATCTCTACACCGACAAAATCAGGATACAATTTACCCTGCGTCAAATAAACAACTTTAGCTATAACATCTTTAGGCGTTCTTTTAAGCAATTCAACCAAATGGTCAGTCATTTCTAAACGTTTAGTGGTTGACTCAATTTTCTGGTAAGAATCTGTGATTAATGAGTAATCCATAGGTCGTCTCTCAATTAAGATAAAGTTACAGATATTAAAATTTGTAGAAGATTATATTAATTAAATCAGCAATATTTTATACTATGAAAACTTGTGTTGTGTATTTTTCAAGAACAGGCAACACTAAAAGATTAGCCCAAGCAATAGCTGAAACCGCAAAAGCAGACATCTACGATATAGCTGCAACTTTACCGTCAACCATAGAAAACTATGAATTGCTAATTTTAGGCACACCTGTTGAAGGCGCAAGCCCAGCTAAAGAAACCGCAGAGTTTGTCGAAAACATGAATCAAGTGGAAAACAAAAAAGCAGTTCTATTCTGTACTTACCGACTTTTTGGAAACTCTAGGACATTAAAAGCAATAGAGAAAAAGCTCAAAGAAAAAGGCTACCAAACAGTGCTTAGTGTTTCAAAAAAGGGCATGAAACCCAGCGAAGTCGCAGACTTCACCGACATCATAAATGAAGTAAAGAAGGCAATGGAAAAACTCAGTGAATAACAACATAAAACTCTTACTGCTAGCGCTGACGCTTAATCTATTAGATGTACTGTGCCGTCTGGACAGTAGACTTTTTCGCCTTTTTTAGCATGAGCAAACCTTACGCTGCAGGCTCTCATGTGGGGGCAACCGTCACAATCTCTTGATAACATTTCTATTTGATTCCTCCTTGTAAATATAGTTAAGGCAGTTTTTGCTAAATTGAATAAAACACTACAGGTTACCAGCTGCCAACTACCTATACGTGCAGAACTTTGATAGTAGCTGATGGCTTCTTTTAAGAGTATTGTAACCAATTCTTAAGAAAATACAACAGGCAATGAATAGTCTGGGAATTGAAAAAACCTTGACGGTCTGAATATACATAAAAAGTCTATTTTGCAAACGATATTAAAGTGAGACATCAACAAATAGAAGAGCAAAAAACACAGATTTTTTCATAAAACACAACGATAAAGACTTAAGGTAAGTTGCAGAACTTTTCTTTGGATGATGAGCACTAGAGTCTGAGCATATGCTGTGAAAAAGACTCGACGGGCGAACTGACAAGACTAAGCGGAAAACTTATCAATAGAGTAGTTATGAAGAAAACAGCACAACAGTAAATTAGACGGGGTGTAACCGAGGTGAAACAAGTATGGTTGAAATGAAAATCGATGTTTCCGAACTTAAGGGTGAATCTAAAATCGTAGAGAAATTAGCTGATTTCCTAAAAGAAAAAACAGCAGGAGAAGTTACTACTGAAGGAAAAGAAGTTACAGTTAAAGGTGAAGGAGAAGCATTCAGCAAGAAGTATATTCGTATAATAGTCAAAAAGTTTCTGCATAAATACGAACTAACAGAGACCTTCAGAGTTATCGGCGACGAAGACGCTTTAAAGGTTAAAGAGCGAAAACTAGCTGAAGAAGACTAAACTCTTATTCTTTAATTTTGACTAATTCTATTTTTGTATTGTTTCAAAAAACATTTTGTGTTGTCTAATATCTGAACACTTTGTTCGTAAGCTTAGCATTAAATCAAAAACAATCCATAGTATTCTAAAGGTCATTAGATCCTATGAGGTTAAGAAATTGAGCAATAAGAATTTGACAATAAGCAGGATTATCATTTTGATTTCTTTAGTGACTGTAATTACGTTCCTAGCCACCTGCTTCTTGTCAATGCAGTCGATAAACCCAGTGGCAGCACTATCAGCCACAATAGTCGCAGTCATCGGCATGATATGGTTCAAGAAATCAATAAACTGAAACTAAATTTTCTGAATAAACCCCCCTATTAAAACAGATAAAACTCAATTCCAATTAAATCAACTTTTTAGAAAGATATAGAAAGGGAGAGGGTTAAGCATGAACAAACTAAAAAGAGGAGAAACAGCGGCATGGCAGTTAATTATTGTATTCATGCTTAACCAATAATTAACCCGGTCACTTATCAGTTAAATATTTTTTTGTCAAGGTTTCTTGACAAAGGCTTTGTCAAGGTTTCTTGACTAAAAAAAGAGGCTGCTATTTTGTTAAGAAAACGATTTTTGGATAAAGTAAAAGATGCAGCTACATCCAGAATAAATAGAGTAAGTTAAGAATTAATCTAACCACTAATAACCCTTTAAAAAACAGATTATTCAGTACACAAAGTTTTGTTTTAGTTGATCCTGATGTACTTTTTAGGTTGTAAGTTTGTTTCCCAACTCCAGAAATGGGCTATACAATTTACAATTCGAAACACAATTAGCTTTGGGTTATCAGCGCCGAATCCCATATCTTTAAGGAATGGCCTATCTTCAAGCAGTTTTGCTCTTATTTTCATGTCATCAACAAAGTCTACTTGCCCGGTTACTCTCATCTGATCAAGGTTTTTGCTTTTAGCGTCAAAGAAACAGAGTTCCACTTTTGGGTTAGCGTTAAACTGATGGTACAGGTCTTTTGTTGCACTTGTATTGTAATAGAATCCTGTTTTATCTGCAAACCACATGAGCATACCTCTTACGCGTGGTTGGTCACCGTCGACTGTGGCCAAGTAGCTGGAGGGGTTTTGGTTAGCAAACTTTATACAGTCATCAACATTCATACGCATCAAACCACAGTTAATGGCAGTTGTAATTAAATTTTTACCCTCAAACCTCAAAGGTGGTTATTCCTTAAACCCCTAGGTAATATTACAAACTTGAATTGTTCCAACTTTTTAAGAATCAATTAAAGAAGGCTACAAAACAAAAAAGATAGAATGAAAATGTTTTAAGGTTCATTTAAGTCGTAACATTTTCTCAATATAGGGTTTTAGAACTTTATTTTCTGCCTTGATTCTTTCTTTGCCTAACAGTTTTCTTTGATCATCAATTTCTTTTATGACTTCTGCGTAACGAATTCCTTCTGCTGCTGAAATATACTCTACTCTGAAGCGTTCAGAACTCATTCCAAGTTTTACAAGCATCTTTTTCAATGCATCAGTACGTGCTTTCATCTTAGCATTTCCGTCGATGTAGTGACAATCATATGGCAGGTGACATGCACCTATCATAACCATACCTGCACCTAGCCGCAGAGCTTCAAGTATAAAATCTTTGGATACTCTACCGCTACACATAACACGTATCACTCTTACAGTTGCAGGGTAATCGCATCTACTGATTCCAGCTAAATCAGCACCAGCATAGCTACACCAATTACATAAAAAGGCCAAGATTTTATCTTCAGGTTTATCCTCCAAAGCAGCACGAATTTGAGCTATTATTTGAGCGTCAGTGAAATGCATTTGACGTATCGCATGCTGTGGACATTCAGCTACACATGTTCCACAACCATGACAACTAGCTGTTATTATTTGAGCAGGTTTACCTTTTTCTTGTTTGATTGCGCCATACGGACATTTATCTACACAAATACCGCATTTTACACATGTGGTTTCATCTACAATCGAGATTATAGGTTCAATTTTCCAAGTTGATTTACTTATAACAGTAGCTGCCCTTGCTGCGGCGCCGCTTCCTTGTGAAACACTAGCAGGAATATCTTTAAGACCGGAACATGAACCGGCAAAAAAAATCCCGTCTGTAGGTGCATCTAAAGGTTTCAGTTTAGGATGAGCTTCCATTAAGAACCCGTCAGAGTCACGTGAAAGGTTTAGTATACGACTTAAGTCTTCAACATCTCTTTTAGGTATAGAAGCTGTAGCTAAAACTACCATGTCAACTTCAAGTTCTATCGGTTGACCCAAAAGCGAATCTTCAGAGTGAATAATCAAATTCCTATTTGAAGGATCTTCATCAATATGGCTGACGCGCCCGCGTATGAAGTTGACACCACGTTCTCTTGCACGATTATAAAATTCTTCATAACCTTTACTTGGACTGCGTATATCTATGTAAAAAACGTAAACTTCAACGTCTTGCTGGTATTTCTCTTTAATTTGAACCACATGTTTTAGAGTGTACATACAACAGAAATTACTGCAGTAAGGATACTTGTTTTTGTCACGACTACCCACACATTGGATGAAAGCTATGCGTTTAGGTTTTTGTCCATCTGATTGCCTAATTACTTTACCACCTGTTGGACCAGCAGCGAGAATTAGCCGTTCAAACTCCATGCTTGTTAAAACATTAGAATATCTACCATAACCTAGCAGGGGTAAATCGTAGGGTTCATAAATATCAAATCCAGTGGAAACTATGATTGCGCCTACATCAAGGTCTACTTCTTCAGGTTTTTGGTCAAAATCGATGGCTTCACGTTCACCACAAGCATCGATACACTTGAAACATTCAATACAGTAATCTCTGTTGATAGCGTAAACCAATGGAACCGCTTGATCAAACGGTACAGAAATAGCTTTTCGGGTACCAAGATTCATATCCCACTCGTTGGGGTACTCTATTGGACACGCATCTTTACATTCACCGCAACCAGTGCATTTTTCAGGTATAACATAACGGGGGTTTTTACGAATTTTAACTCTAAAGTTACCTACGTAACCGTCAACTTTGACTAATTCACTGTTAGCTAAAATGGTTATGTTAGGATGCCTAGCACAATCGACCATCTTTGGGCCTTCAATACATATGCTACAGTCTAATGTTGGAAAAGTTTTATCTAAGGCTGCCATGTGCCCGCCGATACTCTGTGTTTTTTCAAGTAAATACACTTTGTAGCCCATTTCAGCTAAATCAAGGGCTGCACTGATACCTGCGATTCCACCACCGACTATAAGAGCTTTATTTGTGACAGATACCTCAATTGTTTGAAGTGGCTGCATTAATCTTACTTTTGCAACTGCCATGCGAACTGTATCTTTAGCGCGTTCAGTAGCAGCTTCAGGATCAGTTTGATGACACCAAGAGGCGAATTCACGTATGTTAGCCATTTCATATAGAAAACTGTTAAGTCCAGCTTCAGATACGGTTCTACGAAATGTTGCTTCATGCATACGGGGAGAACAAGCTGCTATGACTACACGGTTAAGGTTTTTTTCTTTAATAGCTTTTCTTATTTCTTCTTGGCCTGGATCTGAACAGGTATAACGGTTTTCTTTAACGAAAACTACATCTGGCAAAGTTCTAGCGTATTCAGCTACTGCATGAACATCAACGGTTCCAGCAATGTTTAATCCGCAGTGACAGACAAAAACGCCAACACGTAAGTCTTCAGGTTGAGATGAAAATTTTTGTGTACTCATTTTTTCAGTTTCTCCGCAAAAAATCGTTTTTCAACTGTATGTCTTCTAGTTTTAGCTGCCTGAGCTTTAAACTCTTTAAGCGCGTTATCTGAACTGGTAATCCTTTCTAAAGCTTTATTCCAAGCGCCTGAACGTACAGGCGTATGGAGAACTTTTGTTCGGTTAAGGATTAAAGCTTGTTCTTCAGGGCAAACATTTTTACATGCACCACAATAGGTACAGAAAAGTTCGTTAACGTAAACTTTCTGGTCTTCACCTAAAAATAGAGCACCAGTAATTGGACACACATCCAAACAGTCTTTACAACCTTGAGGACAACTATTTTGGTTTATCTTTATTGTACCTTCGAACATTTTTTTTATTCGGATCGCTCCTGCAGGACATTTGAACTCGCAAAGTCTACAGGTTGGACAATATTCCTTTTGGATATCCAGGATGACTTGAACACGTTTTCTACCTAAGGGAGAAAGAACAGAAAAGTCTTTAACAGGTTTTCCATCGTAACCAAACCTAGAAATTTTAATTAGAGATAAAGGACAAACGGTTTCACATTCTGCACATTCTCTGTCGCATTTACGAGTATCCACTTGAATTTCACGGATTAATTTGGGGAAGCTATCTTTAGAGAGTACAGGTAAATCACGTGACCCGTTTAAGGTAACTTCTATTGCACCATAGGGACAAGTTACATCACAGATGCCGCAAAAATTACATTTAGACAAATCAAAGTCTATTTTAGCTTTCTGGGCAGTTCCGTCGGGGGTTTTTCTTTGTTTTTGTATTGTTATGGCCTCTTTGGGACAAGCAAAAAAACATATTTGGCAACCTACACAGCGGTTTTTATTGAGAAGTAACTTGTAGGTTTTAGTCTGTAAAACCCACTCTAACGTTAAAGAGTCTGCCTCATCTTTTTTTAATTGCTTAAATGGCATCTGTGTATCACCTAGAGGTTTTATACACGGGGTACAAAGGCTCCAGAACCTACAGGAATGATTTTTATTGATGCTGAGCTTTCGTTATAAATATTGCTTGAGGAAATAACGTGTCCGATGATATAATACTAATAAAAAGAATCATGATTAAGTGTGTATTTTTGATTCTTGGAATGTAAATTTATTTGTTTAAACCAATTTATCAGGGTTTCTAATATTAAATAGGCAACCTAAATCAGGAGAACATTGGATTTTTAGGATGTTTAAAATAGCCCATAATGTTATGCTGTTACTACTGACTACTGGTTTACAGATGATTTTTTCTAGGGAAGACAGAACCTGGAAAGTTCTAAAGTTGGTACAACTGATAAAAACAGCTTCAGCATCTGGGGAATCTACGTTTTTAACTATTTCTTCGGCGCAGAAGGGAGATAAATTGCCGATTTGTATATTTTCACGTATATTTAGGAAGCGAGTTTTAACTATTTCAAACCCATGTAGTTGCAGAAAATCAATTTCTTTGTCAGTTACATCTTTTATGTAAGGTGTCGCTAGACTAATTTTTCTAACTTTCAAAGTTTTTAAAGAGGTAATAACAGCTCTAGATGTAGTAATCGCATTGCACCCAGTTAAATTAGTTATTTCTTCTGCAATTTGTCTATCATAATCGAAACCTTTGATTAGACTACCCGAGGTGCAGGCAAACACGATTAATTCTACACATGCATCCTTCAATAATTGCGCAGCAACGTAGACGTCTTTTTCCATTCTACTTAAGTCATTTATTGTCACATCAGTCAAGTGAATTCGAGTAAAATGAAGAGAAACATCATTATTCAGTAAAATTTTTGAGAATTCTTTTTCGACTGTTGTATTTGACGATGGAATTATAACTCCGATCCGATGCATACCAAGAAATATAATACGCTCGCTTAAGACTCTTTGGAGATTAACTTTTAGTTAAGGATTGACTATAAGATTTAGACAACTGCCGGTAGTAGTAAAGAAGAGATTTTAAAATTGCAACAGTAAACAAGCAAAGATAGATTATATGTGCAATAGCAAGTACTGGTTGAGTTATAAACAGTGATTCATCAAATGGGTAGCCAACTGTACTGGGTAATAATACAGTAACCACTGGGATAATTAGAATCAAGTTTGTTTTATTATGAGAGAGAAAAACTCTCCAGTCATCGGTCTTAACTAGAACAGCCATCGCTATAAGAAATAAAGTAAATTCTAAGACTATGTTTACTGGACTGAGAATGTCAATGTAGGGTAATCCATATTCGACAGTTGAAAAAGGCCATAAAAGTAAGAGGTGACCGCCTATTAAGAAATCGCATATTAAAGAGTGAGAGAGCAAAGCCAAAAAGTATGGAATGGCTTTTTTGCGATAAATAATGAATAGTGGAAGAAAAAGCAATACAGCAAATAAAATAGAGTGTGTTGGTCCTCTATGAATTTCTGTGCCCATTAAGAAGTCATAGATTATATCTATGTCAGGTAATATTGAAAGGACTATTAGTAAGGGAACATTTACTGTTGTATTGAGAATTTTTGAAGATCCTTTACCAAGAAGGTAAGCGACGGCCATGTGTCCAACAGCAAACAAAGGTATTTTCCATCCTTGTGACTCACTCATTTCATGTTACTTAACTTTTAAGGATTAGGGTTCACAAATGGATACTACCATTCAAATAAGACATAAAACAACTTTGAATCAACAAAAAAGACTCTTTGAAAGAATTATTGACTAAAATGGTTTTTTAAGTCTTCATTTTTAGGATTACTTCTACATAATTTTGACATAAAAATAAAGGCTAGATTCAAAATTTTGGATACTAAACCTAAACCTGAAAACATGGCTTTGAAGTTGTCAATGTCTGTTCTGTTTACTGCTCCAAGAATAGGAATCATAGCTAAGTATACTATTACAAAAACTGCAAATCCTGCTAAAAGCATTGCCCAGTAGGGCACAATTAAAAGACTAATTAGTAGATATGTAGTCAATGAAGCAATGAATGACGCGGTAAAAATTTTTACGGAAATTTTGAAATCTGCTTTTACTCGGTAGTTTTTCCAACTCCATATTAACCCCCAGACCATACCAGGCATACTTGAAAGTATGTACCCGATTAATCCGCCGATTACAGCGTAAGATGCAGATATTAACCCGTCTGAACCACCTAGTGAATAAGAGAACCCAACTAATAGGTAAGCAAGAGGTAAACCAACTGCCAGAGACAGGAGACTCTGCTTCATTATTTGAGCAGTTTTTCCGATGCCAGATTGGAATGTTCCTAAACTTATGTTTCCAACTAAGGCAAACAGGTTTATTGCCGCAGAGAGAACTAAAAACGTTGGTGCAAAAGGAAACTTGGGTTCAGCGTTAACCAAAAAAAGGGATGCAATAATTCCTTCTTTAGGAAAAAGAGTGTTAACTAAAGGAGCCGCAAGTGTTATCAACATCAAGGTAGCTGGGACAAGTAACAAAGATGTATACTTAACTGAGGAAGCAAAAACGGTCTTCACTAATTCAGGTTCTTTTTCAGGATTCAACTTTGAAAAAACCGGAAATAAAGCAGTAGCAACTGGAAAAGAGACAAAAGTTAAAAGAACAGAGAAGTTAACAGCTGTAAAGTAATTTCCCATCATCCAGCCAAAGTTGTTGCCTGCAGCAACATCGCCTAGACCTGCATAAAAAGACATTGATAAGGCAAAAACTTGCGGTAAAACCCCAATAACAATTGTTGAAACTGTTAGAGGTATACCAAACTTTAACATTGGTTTTAAAGTTTTTTTAATATCGCATTTGCAGCCATTTGATTTACGCAATGGTCTAAACAACACATAATAAACTATGAGTATACTGATTATGCCGCCCGCTAGAATAGAAACCATAGCTGCAGTAACAGCACCCAAAACACCAAAACCTAAAACAATAAGCAGAGGCCCAAGTGCAGTCTTAACTGTTGCTTGAAAAACTTGTGTGAAACTGTTGAGTTTCATTCGTTCATAACCAACAAATATTCCCTGAGCTGCTGCTACAAGTGCCCCAGCAAATATTGACAAAGACATGATAGAAATATACTGTGAGAGTTCAGAAGCACCCAATGGATTGATAAGCAAAGCTAAAGGCTGAGCAATAATAAAACAGACCAAAGACAAAACAGCGCCGCTGATTACTTCAAATATTACACCTGAAACTATTACATCTTGGATTTTGGAGTCTTTTCCAGCAGCCCTTAAGTTAGCAATTTCTTTAGTTAAAGCAGAGTTTATACCCCAATCCCTAAAGAAATTGATAATAGACGCAGGAATCATAGCCATTCCATAGAGTCCTACACCTTCCGCAGGAAGTAACATACCCAACAAAATTGTACCGATAGCCATGATTACTGTAGAACACACTACGCCTAGTAGAAGGTGAAAACTACCTGTTGCAGATGATTTTCCCATCTCCAGAGCTTTACTCATTTAAGCACCAATCTTAAATCCTTGGGTTATAGACGATTTGTTCTTATAAACTTTGGAAAACTCGAAAAACTTTTTTACCTAAAAGAGACCAGTTTTAGTAGGGTAACAATTCTTTAAACGAAAAAAGACAGGATTATCAGAACACACTTTAACGCTTAAGAATTGGGTTAAAAATTTTTAGATGGTAGGGGTAAGCATCTAATATTTAAATTCTACAATAACTTATATTTTTGCAGTGATTCTTAATGGCATTATCGACTACTGTTAAGGAAATTTTTTCAACAGAATTTAATACCGTGTTGGAGAATGAAAGCGCTTCGCGATGTCTTGAAGGATTCCAGAAAGGAGTACCACCAGTATTAGCAGTCACAGATGCACAAGGGCGATATCTAGGAATCGTCGGCAGACGTGCATTCTTTAAATCACGTCTTGATTTAAGCCGCACTAAAGTAAAAAGTTTAATTACAGTACCACCTGAAGCAAACCTCTCAGACTCAATCATTAGAATCGCAAAATTGATGGTAGGAAGTGGACTCAGACAATTACCAGTATTTGATAAGGACAAACTGTTAGGTTTCGTTACTGACGAAGCAGTAATACACACCGCAGTCAATGGAGAATGGGGAAATAATATTGCAGAATCAATTATGACACGTGCACCCCACACTATGGAAGCTAATAGAAGCGTTGGAGCCGTTTTAGGTTTAATGAGGGAGTTCGGAGTGTCACATGTGCCAATTGTCGAGTCTGGACGGCTAGTTGGAATAGTAAGTATCAAAGACATTTTAGAGAGTGTATATCTACCACCCAAACGTATGGGCAACAAAGATGTTGCAGGAGAACAAATCAAAGCATTAGGTATTCCAGCAAAGGGAATAATGAGAAGCCCAGTGATAACAATTAACCCACAAACAAAGCTACGTGAATGCGAGCAAATGATGCATAACCATGACATATCATGTTTATGTGTAGTTGACAGCGACCGACTAATTGGTGTAATTACGAAACTTGATTTTTTGGAACCTATAAGTCAATTAGAAACCACGGAACGACGATTAACAATTCAGTTCAGTTTTAAAGATGTAGACACTAATCCTGAACAGCAAAAGTTCATCATGTCAGAATTTGATTCTTTTACGCATAGATTCCAAGAAGCTTTCCAATCAGGTTCGCTATTTGTGTATATAAAAAGTAATCGAGGTGCTAATATGCGCGGTGGAACGCCGATGGTTCATTGTAGATTACAGTTTAGAACAATACGCGGTAACTTTTATGCTGCTAGTGAAGGTTGGGGAGTTGAACCGACTTTTAAGGTTGCCCTAGACCATCTTGAGCGGCGCTTACTAAGAAGTAAAGAACTTTTGGCATATAACTCCAAATTTGCAAGGGAGTATTTGGATGAGATGAATTTACCGTAAAAGCAGAAAAGGAAGCAGGTAAACTAACATACCATTTTTTTAATGGGTATTTTTAGATAAAGTAAACAAACAAATAGGATAAATCTAAAAATCAAAGGATTATTAAACACAGAGAATTTTAACAGATATATGTCAAATTTGCACAATTGAAAGACAACATGAAAAAGGCTCTAAATCAGAGACTGATTTCAAGACTATTCAACCAATAGCTGACATTTTTGAGTGTTTTTATCTTTTAAAGCTGACTAAACGAGTTTCAGTAAATTTTAAATACAAAATGACCTCAAATACATATTCGAGGTTAATATCGTGGCAAAAGCTGCAAAAAAGACCGCTAAAAAGACCAAAAAGAAGAAATAAGGTCTATTCGCACCCAGTTCCACCTTCAACTATCTTTTTTTATTACTGACAATTAGGGATAACTGAATTAAACATGAAAATGTTTAAGTGTTCAATTTCACTGCAGAATCACTAAAGAAACTTTATCTTCCCATATGCCATAAAATAGGTTAAAACG
>Ga0209723_1004573_pt1 | contig 15223 bp, 12 predicted proteins | sample BiotimSIPDNA_2_FD_185750 | JGI IMG/M metagenome (GOLD analysis project Ga0209723, IMG submission 185750) | Anaerobic biogas reactor microbial communites from Washington, USA - Biogas_R2 time_0 SIP DNA (SPAdes) (version 2) | ecosystem: Engineered > Bioreactor > Anaerobic > Unclassified | place... | reverse complement strand
CTAAGCACGAACCTGCATGGTCGGACCTATACCGTATCGACTGAAAATAAGTTGAACGAGGCGATTTCTGATGCGACTGGCGGCGATATGGAAGATACGATCGTATTTGCCGCCGACATCGTGCTCAATGAGCCATTGTGGCAGATTTTGATGGGCGACGAGACCCTTACCATTGAGGGAAACGGCCATACACTGAGCCGGAATCCGACCGCCCCTACATTCCGTATTCTGGCTGTCGTGAGTGGAACCGTTACCATCAATAACCTGACCATCACTGGAGGTCATTCAGACTCCTACAGTGGAACCATAGTAGACGGCGGCGGCATTTCCAACCAGTCCAGCATGCTGACGCTGAACAACTGCACCATTTCGGGCAACAAAGCCCAAGGCAACGGCGGCGGAATATCCAACCGCCTCGGAGTTTTCGGCCAGTCCAGCTCAGTGACGCTGAACAATTGCACAATCTCGGGCAACACGGCGCTAGGCAATACGGCTAACGGCGGCAATGGCGCCGGGGTTTTCAACGAGTCCGGTGAAATGAAGCTGAACAACTGCACGGTTTCAAACAATTCGGCGGAACGCCACGGCGGCGGGATTTATCACTACGGTGGCACGTTGACGCTTATCCGCAGTATTGTCTCTGGTAACAGTGCGCACGGTGGAGAGTATCAAACGCATGAAGGAGATGAGCTTTATCAGTGGGGAGGCGTCATCAACGCAGATGCCTATAATGTCCTTGGGCACAGCTGGCTGAGAAATGATCAGGCCTTTTGGGACTTCACACCAGGAGCCACGGATAAAAACTGCACCCAAGGTGGAGCCGATTCCATTGAGCTTGAGTTTATCCTGAGTGCATTGGCGGACAATGGCGGGCCGACGCTGACCCATGCGCTAGGTGAGTGGAGCCCTGCGGTCAATATTGCTCCTGCGGTAACGGATGGGGACAATCCAACTCCTTCCACGGACCAGAGGGGAATCGCCCGCCCGCAGGGCTCGAAAGTGGATGCCGGAGCTTATGAGTATGTATGTGACCCATCGATGACCGTGAGTTTGACTACGCTCGACTTCGCGGCTGCCGGCGAGAGTCTCGCCCTCACCGTCAGCTCCAATGTGGTTTGGACGGCCACCAACGCTCCTGACTGGCTCACGATCACCCCAATCTCCGGCATCGGAAACGGAACCGTAACCGTTACCGCATCCGGGAACACCGGCTTGGCTCGCAGTGGAAGCATCACCTTTTCGGCAAATGGCGTTGATGATGCCCACGTGAATATATCGCAGGCAAGCGGAGTCGTCCCACCATCGGTAAGCACTTTCGCGGCCGCGGGAATTGGGCTGGAAGAGGCGACTCTGGGTGGCAACGTGAGCGCTGATGGTGGAGCAGAGGTAACCGAACGCGGGGTGGTCTTCTCTTCGATTGACTCAACTCCTACGATTGGAGAGTCCGGGGTGACTCAAGTGGACATCGGCATTGGCATCGGAGACTTCTCGCAGACCGTGTTTGGCCTGACACCCGGCACGACCTACCACGTACGGGCCTATGCCTCCAATGGTGCGGAGACAGGATACGGGGATGCGATGGAGTTTTCGACTCTTGCGCGGCACTTCTCAGCGAACGAGACTGCCCTGAACCTCGACAGCGGATTGGTCTTTGCCCAAATCGTGGTGAGTGCGAACCTCGAATGGACTGCGGAGTCCTCCGATGATAGCTGGTTGACGGTCAGCCCAACATCTGGCAGCGGTGACGGGACTTTAACCGTTACCGCATCCGCGAACACCGGCTTGGCGCGCAGTGGAAGCATCACTTTCTCTGCAACGGGGGTGCCCCCCGTGACCGTGACCGTGACGCAGGCGGCTGGCGCCGTCCCACCCAATATGGCCCCGCGCTTACAGATCATCGGAAACAAGACCGTCAAGGCCGGACAATCCATTACGTTTCAGGTCATCGCGGATGATGAGGAGGATAACGTGCTCCAGTATTCGGCCGCCAATCCGTGAGGCCATTTCTATCTTCGTGACCGTTGGATTCTTGATTTTGGATTTGCGGGGGTGTTGTTGACGTTTGTAAGGAAACAAACAGAACGTTCTATATGTCGAATCTTCGCGTCCAACTGTTTGAGTCTGAAGAAGGCTGGGCGGTTTCTTGCCCCGATCTTCCGGGTTGTCATTCAGAAGGCCGGGTTCGTGAAGATGCCCTCAACAATATCCGGGAAGCGATAAGGTTATGGCTGGAAGTCGAGGCGGAAGAGTCGGGTATCCGCTCGGTACAGATGATTGAGGTTGCTGTATAGTCCGCACGATACTATGCCGAGAATTCCGGGCATTCACCACAAGGACGCCATTCGGGTATTTGAAAAACCCGGCTTTGTGGTCAAGCGTCAGAGTGGACACATTGTCATGTCAAATGGGAAGACACGTCTCATCATCCCGCGATCAGTATCTATAAATTCGATTACGATGCAATTCAAGGGACGCAGGACTTACGCCCGATCAGTTCAGAGCCCTTCTGTAGTAGCATAACGATCGACTCATCGTATAAAAAGCGAAGGATTAGGTTGGAATCCCATACCCGTCTCGCCGGCTGAGAATCCAGCTGTAGCCCATCCAGCGAGTGGGATGGCATTACCCAGCTGTGACACCTTCCAATGCGGGTGGACTCGGTGAGGCCCGGAGGCGGGCAGCTTAAGTAATTCTACCACGCTCATGATCAAGCCCATCCAGCGAGCCTAGTGAGCGATGTTGAAGCTTCTTTGGTTAAGAACGTTCGCCTGTTAGGCTCACTGAGATCCCCGTAGCCCATCCACCAGACTGAAGCCGATTCTGTGCAGGAGGGGGGTGGTCAGCCTGCCCCGATCACCATTCGAGTGACTCCCTGAGCAGGTTTCTCAGCCGGTCCCAACAAGCTCCATACTGCCCTGTCTCGGCGTACATCAGAACCTGTTGTTGTTTTAGATACGCCGATTCATTTCCCCGATCCATCGCGACCTGGATCATCACCAAGGCTTCTTCAGGACGGCCTTCTTCAATCAGCTTCTGAATCAAAGCGATCGCTTTCAGGGGATCGGACGGGTCGGAAAGATACTGCGACCTGAGGTGATCATATTTCCTGTTTTCTGACAAGGAAATCATCTCCTGCCTCGGTAGCGACTGTAACCCGAGAGAACATGCCAAACCCAGATTGCCAAGTTCAGCAGATTCGTATGCCTGCAACCGCAGCGACGCATCCAGATGATAGGGCATGCGTTGCCTAAGCATCTTCAAAACCTTCACTCCAGATCGCAAATACCAATTGATCAGGAGGCTTTCGCGCTGCTTGGGAGTAAACCCGATCAACTCCGGATTGGAGGCCAACACCCGCTCCAACTCCCGCTCATACAAACCCTGAACGGATGATAACCTCCACAGGTAATCAAACGACAACTCAGGATACAGAACGCTGATTACGCGCAAGCTGCCAAGCTCATCCTTGGGGGCCGCATTCATGATCCGGTGGAATAGTTGGGGCCGCGTATCGTCTCCACTCATGCGGATGGCATCAATCCAGGCATTGATCATCTTGTCCATGTCCAGCCCGGCCCAATACGTACCGTGGAGGAAGGCAACCATTGAGGAACGGGGATTCAAGTACCGCGCACGGCTAAAGGAACTCAATCCAGCCGCATGATCCCCAAGCACATGCACCGACATTATCCCGTGCTGGTTATGGGTCGTCCAAACCAACGGCAAATGACGGACCATTGCATCCGCCTCCATGTGAATCTCACTGGTGCTTCTTCCCGACATCCACTCAAGTGGACGCATCAAGCTGCGGTTCATGCAAACTTCAGATTTCCAAACCCACCCGCGTTCACTGGCTCCGACCCACAGCACCGAGAAGACTACGAGGCAGAAACCAACCAGCCGACTGATCCACGGCAACATCCGGGACAGGATACGTTCACCGCCTGAGGAAGGCAGAAGTCCTAGCAACATCAAAGCCAACATGGCGGTGCCAAGACGATGCCCATTGACTTCAATCAGCGAAAAGGTGGCAAACACCGCAACCGAAACCAACGCGATCATGCGGACGCCATTCCGCTGTACCCACAACTGAACCCGCAGCCATTTGAACAAAAACACAAGTCCAGTCACGACAACCAGGACACCTACGAATCCAAGTTCAGCCCAAAGCCAGAGGATATCGCTCTCAGGATGCAGCACCGATGGAACATCCTGTGTAAGGCTCTGATAAAAAGGAAAAACAAAACGGAAGTTGCCAAGACCAACCCCGAACCAGAAGTGATCCACGCACAGCCCCCACGCATCCAGAATGATCCTGAAACGCAGTTCTCTCCCGATCCCGCGACTCCCAAACAACTCCCCCCATTCCCTTATCAACGCATCCCCGTATATCAATCCGGCGGCTATCGTCATAAGAGCGACCGGAATCGCCCCACGCATCCAGATTTTCCATTTTCGCCAATCCATACGAATCGCGGCAATGATCATGCATCCCACAATCAACGCCACCAATGCGCTGCGACTTCGTCCTTGAAATACTGCCAAACAACACATCGCCCAGCTGAAGCAGAATAAGAGGAGTTTCCAGTGACGCCGCTCGAGAGCTTTCAGCAGAAGCCCAAACGAAAGCATTCCGCCCAAGGCCATAATCATGCCATGCTGATTATGATTCGGAAAATAGCTGAACTGATGGGGTCCGGATACCCAAGGATGCCTCAGATGCATCGATACAGCAATCACCGCAACCAAAGCCAGCAGACCAAGGGCATGCGCCACCAACTCCAAAGCAAATGAACGGCGTTCATGACCTAAGGGAATACCCAGAACCACCAACAACCATCCAAACGCAGCAATCAAAAATACCGCACGTTCGGAAGATAAAAGCGGTTGGGCGGACAATGCTGATCCAAGCTCCATGCCAAGATTTTGCCCCCCGATCCACCAATCCGCACGCGACCATGGAAACGGAAGCCAGGTTGAGATCGATATCCACACCAGCAGGCTGGCCATGCAAATCGGAACCCATCTCCCAGGCAAGGTCTTCGGAGGAAAAATCAGCAAAGCGCTACCCGCGAAGAGAAAAGCGAATCCCTCACTCCAATATTGAGTGCCACCACCCGACGCCACCAGCAGGACTAAGCCGGTGACAGCGAAAGACACGAAGCCCTTGCGATCCGACACAAGCTTTTCTGAAGAAACAGGGGTATGGTTTCGATTCTTCACAAGCGGATCCTATTTCTCTTTCGGAGAAAGGCGACCCGTCTTTTTGCGGATTTCCTCATTTCCAGAATCTCCGCTCTCTTTATGTTGGTACCGGTAGCTCTTGTAACGACCATAGTAGTAATAATCGTTTCCACCAGCCTTCACGTAGTTCATGACAAATCCCCACACCTTGGTTTTGGTCACACTCAAACGCTCGAGCGAAATCTTCACCTGCCGGAAGTTCGTCTGCCCGGATTTCACGACAAAAATCACGTCATCCGCACGGCGCAGCAAGCCGATAGTGTCATCCACCGCAAGAATCGGGGCCGTATCCAGAATCACGAAATCATACTGCTTGCGACACGCTTCGAGAATCGCATCCATTCTTTCGTTCAGGAACAGATCACCGGGATTCTCCTGGGGACGCCCCGCAGAGATCACGCTGAGGTTTCCCAACTCCTGATCCCCCACCAGAATCACATCCTGCACATCCATCTCGGGATGCTCCAGCAGTTCAGCCAATCCGGGATCGCGATCGATTCCGAACTTGTTGTGCAAGTGTCCCCTCCTCAGATCGCAGTCAATCAAGAGCGTCTTGGCTCCCGAATACGCCAAGGTCACGGCGAGGTTGCTGGCCACCGTCGATTTCCCCTCGGCAGGAGCACAGCTCGTCACCAGAAATACCTGTCTGGGCTCTTTCGAGTCCTGCCTATGCAACAGAATCGATGACCTCAAAGCACGGAACGACTCAGCGAACACATCGTCCGCCTCCTTTCTCAAAACCGTGATTTTCGCTTTGGTCTGGGGAATCAACCCGATCACCTTGGAGGAAAACATCCGGCGCAGATCGTCTGCCGAAGTGATCCGGTTATTCAATGCGGCGAGAAGAAACACAATTGCGGCTCCCATCCCCAGACCAAGCGCACCTCCCTGGGCAATTTCACGACGCTTGTCCACCTGCCTGAGCACGGCGGAAGTTGCCGGTACGAGAACCGAAATCAACTCAGTATCGACATTCCTGCCAATATCCAGCCGCTCCTTGCGGCGGATGAGGCTCTCGCGCGTCGACAACAGCCTGCTGAGATTCGAATTCATGGTCTCAAGATCCGCGACACCAAGGCTATATTGAATGACCTCTTCCTCCCATTTGTTTATCTCCGGAAGGAGCGTGTCGATCCGGTTCCGCAAAGCCGATTTCTCCTCCTCAATCTGACCAAAGGCCTGCGCTCTGAAAATCCGGATCCGGTTTGAGAGGATCTCGAGCTCCGCCTCGATATCCATCATCCGTGGATGCTTCGGCTTCAGGTATATCCCGAACTGCTCCTTCATGGCGAGAAGCTGCTGGTGCTGCCGCTTGGTATTCCGGTAGTTTTGCGAGCTTTCAATGGTATCCAGATTCACAACGTCCTGAATCTGGTCCAGCGATACATTCTCATCGAAAGACTCCAATATCCGCAACTGAGTCCTGTAATCTTCGAGACGGGTTTTCAACTCGGACAACCGACCAGCCGCTTTTTCACTCAGTTCCTTGATCGCAATCGTGTTGTTTTCCTGCTGAAAACGCCGGATCGCCTCCTGTATCTGCTGGATCTTCACGTCCAGCTCCCTCAATTCCTCTCCGATTGAAAGCATCACATCATCCGAAGTCTCCAGCCGGGTTTGTCTTCGAAACTCCAGATACGCCTGTATAATCTGAGCCAAATACGCCTGCGTGTATCGGGCATTCCCTCCGCTTGCGACCAACTGGAAAATGTCGGTGGTTCCCTTTCGACCCGCCCACAAAGAAACCCAGTCTTTCTGAATCTCGGGATGCAAAGCCCTCACCCGCTCGGAAGCCCGCTCACTGACCCACTGGCCTGTCATCAGGTGCAACTGATTATCATGGAAGTTTGTCGCCACTTCCCGGAGACGATCCGCCTCCTGAATTTCAATGTTACCCTGGATAATCAATTGAGCCGAAGACTCCCAGGCATCCCGCATCGACTTGACCCGGACGGCTTGAACCAGCAGCCCGATTGAAAGACACAGGAGAAGAATCCACCAATACGATTGCAACAGCAGTCTGGCACGGTGGGACAGACTGCGCAAGGTTTCGCCCAGGTCGGTGTGCCCGCCCTCTCTGCCTGAACTTTCCAAAAAGTCATCCTGCATACTCTAGTCCCTCATCCTGCTCAATGCACATGCCCCGACAGCCGCCAGACGGGCCCGAACTGACACCGACGCAGTATCTCCGCATGCGACAGATTCCGCAAACTTCATTGTCCGATTCCATTTTTCTACGCGATGAATTCCACATCGGCATCATTTGTAATCGAACCAAAAGGCCTCCACTTGAGCTAAAACACCAGGATCCGCTCATCCACCCGGATGATATCGTCCGGACGGATATCCATGTCCTCATCGCGTGATCCATCGTAAACCTTCCGCACATTGATATAGAAGGTATCACTCTTGCCCGAACCATCATCTTTCAAACGGGTGAGCTTCACGCGGGTCTGACGCGCCACATCATTAAAGCCACCCGCCAGTAGAATCGCCCGGCTCACGGTCAGGTCGCGCGTGTTTATGGTGTAGAGCCCCGGACTGTTGACCGCTCCATGTACCGAATACTGCCCACCGATCACGTCTTCCCTCGCCACAATAATGACATCATCGGATTGGATCAGGATGTCTTTCTCAACCATTCCTTTTTCCTGTACCTCCTTGAGGTCAACCACTATGCGATCTTCCTTTTCCGGGTTCTCGGCATCCCTCCGGATCACCGAAACATTGCTCCGGTTGGCACCCTCCGAAAAACCACCGGCCAATGATATCGCGGCACTCAACGTTACCGGCCGGTCACCCGGGAGCGTGATCCGGCCTTGGCTGCGCACCTGTCCATAGACAGTTGCCATCTGACGCATCGATGCCGATTGCAGCTCCACAACCACCGTTGCCCTGTGAAAAAAATCAACCTCCAGCAATGGCTTGATCTCACGCGCCAGAGCATAACATGTCTTACCGGCCGCCTCGACGTCGCCCACTAAGGGAATTCGCACACGTCCCTGAGCATCCACGAGCAAAGTCACCGCCGGAGCCTGCTCCTCGATCACCTGATAAAGCAACCGGTCATCCGCCCGGATCGGGCGTTGGTTGTCGAGAAGATCCATCCGGCTGAAGCTCTCCGCACTATCCGCGGCACTCGCTACGGACAAAACACAAGCCGAAGCGATAAGCGCCCATAGCAACGCCACAATACCGGATCTTCCTGACCCGGCAAAGCGTTTACAGATCGTAGTCAAGGCGGATGATGGCGCCATTCTGTTCAAAACTCCGGTCACGGTTGTCCGAATCCTTCTTCGCATGATGGAAATCCACTGACAAATCAAGGCGATCCGTCAACCCGATTCCGAAACCCAAGGTTGCATAGAAAAGATCATAATCCTCAGCAAAGGGCTTGGGTCCCGAATCCTCCGAAGTGATCCACTGCAGACTACCCTTAATGTCAACGCCCTTTATCCCTTGAAAAAGGAAGTCCCATGCGACCTTGTCCGACACCTGCTCATTGGTAGCGCGGCCATACCCTATCGTCCGGGTGTAGGAAAGCTTGTGGTTGAGGTTCTTACCAAGCAGGTGGAGTATCTCGGCGGAGTACATCCACCCCTCCGTGTCGACGACATCTCCGGCCATGGTTCGGGCAGAATCATACTCCCTGGTCAACCGACCCGCCTTTGCCGCAAACGAAGTCACCGGACTCAGTTCCCAATCCAGCAAAAGTCCAATGTAGAACCCATTGGAATCCACCAATATATCGCGGATGTAGTTATTGTCGGTCCAGCTCGCGGCTCCTCCAACTCCCTTGCCTCTCCCAAGCGGGTAATAGAGAAGCGTGCTCACCGTCCACTCCTCGCGCCGGGTAAAGTCAAACTCCGTGTCCGAGTTGTAGAGATTGTAGTTGGTCACCGACACCGTCCATTCAAAAGGATTGAGCACAGCCATGGCTTCGAGCCCCGCCAGATTCGTCCATCTGCCATATTTGTCCACCTGATAGGCGATTGCGGTCCGATCCTGGTTGATCAACACCGCATTCGAAGGATCCAGAGTGTAGGCGAACTCATCGTAGAGCTTGATCTCAACCGGACCGAAAAGCAACAGGGCTTCCAGTTTGGACTCAGGCGTGATCGTCAACGAGTTGTTCTTCGAATCCAGATAGTCCAAATCCTGATAATCCACCCACGCGGCCCCCACATCAAAACCAACGGAATGATTATCCGACAGTTTCCACTGGAATCCCATCTTCGCCCCATAAGACAAATAGGTGTCGTCCAACGGACCTATCACTCCGGGATGGTCACTGTGGATCGCATGGTCCGGAACCGCCGTTACATTGTCGTTGTATCCATACTCAGCGTTCAGGGAGAAATCGAGCATCACGTCGCCCAACTTGATGTTGTAGCGGTCGCTCTGGGCATACACACCCACTCCCGAAGCCATCATCAACAACCACGCACACACGAACCCGCCTGTCCATGGCATCCCATGTCTCCCCATTGTATTGCACATGTTACAACCCATTTTTCGCGCCCACCGACAATCCGTAAGATCTTGTTGCAGACACAGATCACGCGAGATTTACCCGAATTTAACCAAGTGTCAACTCAGATGCCACGATTTGGCAAGGGTTTATCGAATCTACCGGCCCCTCCCGCTGAAACCGCTTTGTTCGCTTCGGACTTGACCCGTGACGCTTTCCGGTCAAACTGAAGGATCGATTGCCCAATGAGAAAACTACCCCTCAGATATAACCGTTGTGTCTTCCGGCGGTTGCTACTTACCGAACCTGATCGGCCCGGTAATGTCAGCCAGTCTGCACCTTGATTTTTCGATAATCCGGTTCAGCCTGGGCATTACCGGGCTGATCACTTTCAAACGTCCATAATCGGACTCATCCGGAGATACCGGGCTTATATCCATCCGGGCCACCCACGCGCTCAACATTCCCAACGCATTGAATCCAATCACATTCATTAACCTATGAAAAACATCTATATTTCCCATTCGGATCATCGAATCATTTCAAAACTGCTTGAAGACCAGCAAAGGCATGCGGGTAAACACTCACAACCGACAGAAAAGCTCCGGGGAGAATTGGAACGGGCGATCCTGGTGGACCCGGCGGATATCCCGGCAGATGTGGTCAAACTCCACTCCGTCGTTCGCCTTCGCGACCTCGACACCGGAGAGGTCGATGAATGGACCCTGACACTCCCCGATGAAGCGGACGTCGAGAGACGCAAGCTGTCGGTTCTGGCTCCTGTGGGATCCGCCATCATCGGATTCGCAAAAGGGGACAAAATCGACTGGGAGACGCCGGGCGGAACCTGCCACATTCAGATTGAGTCAGTGGAAGAGGAAATCGTAACACCTATCCCCGGTGTCATCCTTTGATCAACCATCCATAAATGACAAACATGCAGAATTTCGACTACATGAGTTGGGTCATCATACCCGGACTGATCTTCCTTGCACGCCTCCTCGACGTGTCAATGGCCACGGTGCGCCATATCCTCGCCAACAAAGGCATGCGGAAAGCGGTTCCGATCATCGGATTCTTCGAAGTCCTCATCTGGCTCGTCGCGATCACCCAGGTCATGCAAAACCTTAACAACATCGCGAGCTACCTCGGATGGGCGTTCGGGTTTTCAGCCGGCACCTACCTGGGCATCGTCATCGAGGAGAAGCTTGCACTGGGATACCAGATTGTCCGGATATTCACACAGGAATCGAGTCCGGACATTCCGGATATTCTCAGAAAACAGCATTTTGGCGTGACCACAGTCGCAGCGCGAGGAGCCAGAGGTCCAGTGGACCTTGTATTCGTGGTAACCCGCAGAAGTCGGCTGCCATTGCTGCTGAATACCCTCAAAACCCATGCGCCTAACCTGTTTTTCACCATTGAGGACGTAAGAAAAGTGGATGCGGGATTCTTTCCGAAGACTGTTCCACTTCCCGATTCGGAGGCCACGACCGATACTGTGGCAACCGATACCACGGCAACATCGACGGATTCTGATGCAACCGCGCGGCGGGCGGAACCTCCCCGGACCTAGCATGGTCCTATCCGGTGGGCTCCGGCAAATGAACTTGCGACTCACCCCTGTCAGGATCATACCTTGATGGCAATGTCCACCGTGCTCAGCGTCCGTAACCTCACCAAGCACTACGGCTCGACCGGAGGAGTATCCGATATCAGCTTTGAGGTGGACGCGGGTGAGATCGTCGGACTGCTGGGCCCAAACGGTGCGGGAAAGACCACTACTGTGGAGTGCATTCTCGGATTGCGATCCCCGGACTCCGGTCAAATCCGGGTTAATGGAATCGACGCCAGGACTGACCCGGACGGCGTTCGCCGCATTACGGGCGCCCTCCTTCAAAGCACGGCACTCCAGGATACGATGTCACCAAGGGATGCGGTTCGCCTCTTCGGATCCTTCTACAGTCCGGCACCCGATGTGGCGCAAAACCTCGCCCGCTTCGGGATTCTTCCGCAGGCAGATGTTCCGTTTCAGCATCTTTCAGGCGGCCAGCGCCAACGGCTCGCGCTCGCGCTCGCGTTCCTTCACAATCCCGGACTCGTGATCCTGGATGAACCAAGCGCAGGGCTCGATCCAGCCGCACGCCGGGATCTGCTCGACTGCATTGTCGCAGAAAAGAAAAGAAACCGCGCCATACTCCTCTGCACCCACCACATCGATGAAGCCGCACGCATTTGCGATCGGGTTATCATTCTGGACTCCGGCCGCCTTGTCGCACAAGGCACCCCGAACAGCCTGATCTCCAGAAGTCCAGACACGGTATCCATACAACTCCGGACCTCATCTGATCCAGATGCTGGGGACTTGAAATCCATCCCGGGAATCACAGATATCAAGCAGGCAAACGACTCGTTCATTCTATCCTCAAACCTTCCCAACCAAAGCATTCAGGGTATCGGGATTCTCATGGAAAAGACAGGAAACTGTATTACCGAACTCCACCTTCAAGGCGCCAATCTCGAGGATGCGTTTATGGAGCTCACGAGCAAAGCATCTTCCCCGGATCCAGCTCATCCTTCAAATCCCGAACCCAAAGACCCCGAATGATCAAGGGACTGTGGCGCCATTTCCTGCTCACGCTCCGGTTGAATTTCCGTAGCGGGCGGGCCATCGTGTATGGCTACATCATGCCCATCCTCTTCCTCGTCGGATTCGGCACGGTATTCCGGACTGGAGAGCCCCGACTCCTATACGAGATTGGCCAGATCTTCACCATCACCATTCTCGGAAGCGCCTGCCTCGGAATGCCAACCGCCCTCGTCGCCGAACGCGATAAAGGAGTATGGCGGCGCTATCAACTGCTTCCCGTGCCCATCAATGCGCTTCTTTCCGGAGTATTGCTGGTCAGGGTCATCCTTGCAGGCACAGCGGTTTGCCTTCAAATAGTCCTCGCCCATTGGATCTACGGCACGCCAGTCCCCTCATCTCCCTTTCCGTTCGCGCTGGCATTCACCGTTGTGGTGTTCGCCTTCATGGGTGTAGGACTCATCCTCACCTCCCTCGCGAAAGATGTCCCATCGGTTCAGGCACTCGGCCAATGTGTTTTTCTTCCCATGATCCTGATCGGAGGAGTGGGAGTGCCCCTCTACGCCTTGCCCGATTGGTGCCGGCAGATTGCCTCATTCATGCCCGGGCGCTATGCCGTGGAGCTCCTCCAGTCGGCCTACCAGAAAAGCACCATGAGCTCCTTTGCCGTTTACCCGGCACTGATCCTCATCCTCATGGGAGTCGCCGCCTACATCGCTGGGCTAAGGTTACTCGACTGGGAACAGTCCCGTCCAAAGGGCCGGCGAATCCGATCCGCCTTGTGGATCGCACTGGCCCTCGCTTCATGGATTGGCGCCGGAATCACCACCCTTCGTCTCGACCGGATTTCTCCGCTTCAACTGGCAAACCATCCATCCTTTCTTTCCATCGATCAGGCATCCATCGAGTCCATCACTTACGATGGACTCCCCGACGACCACGGCATCTACACGCCGCTCGCCCCTCCCCTCAACACCGATCAGCGCATGACCCACCGGATGCGCGAATTCGCTCCACGCCTCAGACAATGGGATCCCGGACTCAAAGGCGATACGGGACAAAGGGTTCGTAACCTCATCTCGGTCGCGGCGATCGCCGACATCACACAGGACAACTCAGAAGCGATCATCGCACGCCAAATCTACGACTTTCTGCAAGCCTCATTCGACAAAAAAGACCTCACCCATGCGCTCGCATGGATTGCCCTCTCGCCGGATAACGGATCCGTCGTTTCCGCCGCCCCCGAACTCGGACTCAAGGGGGAAGCCCACCCGGACATCATCCGCGAACGCAGCGCATGGTATGCCCGCAAATTCCTCGGACGCATCCTCGGGCACATACCCGACCCACCGCCTTGATCGCCAGGGCCCACGGATTATCACCCATCACTCCGGGAAAACAATTCAGGGCCGCCCTTAGGAGGCGTTTTAAGATCGACTCCGGATGCAGCGGGAACTCAGCCACCAGGCAATTCCCGCGATGGCGAAAACCGCACCGGCTATCCATAGGCCAAGCGCGCCTTGCCATGCCATGGTTCCCGCCCATGCATAGATTATTGCCGGAGGAATGGTTCCCAGAACGATCGGCAGCACAACCCGTCGCAGACTCATCCCGCTGACGCCAGCCATAATCACAACCGTCTCCGAGAGAATCGGAATCATCCGCGACAACATCAGCGCCACCAACCCATATCGATTGAGGAGGTCTCGAGCCTTCGTCTTGTCCGCTTCGGAAACCGCCTTATCCAAAATCCGCCCTCCTCTTCTGCCCAGCCCCCAACCGATCAACGAACCGACCACGCTCGCCATAACCGACAGCAGAAATCCGCCCCAGATCCCGAACGCCGCCCCGTGTGCAATCATGATGATGCTCGAAGGCACCGGAATAAACACATCCGCGACAAGCAATCCACCGCCCACCAGTGCGGCAATCACTCCGCCTCTGAGGATGTGAGTTGAGGGATCCGTCAACAGGGGAATCCCAAGCGATTCGACGACCAGAAACGAGACCAATATGATACCGGCCAAAACCGATGCACTGATGAGATAAGGGCGCACCCATCCAGAGATTGCGGCTACGCCAAGCACTGTCAAGCAACTGGCTAACCGGAGTGTCCACCCTGAATAGCCGTCGCGGCCCGGAGATTCGGGTGAATATTCCGCAGAGGCCACATGAAACCGTATCAGCGATTTCCGCGAACCAAAATCACCCGGAAGCCGATGCACGGATCGCGGGTCGTGGCGGCAAGGGTTTTTCCGTAATCACACCTGAGTTCAGTCTCAAGCGCGTCAGCGTAATGCCCACCTCGCGACTCCCCCAAGCCATTTACCGGAGAACCAACCCATTCGCTCACGTTTCCACTGATCCCGAACAGCCCCCACTCGTTCACACCGCTATCCTCGACCGATGCCATGCCGGTGAATCCATCTTCATATCCGGAAATATGGGCCTCACCGCCATTGGACTCTCCAAAACCCACATCCGCAAGATTGCCGTAAGAAGGAGGCCACTGATTACCCCAAGGATAGTTACGGGCATCACCACATCGGGAATACACCATCCATTGTTCAACAGAGGGCAAACCGAGCCGCCACCCTGCATATTGCCCGCCATAGCTACGGTTTACCCAATCCACAAAAGCCATGGCATCCTCCAGACTCACGTTCACCACCGGATAACGATCCGGATCATCGATCGCAACCGATGAATGACCGGGACGAAAACTTCTGAACTGACCCAGGGTAACCTCATACTTGCCAACCCATGCGTCCATCAATTCCACCCATTCCATCTCAATGCTCTGTCGATTGCCGATCCGGATGGAAAACGCATCACCGGTTCTTGGCCCGATCACCGGTCTCAGCATAATCTCAAGTGTGTCCACTGATCGCGGCTGCGCACGAATCGTGTGGCTCCAATCC
>Ga0209723_1004566_pt1 | contig 15241 bp, 9 predicted proteins | sample BiotimSIPDNA_2_FD_185750 | JGI IMG/M metagenome (GOLD analysis project Ga0209723, IMG submission 185750) | Anaerobic biogas reactor microbial communites from Washington, USA - Biogas_R2 time_0 SIP DNA (SPAdes) (version 2) | ecosystem: Engineered > Bioreactor > Anaerobic > Unclassified | place... | reverse complement strand
GTCGCATTTGTAGGGGCAACCCTTGTGGTTGCCCCTTGAGATGCGGGCGGACATAAAGCCCGCCCCTACAAAATACAAATACAATTTATTTATGTCATTATTTGTTGACTTTTGGAGCAAATCATTATAGTATAAACGGGTTAGAATAATCTTAATAAATAATAAATTCATGTTGGCCGTTATCAAAACCGGCGGGAAGCAGTATATCGTGACTCCCGGGCAAAAATTGAAGGTGGAAAAATTGGCGGGAGAAGAGGGTGCCGCGATTAAATTTGAAGAAGTTTTATTGGTGGAAGGGGATGATAAGAAGGTTTCCGTGGGACAGCCCGTGGTAGCCGGCGTGGCCGTGTCCGCCAAAATTGTGGCGCAAACCAAGGGCCCCAAGGTGATCGCCTATAAATACAAAGCCAAGAAGCGCTATCATCTGAAAAAAGGCCATCGCCAGCAGTTGACTGAAGTGGAAATAACGGGGGTTGAACTAAAGTAATTATTATCAAAACCGCTCCAATTTTGGAGCGGTTTTTAAGTTTCAAAATTACACTTTTCGTTTTAAAATTTCCACTTCGGCACGCAAATCCATCAAATCAATATTGCGTGCGGCACCCGCTAAATTTGTTTCAATCCGCGCTTGCCCGGCCTTCAATTCGGTAACACTTCGCTCAACACACTCAATTCTCTCGATCTGTTCCAAGAATCCCTGTTGCATTTTTATCAACAACTGTTCGGAGGTATCATCAATTTTTTTATCTACCGCGTCAATTTTTTTATCCAAAATCCCAAACTTGGTGTCAATTTTCTTGTCCAAAATACCAAACTTGCTGTCAATTTTCTTGTCCAAAACCTCAAACTTGCTGTCAATTTTCTTGTCCAAAATCCCAAACTTGCTGTCAATTTTCTTGTCCAAAATACCAAACTTGCTGTCAATTTTCTTGTCCAGAGTTGAAAATCCCGCCGCCATGGTTTGCGCCAGCGACTCCAAAGTTACCGGTTGTTTTTTTGACGATTTGTCCATAATCGCAATTAACTTCCTTTAGTATTTTTATTATACAAAACCCGCACAGACAATGTCAATTTTTTCCATTTTTTCCAAATTGTCATTTGTCCCAAATTTGACAAAACCCCAATTTTATGCTATGGTGCACCCAGTTCCAATCAAATTGAATAATAAAGGAGGTGATTTGATTGGGAAGAAAGAAAATAATCCTGCATATTGCGGGATATACGGTAGACGATATGAAAGCTCAGCGAAGAAGACGAGTGGATATTCCGTCACTTAGAAAAAAATATGCCGAATGGGATATCGAACTCAGAGAATTACGCGTCTGGCCCTTTGGGTTAACAAAAATCCCCGTCTTTGAAGCTGTCGAAGAGGCACAGCTGGAAGTAGATGAGGTATATGAAGAAAATCCAAATGCCTTAATCGGCTTAAGCGGCCATTCGTTGGGCGGTATTATAGCGATGATAACTGCTTATTCAATGGACGTAGACTTTCTTATTCTTGAAGACGTGCCGTTCGGAGGATCGCCTGATTGGGTTCTTAAATTTGGTAAGTTTGATCTTACCAATGAAGCTGTAATTACCGGACTCCGTAATAACAGCGAAGGACTCAAATTCATAGATGGGGCACTTGAAGAGAAAAAATTTTGGCCGCCAATTCTTGAAATCAGAGGATGGTTCGCCATTGGCGGACAGCTACTCTTCGGATCGTTTCCAAATACCGGTTTTGGAAAAGTAGCGAGATTCCCATTGCTTAACCACCACCAAGTTTGGAAGCATCAAAAAGTAGTCAATGAAGTCATACACTTCATTCAGTCGGTCGCCATAACCGCTGACACTTCGGGTTCCCTCGAGGGTTAAATTCTCGGGGCTCTTTTTTTATGCGGGTGCGAATCGCAATCAAGTTGCATAGGTGCCACCTATGCAATTATCGCGTTCTTTTATTTTGGGCGGGTTTTTGGTATGTTGAGGATATGAAGGATGATATTGAAAATGATTTGCAAAAATATCGGGATTTAATGAAAGATTTGGCGCGCGAGATGCCCCAAATTGTTTTGGCGTATATTTTCGGTTCCACGGCCACAAACACGCGCGGGCCGATGAGTGATTATGATTTCGCGGTCTATTTGGATGAGCCGGACATAAAAAAGAGATACGACATTAAGTTTAGCTTGATGGGAAAACTATCGCAGGCTTTAAAAACCAACAAAGTGGATGTGGCGGTGATAAACGACACGGATAATGTGTATCTCAAGCACGCGATCATCAGCAAAGGCAAAATCCTCTTTGAAAAAGAGCCGCATAAGGTTATTGTTGAGCCGAAAATTTTAAACGAATACTTTGACTTTCGTATGCTTATTGACAAATATCAAAAAATAAAATGACCACAATTAACGCCATTGAATCCAAATTGAAAGCGATTGACGAATATTACGCTCAATTGATGAATTATCGCCAACATTCGCAAGAAAGCTTGAAAGATGACGCCACTCTCAAAGGCGCTCTGGAGCGATACTTATATTTAATCTGCCAATCCGCGATTGATTTGGGCGAAGCGGTGATTGCGTTCAAGGATTTTTACCGCCCCACTTCATATGCCGATGTTTTTGAAACTTTGAAAGAAAAGAATATTATTTCTATTGAGCTGGCGCAAAAAATGATTAAAATGACCGGTTTTAGAAATTCAATCATCCACGACTACCAGAAATTTGATTTTGGCATTGCCTATGAAGTTTTAATGTCCGGCATTGATGACATTAAAGAATTTGAATCCATTATCAAAAAATACCTGAATTTGTAATTTTTTTGGGCTTAGTTATTAATGATCAATGATTAATGATTTTATATTCCCAGTTGTTCTTCGCTTGCCGCGTATTGGCCGCCTTGGTCGGAAAATTCGTAGCCTTCGGTGTAGTTTTTGAAGCACACGGTGCGTTCGTCAAAAAACAGGTTTTGCTTGCCCACCGGGCCGTTGCGGTGCTTGGCAACAATGATTTCGGCAATGCCTTTCTTTTCGCTGTTTTCGCGATAACGGTCTTCGCGATAAATAAACATTACCACGTCGGCGTCCTGCTCAATGGCGCCGGATTCCCGCAGATCGGACAACTTGGGCACCGGCGGGATGCGTTGTTCCACCGCGCGGGAAAGCTGGGATAGGACAAGGATGGGGATATTGAGTTCCCGTGCCAACCCTTTCAGGGCGCGAGAATTTTCCGAAACTTGTTGGACGGGGCTGGCCATGCGGTTGAGTGGCTCCATCAATTGCAGGTAGTCAATCACCAATAATCCCAAGCCGTTTTCCGCTTGCAAGCGGCGCGACAACGCTTTCATCTGCAAAACGGACGGGGAGCCGACATCATCAATAAACAGCGGCATTTCCGCCAGAATTCCCAGCGCCCGCTGGATATTTTCAAAGTCTTCGGTTTGCAGTCGGCCGGTGCGGATTTTCCACAAATCCACCCCCGAATAGGCCGAAATCAAGCGATCCACCATTTGGTCTTTTGACATTTCCAGCGAAAACACGCCCACGGGAATTTTTTCCGTGGCGGCGATATTGGCGGCGATATTCAACGCCAGCGTGGACTTACCCAACGACGGCCGCGCCGCCAGAATCACCAGATCGGATTTCTGCAAACCCGAAAGCATTTTGTCCAGATCAACAAAACCGGTGGGCAGGCCGCGCGTGCCGCTTCCTTGCGACAATCGTTCAATGCGGTCAAACGCGTCCGGTAAAGTTTCTTTAATGGCGGTAAATTCCTGGGAAATTCCTTTTTGCGCGATATTGAAAATCTTTTTTTCCGCGGCATCCAGCACCGTTTCCAGGTCCTCGCTTTCGTCATAGCCAAGCATTTCAATATCGCGCGACACCGAGATTAAGTCGCGCAAGACCCGCTTGTGGCGCACGATTCGGGCATAGGACGCCACGTGTCCGAAGCTGGGCACCAGATTGACCAGTTCGGTCAAGTAAGTACTGCCGCCGATTGCTTCCAATTCGCCCTTTTCTTTCAAACGATTGGAAACCGATAAAAAATCAATCGGGTCGCCTTTTTCAAACAACTCGCGGCATACTTCATAGATTGTGCGATGATTGTGCTTGTAAAAATCGTCGGACGACAAAACATCCGCGACTTTGCTCATCGCGTTATGATCCAGCATCAGGCAACTCAATACCGATTGCTCAATTTCCAAATTTTGGGGCGGGATTTTTCCCGGAATATTGTCGCCGGCCATAAAGGATTTCTTGATTGTCCATCCTAGCAAAACCAAAGAGGAAACACAACCATTGACAATCGGAAGCGGTTGGGCTATACACTTGCTTATGCCCGGCATTTGGAATTACCGGCAAAGGAGGAAAAAACATTAACAGCAATTGTTCATTGTCTCCTGTTCTTAGCAGAATAAGAGATGAAAATATAAGGCGGAAAAGGCAAAGAAATCAAAAAATTTCTATTATATTGATTCTTGCTATAATTACAATTTTTTGTATATTTATAGCGGATTTTTCCACCTTTTTCTTTCAAATTTTTTCAAACCGTTTTGGAAAAATTTGACAGGAAACGCAAGTCCTTGACATTGATTTTAAAAAAAGGTAAGCTGTCACTGTTGCCGAGTTAATCATAAAAACATGGCGGACAAAAAAGCACCTGCAAAAAAAACGGATAAGAAAAAACCCGCACCCAAAATTTGCACCTGTTCCTGCAATTCCTGCCCGAGCAAGTAAACGTTTTGGCGAAAAGTTAACGGCAAGAAAAAAGTCATAATAAATTGTATGATATTATGATTTTTTGTTTGTTTTTAACAAGCAGTTGGAATTGCCGAGGGGTGACCGAGCGCGAGCGAGGAAATCCCGAGGCGAGCACGCCGAGGGGTGAGAACTTCTAAAATTGAATAGCGAAATATTTTTAATTTTCCACAAAAATATTTCGTGAGCCAAAAGTCGCGTGCGCTTTAACAAAAGCACGCAAAGAATTTTTTGAAGTTGTCTTGGACTCTTTTACTGAGGATTTGATCCTGGTCCAGGATGAACGCTGGCAATGTGGATAAGGCATGCAAGTCGAGCGGATCAAGTGTCTTGCACAAGGGAATTCTGATTAGTGGTAAGTTGAGTCTCAACAAAGGATGCAGTATTGATTTTTGAAACGGCCTTGAATATGTTGAGCGAGTATTTGCGAGTAGTTAGGATTTTCCTGTGCAAGATGCTTGGTTAGCGGCGAACGGGTTAGTAACACGTAGGTAATTTACCATTGACACGGGCATAGCCCGTCGAAAGACGGAGTAATTCCCGATGTCAAGTTCATTCCTAAGAATGAACTTGAAAGGCGCAAGCCGGTCATTGATGAGCCTGCGAACTATCAGCTTGTTGGCGGGGTAACGGCCCACCAAGGCGATGACGGTTAGGGGGAGTGAGAGCTTGTTCCCCAACACTGGGACTGCGACACGGCCCAGACACCTACGGGTGGCAGCAGCCGAGAATATTGGACAATGGGCGAAAGCCTGATCCAGCGACATTGCGTGGAGGATGAAGACGTTCGCGCCGTAAACTCCTTTTATAGGGAAAGAAGTAATTGACGGTACCCTATGAATAAGCGGGGGCTAATTCTGTGCCAGCAGCAGCGGTAATACAGAACCCGCAAGCGTTATCCGGATTTATTGGGCGTAAAGTGTTCGTAGGCGGTTCGGAAAGTCTGATATCAAATATCCGGGCTCAACCCGGGGCGAGTATTGGAAACTTCCGAACTTGAAGGTGCTAGGGGCTATCGGAACGCACGGTGTAGGGGTGAAATCCGTTGATATCGTGCGGAACACCAAAAGCGAAGGCAGATAGCTGGGGCATTCTTGACGCTGAGGAACGAAAGCGTGGGGAGCAAAAAGGATTAGATACCCTTGTAGTCCACGCCCTAAACGATGGACACTGGTTGCTTGAAGTGTCGACCCTTCAAGTGGCGAAGCTAACGCGTTAAGTGTCCCGCCTGGGAAGTACGGCCGCAAGGCTAAAACTCAAAGGAATAGACGGGGGCTCACACAAGCGGTGGATCATGTGGCTTAATTCGATAACAAACGAGTAACCTTACCTGGCTAAGACGCCCGACGACGTCTCCGTGAAAGCGGAGTTTCCCACAAGGACGGCGGGACAGGTGCTGCATGGTTGTCGTCAGCAGGTGTCGTAAGATGCACGCTTAGATGCCGTAACCTGCGCAACCCTTATCGTATGTTTTACTTGTCATACGAAACTGCCGGGGACAACCCGGAGGAAGGCGAGGATGACGCCAAATCAGCATGGCCTTTGACAGCCAGGGCCGCACACGTGATACAATGGCCGTTACAAAGGGAAGCCAAGCCGCAAGGCGGAGCTAATCCCATCAAAAACGGCCCCAGTTCGGATTGAGGTCTGCAATTCGACCTCATGAAGCCGGAATCGCTAGTAAACGTGAATCATCACGTCACGTTGAATATGTTCCTGAGCCTTGTACTCACCGCCCGTCACGCCAAGCGAGCTGGGAACAGCCGAAGCGCCCCGCAAGGGGAACTAAGCTGGATTCAGTGAGAGGGGCGAAGTCGTAACAAGGCACGGGTAGGGGAACCTGCTCGTGGATCAATTAATTTACATTTTTGAGTGTCGGCTTTAGTTGAGGGATGAGAATTCTTCTCTTAACTTCAAGACGCTTATCGGTTCGTCTTTAATAAACCGGTTTTCGAAAGTCCAAGGCGACTTCAAGAAATTCTACCAAAAACAAAACGGCGCTAAAACGCTGTTTTGTTTTTGAAAATCCCAAATCCCAAGCACCAAATCCCAAATAAATCCAAAATCTAAAAATCAACCCGTGTCGCGCATTTTGGAATTCTGCATTTCGGGATCTACCCCCATGCTTGTCCTGAGTTAGTCCGAGGGATAATCACGGTCGGTTAGATCCCAATAACAGCATTTGTAATTTTACCCCGATAAGAAAGCCCATCAAGCAAAAATCACGGCAAAAAAAGGAAAAAAGGGACAACAAAAAAAAGGAGTTGACTCAAATCCCTTTTTTTATTTATGCGCACATTTAAGTGGGATTTGATATTTTTTGCCATGGCAAAAATATCAAATCGGATTGACGGAGAAGAAATCTGGCGAAATAAAAACAGGGATCAAAAAAATTCCTTACATTTTTTGCGGTCGCAAATTTTGTCAGGAATTGCGCGATGGCTTGTTTTTTTGCCAAAAACAAGTATAATGGCTTTGTTTGCGCGCCGCAGTATTTGGATTTTGATATTTGGATTTGATTTTTGACATTTCAATGGGTTGGTACCCAAGTAGCCAAAGGGGCCGCGCTGTAAACGCGGTGGCTCTGCCTTCGGGGGTGCAAATCCCTCCCAGCCCACATAAAAATTTAAAATTAAAATATCAAAATGTAAAATTTTGGTATTCGCTTTCAGCGAATTATTTTATAAAAATTATCGCAAAGCGATACGATAATTTTGATTTTTACATTTTTAACCGAAAATGCCCGGGTAGCTCAGAGGCAGAGCAACTCCATGGTAAGGAGTAGGTCGGAGGTTCAACTCCTCTCTCGGGCTCATAAAAGTTAAAATTTAAGATTTAAAAAGGAAAAAAATAATTAAAAATTAAAAACCGGTTTTCGTTTTTAATTTTTCATTTTTACTTTTTAATTTGAAACATGGCCACAAAAAAGAAACCTTTCGTAAAAATGACATGCCCGGTTTGCAAAGAGATCAATTACCGCAGCCACAAATCCAAAACGATGGAAGGCAAGCTGGAATTGTCAAAGTTTTGCAACACTTGCAGAAAGCACACCAAACACAAGGAAGCCAAAAAATAGAATCGCTGAGTCGCGCTGAACGGCGAATCGCCGAATATCAAAAAATCCGCGTTGCGGATTTTTTGTAAAAAATAGCGCCAAATCTGATCTTTGGTCAAGCTAAGTGCTTTTTGATGAAAGCCCGGCCGGAGCCGGATTTGAGATATTTTTCAAATTCAAAGGATTTGTATTTGTCGGGGATAGCAAAATACGAATTGGCGGGCATCGCCCGCTGAAACCAAGCCGAAAGGGCGAAGCCCGCCTTCGCTCTTTTTTGCAAAGCAAAAAAGAGAAAGCAGGGGTGCCAGGACTTGAACCTGAAACGAAGGTTTTGGAGACCTTTGTGATGCCAATTTCACCACACCCCCGGATAGTTAATATCTAGCAAATAATCACACTTGGCGCAAGGATAGCCGCGCCGGCAATAATAGAAGCAAACAATGGCAACAATTGACGGGAAGGAGAATTTTGGTAGGATGGAGCTATAATCAAAATTCAATTATAAAATTAAAACAATGGAAAAGATCAATTTAAAGGCCGCGGTTTGGAAAGAAGACAAACAATATGTTTCGCAATGCCTCAATGTTGATGTGGCTAGTTTCGGTGCGACCAAAAAAAAAGCAATGGAAAACCTCAAAGAAGCACTGGAGTTGTATTTTGAAGATCAAGATATTTCCCAAATCAATAAAGTGGAACGGCCGGATGTTTTCTCGCTTACTTTAACCAATGCCTAATCCGATACAAACAAAAAAAAGTTATCAAAACTTTGGAGAAAAATGGTTTCGTTTTTGTTTCTCAAAATGGTAGCCATGCCAAATATCGCAAAAGCGGCGCGGCGAATTTGACGGCAATCGTGCCGATTCACGGCAAGGAAATTCTTTACGGAACTTTCCGTTCAATAATGCGCCAATCGCAATTGCCTGAAAGCAAATTTCGCAATTCTTAAAAAAATGACAAAGATGAAATTCAAGCCCAATACAAAAACAGGAACAGGAAAAAAAATAAAGGTTCCGAAAAAGGTGGAAGGGTTTTTGGCGAAGGTTGGCGCGAAATATGAATTGGTCGGGCACCGCACGGTCTATACCGCGTTTGATAAGGCGGCAACTTTGAAGATTAAACCCGGCACGGTGGCAAAGGTTTTGACGCTTAAAATCGGCAAAGAATTGGTGTTGGCGGCGATGGGCAGCGACAAGAATTTGAATATTGAAAAATTGCAGAAACTCGCAAAAACCGAGAAAATCGCCTTTGCCAAGGAAAAAGCGATCGTTGAAACTTTCAAAGGTATTGACCCGGGCGCGATTCCGCCGTTTGCCGGATTGTGGAACCTGCCGGTTTTTTGCGACAAAAAAATTTTGGAATCGCCCAAAATAATTTTGTCGGCGGGAAGCTATGAATCCTCGCTGGTGATAATTTCGGCGGGCTTCAAAAAAGCCAACCCGGAAATGGTTGTTGGCATAATTTCCGCGCCAAAGCCAAAGCAAAAAAAGCCGGCCAAAAAACCCAACATTGCCAAACAAACTAAAAAACGGAAATAATCCGTTTTTTTGATTGTGGGCGATGAAGGAATCGGACCTTCGGCCTCCGTCTTATCAGGACGGCGTTATACCACTTAACTAATCGCCCGAAAACAAAGTAATTCTACCTCATTTTTCAAAAATTGCAAATCTGCTTTTGCAAAGGTCTAACCTTTGCGGCAAAGGTTAGACCTTTGCAGGTATTCGCGGGAGCATTGGGGATAAAGCGGGTTGCGCGAGAAATATTTTTATTGGTATAATGAAGGAATGCAAAATAATCGCTGATTTTTTGTGTTGAAAGAAAATTTGGAAAGAAAATTTGGAATGACAGGAAAAGGGAAAACCATTATTTTGCTTTCGTGCGCCGCAATAATCCTGATGGCGGTTTTGGGTTGGTCATATTTCACCATCGCGCAAAACAATTGGCAAAATTTTGCACCGCAAACCGAAAAAATCAAAATCCTGCTCGCGGCCATGGAATCCGAGGGCGACGGCTGGCAAAATATTAACGCGGTTTTTATGCAAGATCTGGGCGACACTGCCGCAATCGGCGAATTTAATCAGCAAAATTCCGCGTGGTTTGACGATTCCTTGCCGCCGGAACTGTCAGGAGAAGAAAAAACGCCGGCATCAGCTCCAGAAACAGAGCCGGAATCAACGCAAGCGCCGCAATCGGAATCCGAATCCGAAGCGGGGATAGAAGCAAAAGACGAAACAGCGGATGAAACAGATCGCGCGGACCAACCGCAATTACAGTCCGCGCCGGAAACGGAGCCGGAAGTTGCGCCGGAAACGGAATTTGATGATGCTCCACCGGCGGAAGAAATCCAGCCCGACCCGATTGAGAACAACTCGGCCGCGATTGACACGCCGCCCTACGCAACCAAAACTTGTTCAATAAAACCGCAAACTCTGCTAAACATTCTTGAATCGTTTGGAAACAACCAAAATTCCAGCTCCACGGATGAAAACACTGATGAAAAAGACGCCCAAGAAGAAGCAATCTTGGAATCTTTGCCGGAAACAACCCAAGATTCGCGGGATAAAAACGCACCCGACCAGGTGCCGGAAGAAAATATAAGCGGCGCAGAAGAATCAATCGGCGAAATAAAAAATGAAGCCGCCAAAGCGCCGAAAGAACCAGAAAAACCCAAAGAAGAACCAACCGATGGCGCGCCCGAAGAAAGCAACACGCAAGATATTCCGGCCGAAGAACTGCCGCAAGCGCCGCAAAAGATCATCACCACCCGGCCGGCGTTTGAAGAAGGATTTGTTTTGTCAAAATTCGGCGCGGGGGAGGTGCCGCAAAACGCCAAAATTAACAGCGCGCAGATCCGCTTTTCTTTCGCGGCCGGCGCGCCGGCGCAAGCAACGCCCGAGCCGAATGAGTTGGCCGTGAGTTATTCTTTGGCCGGATCCGAATGGCAAGACGCAGTAGCGATCATGCTGGACCAAGAAATCTCCAACCAAACCAACGGCGGTTATTTTTTGGCGGCTTTGCCGCAAATTGAACATTTTGCCGATCTGGAAAACCTGCGCGTCAAATTTACCTATCGCGCCAACTATCCGGGCCGCGGCCAGATTGCGTTCGTTGACGCGGTTTGGGTGGAAATCGATTATGAAACGCCGCCCGACAAAGAAGATCTGGCCCGGGAAATGCGGCAAAAGATCAACGAACGGTTTTTCAAACAGGACCAAACGCCGGAATTCGTTTTTTCCGGTTTGGAAAATAAAAAGAATTTTTTTCAAAAGATATTTTCCTGGTTCAAGCGCGAAAAGAGGGAAGTGAGCGTGGTTCTTGTGAATCCGCGGGGAGAAGAAACCGGCGAAGGAATTTTTATCGACGGCGCGGCCGTCAAAATTTCGCGCCCGCGGCCCAACCAATTCCGCCCGGGGAAATACACCGTCAAATTAAAAATAAAAGATGGCGATAATATCACCCAAGAGGAACAATCGTTTGAATGGGGAGTGTTCACGTTGAATCCCGACAAGTCGGTTTATAAAACCGGCGACACCGCCAATTTGTTTTTTGGCGTTTTGGACCAATACGGCCACACGATTTGCGATGCCGATATCATTTTGACCGTCACCGGCCCGGACGGCAACCAATCCAATCCCGAGGTTTTGCCCGGCGGCGATTGCGGCATGGACAATGTCACCAACACGCCGGATTATTCGGCCTCCTATCCGGTTTTGTCCCCGGGCATCTATCAAATCGACGCGGTGGCGTCCACCGCGGCCGGCGTTTTGGAAATTGCCGATTCTTTCGAAGCGCGCGCCGCGGTCGCTTTTGACATCCAACGCGTCGGCCCCACCCGCATCAACCCCAAAGCGGATTACCGGATGCTTTTCAAAATCATCGCCAACCAGGATTATTCGGGCGCCATCACCGAATTTGTGCCCGCCGATTTTGACGTCAAAGCGCCGTTTGGCGCCGACAACGCCAGCACCACCGCCGAAATCGACAACAATATCAAGCGCGTGGAATGGCAAGCCGATATGGTTGCCGGCCAAACCTACGAATTTGGCTACACTTTCAAAGCGCCCATGGTGAGTCCGTATATTTTTCTGCTGGGCCCCTTGCAAATCGGCGATTTTGCCGAAACCCGCCAATGGCAGATTGCTTCGGACGCCACCATCACTTCCAACAACACTGGAGGGGGGAACTGGGTTGACACTTCAACCTGGTCGGGCGGCGTTGTCCCCGGATCAAGCGATATCGCGATCATCACCGGCACTGACACGGTTACCGTCACCGACAACCGCACCGTATCAGAGCTGAGGTTTGGAACCGCGTCCACCGGCAGCACCGTGTCGGTGAACAGCGATATCACGTTCACAGTTACCAACGCGGTCAAAGTGTATGAAAACCTTACCGCCAATGTTGCCGCCACCGTTTCCGGCTCGGGAACGATCAGCGCCGATTCGCTTTATATCGGCGTTGATGGCGGAAGCCCAACTGCAAATAGAACCACTACTTTAAATACTGCCATCAACATCCTCAATCTCACCAATGGAATCACTCTTGACGGAGATTATGAGCCGAGCGTAAACAATCCTTATTTTTATATAAAATCCGGAACCGTTACCGCGACCGGCATCACCACAATTTTACCAAGCGGATCAAATGCCGCAACCGTAAGTATGGCCGCCGACCCGCAAACCGGATATTTAAATCTTACCGGCGCCACGCCTTGGACACTCAGCGAATGGACCAATAACATCACCCTAAATGGCAGCGCCGCGGGAGTTGAATATTCGTATGGCGGCAACGAAACCGTGCTTGCCAAAACCTACCATGATTTATTTTTGTCGGGAAGCGGCACCAAAACCATGACCAGTGTAAGTACGATTGAAGGCGATCTTGATTTGAGCGGCACCGCGGCGGCCGCGATCGCGGCGGCAATGACGATCAGCGGCAATTTGTCGGTGGGCGACGGCACCAGCTTCACTGCCGCCGGATATAATCTGACCGTGACCGGCACCACCACCGTGGGCGACGGCACCAGCGGCACCTTGACGGTCTCTTCAGCCACCGGCGCCAAAACTTTCACCGGCCCGGTGATCGTCAATGCCGGCGCCACCTGGAACAATTCAGGCAACGAAGCCATCACTATGAAGGGCGGGCTAACCAATTCCGGCACCTTCACTGCCGGCACTGGCGTCTACACCATGAATACCAACAATCAAACCATCGCATGTAACGCCACCACCACCATTCCCAGCCTCACCGCGACCACCATCACCGTGACCCATAATTGTTCGGAATCCTATCCGCTTATTGTTTCCACCGCGCTGGCCGGCACCGGCACCATCAAAGCCGGCGCGAGCAGTTATTTAAAGATCGGCGGCACCTCAGCAATTACCGCCTGGGACAACACCACCAACACGCCCAACACCGTGGATTTTTACGGCTCGGGCGCGCAAACGATTCCGGGCATAACTTTTCATCATTTGAAATATTCCGGTTCGTCCACCGGCACTTTGGGGGGAGCGATTACCGTCAACGGCGATATGACAATCAACAGCGGCGGCACGGTCAACACCTCCGCGGCCAGCAACTACGGCGTTACCTGGAACGGCAGTTTCACCAACTCCGGCACCTTCACCGCCAACGCGTCCAACATCACCATCGGCGGCACCAGCGCCACACCCAGCATCGCGGCGTTCTCCACCACCGGCAACACTTCGTTCACGCGCACTTCCAGCACCGCCACTTTGACCGGCAATATTTCCACCGCCGACCTCACGATCAACGGCAGCGGTGGCACGCTTAATTTGGGCGACGGCCTGGAACACGCGGTTTCTGACGATCTTACCATCACCGCCGGCACCCTGGACGGCGGATCATCCACGCTAACCGTCGCCGGCGACTGGGCTAATAGCGGGACCTTCACTGCGTCTTCATCTGGCGTTATATTCGATAACACCCCCACAAATACCGCAACGACCGTCAATTTGATTCCTAATGCCGCCGGCGACAGCACCGCGCTGACCAAAAGCGGCCTTGGCGGCTATAATTATGACCGGGTGGACGACCCGGTGGGAAGCCCTGACGATAGCTCGACTTATGTAGCGACACACCATGCCAGCGCTCTTGATTTGTATAACGTTCCCAACCAATCGCTTTCCGGCGACATAAGCAGCGTTGCCATCTATAATCGCGCCGTATCAGAAGTCCCCCTGGCTCGCGGCAAATACCAAATCGCTTATAAAATCGGGGGCACAACATATTATTATCCATCTTCGGCGGGAAGCCTTACTACCAGTTATGCCGATTATTCGGTAACGCTCACCACCAATCCGGCCACCGGCGCGGCCTGGACATGGAGCGATATCGATTCGTTGCAAATCGGAGCTTATGGTGTTTATATCCGTGATGAAGTTTATTTCACTCAAGTCTACGCGGTGGTCAGCTATAGTTATGATACCGCCGCTACCCACGCGATTTCGGGCAACACCACCTTTTATGATTTAAGCGCCACCTCAACCACAAGCGCCACTCTGCAATTTGCCGCCTCTTCCACCACCGCCATTTCCCACAGCCTGACCATTGCCGGCGCCGCGGAAAATTTGATAACGCTATCATCCTCGTCCACCGGAAATCAATGGACGGTAAGCCCCGGCGGCACGGCTTCGGTCTCCTATGTCGACGTAAGCGATTCGAACAACACCGGCATTTCATTTTGCGCCGCCTATTCCCAATCCACCAGCGGCAACAACACCAACTGGCAATTAAGCGATAACGACAGTTGCAATGTGGCGCCTTCGTTTAGTGTCGCGCCCCACGAAACGCCCGCCAGCGACAATACCACGCCGACCAACGAAAGCGACAATGTAACCTTTAGCGCATCCTCAACCGACAGCAATGGAGACGACTGGTATCTGGCAATCTGCAAAACCGACGCCATCGCCACATCAACCAACGCCGCGCCCACCTGCCCGGGCGGCGCGTGGGGAATCTCAAACGCGGCCAGCTCCACGGCGGAAGCCACGGTTACTTACACCATAACATCAGGCGAGACCAATGAATCCTACGCGTGGTATGGTTTTGCCTGCGATAAGACTACCATCAACCCCAAATGTTCGGATATGTCCAATGGCGGCACCAGCGGCAACAACGGCTCGCCGTTCGCGGTAAATCACCGGCCCACTTTTAGCGCGGTTTCCGACGAAGCCGGCAATCCCGGCGCTAGCGATGTCACTATCACCGCCACGACCTACGATGACGACGATGACGACGGATCACAAGACACCGTGAGTCTGTATGTTTGCAAAACCGCGGCCTTCAATGGTTCATCCTGCACCGGAGGCGAATGGTGCCATAGCGACCCGGCGGTCGCGCCGCCCGGCGCTTTGGCTTGCGATTTGACCGTCCCCGATCCGCAAGCGCACGGGGAGGTTAATTACTACCCCTATCTGGTGGACAGCCAT
>Ga0209723_1004562_pt1 | contig 15252 bp, 30 predicted proteins | sample BiotimSIPDNA_2_FD_185750 | JGI IMG/M metagenome (GOLD analysis project Ga0209723, IMG submission 185750) | Anaerobic biogas reactor microbial communites from Washington, USA - Biogas_R2 time_0 SIP DNA (SPAdes) (version 2) | ecosystem: Engineered > Bioreactor > Anaerobic > Unclassified | place... | reverse complement strand
CTAACTCTTTAGATAATTCAGTAAATACTGCCCACCATTTGTGGTTGCGTTCTTGAGCTTCTTTTGAGTACACATGCCTTCCGGATTCTTCAGTTAAGTTAGGAATAGTTGTATCAACTAGTTCCATAATAAGAAACTCACCACCATAATATTTGACAGCGGCTGTAATATCTGGGCGCTTCTTGTTGAACATATATTCATTATAATTTTGAACTAGGCCATTCTGACTAACTGCTACTTTTATTACTATACCACGAGCTCTATCTATAATTACTCTTCTATCACGACCTGTTTTAAACTCAAGATCCATAACTACTCCTTCTCAATTCTGTTTTTTTAATAGCACGTCTAACTATTTTATAACATTCATCACAACATCTACCTTCTTGCTTTACAGGGTAAGGATTGTTGCCACATCTTATAAATTCTTTCTTACATATTGCACATTGCATTTTAATTATCCTCTATAAAATCAAATATATTAGTTTGTCCTCTTGCTTCTGCTTCTTGTTTTTGTCTTTGATACTGATAATCAACATTTAACATTTTTTCTTTTGCTTCTTTGTAAAAGTCTTTTTTTATTTCAAAACCATAACAACTTCGGTTTAATTCCATACACGCCCGTAAAGTTGTTGCACTGCCTGCGACAGGGTCAATTACTACGTCATATTCATCAGTAAATATTTCAATCAATCTTTTTAATACGGGTATCGGTTTTTGTGTTGGGTGTATTTTGGGGTAAGAATTATCTTTTTCCCAATTGAACCAGTTAAATATCATCTTACCGTTATTATTAAACTTTGGTAATTTATCTCTGTATAATACTAATGCGTGTTCGGTTGCACCCACTATTCGCATATTTGCTTTTAATACTTGTGCTGAATAATTTTTGATAAATACTAGAGGAATGCAACCATTGAAACCGTGTTTCTTGCTTTCTTCAATTACCTTGCTTTGTTGTTCATAAGAGCAAAAGACTATCATTGCGGGTGCTTTGCCTTTTTCCTTTGGTTCTGGTATTAACATTTTACTGCAAAAGTGCATATATTCGGCAAGGTTAAAGTTTTTATCAGTATCAAAAAATTGTTTTCCTGCTTTATTACTTTCACCGTTTTTATTATCACCGTCTATATACCATTCTGTCGATGAAGCATAAGCGTTATTGCCTAAGTTATATGGTATATCAGCTATAACCAACTGTGCCTTTGGTATTTGATAACGTTTAAAGTTTTGAAAATGGTCGTTATATAGTTCAATCTTAATTTTCTTTTGTCTTACTTCTTCCGTCATAACAACACCTTAAAAATTGTAATCACAACTTTACAGGTAATAAAATAAATCTATCATTGCCAGACTTAACTTGGAACGGTCTTAATGCGTCAGTGTAAGTTATAATGATAAAATCTTCACAAGATCCAACGATTGTTTGTAAATATTCAAGCGTAAACCCCGTTAGTATATCACTTGTGTTAAAGCCGTTTTCTATTGCAATTATCGTTTCATAAGCGTTTAACTCACTAACTGTCGATAGCGTAAGATTTCGATTGTTTACAATGAACTTTACTACTGCGTTCTTTTCGACTAAACTTGACATAATACTTAACTCTTTGCTTATATCGGTTTTGTTAATTTTTAATTCACTCGTTATGATTGCATCAAACAAACGTTCGAATTGTATATCGCCAATGATTAAATTAGTATAAACCGTCATATCTTCGTTTTCATACATTGCGGTAAGTGGCGATACTTTGATTTCGACTTCATCATCATTAGATTGAATAGCATCTATAAACCATGTCGGCATAACGTATTGTCTTGGCTTATCTTCTACTGGTAAATAACTGGGGTTATACAAATACGCTTTATAAGCGTCTGTTGCTAATACTTTCCCATTTTCTTGCAAGAACACCCCCGTTAATACTGGCTTTGTGTCTGACTTGCTAACGAACTTAGTTGCCTTTTTGAGCGCTTTTAGGCTTGTTTTAACGCTTATAAGGTTGCTTTCGTTGATAATTGGCAATGATTTCTTTTCTAACATTGACGCTTTATAGGTTGAGTTCTTGCCTTTAATTGTTACTACGTTTTTATCAGTTGTGATTGATATGCTACTTTGTTCGTATAAAAGTTTAATCATATTAAGTGTCTTATCATCAACGATTAGTAGTAAATCATTACTTAATACTAAATCATCGACTTTGTATATAATTAACTGTTTTGTCTTTTGGTTGAAGGTAGTTATTTCTAATATTCCATTTACCATTTGAATAACGTTGTATTCTAACGGTTTAACATTTTTTAGTTTCATATATTCACCTCAAACATTTCTTTTGCTGTTTTCATTTACTCCACCTTTTCATAGGTTAAATCAAAAATGTCAGGTTTACAAGGATAAAGTTCTCCTTTAACACCTCTAATAATGTAATCGCCAACTTCTGCTTTCATATCTCCTTCGAGTGTTTTAATTATTAAACTTCCTAACTTAATATAAAAGTTTTTTCCACTAACTTTAACTTCTGAGTTTAAGGTAACACTCTTATTTTCTAGAAAATTATATATTTCAACAATGTTGTTGCCATTCCATTGTATTGCTTCAATAACAACGGGCTTTTTTTGATATTTAGCCATTTTAACTCCTCCTTTTCTCGAGTTCACTAGCCTTATATAAACGCCGAGTTACAACATTGTCCCATATTATAGGCAAACATTCTGATGTATCAAATTTAACTAAGTAATTATAAGGAAAGTTTTTATTGTATTTATATATTTCGATAACTGTGCCTGACATACCAATAAAGTCAGGAAGTGTATCACTTTTAACTATTACTTTATCGCCGATTTTAAGTTTTATTTTAATTTCCTCCTAATAACAATCTTTTTTGTTAATTTAATTGATTTTAATTTAATCTTTCCACTTCAATGCTTGTCCGCAAAAAGGACAATACGTATCATCTAAAACAATAACTTCGTTTTCACATCTTGGACAAAAATCTACTTCGTTTTCACAATTTGGACAAAAATAGTATTCATAGGTATCATCACAAAAATCATCAATTATTTCATCTGGTTTCTTTGGTGTTTCTTTATCGACTAATTCTTGTAAGGTTTTCAAATCATCTTCAAGCATAGAGCTGTTGTTTACACCACAGTATTTTGCAATTCTACTTAATGCTTCTTGGTATTTATTCATTTTTTATCCTCTGTTTCTGTCCACAAAATGCGGACATTAGAAAAATCTAATCTGGTTTTACAGTTTGGGCAATGGTATGTTACATCATGTTTACTAAGAATAGCAAAATGTTTTTGTTTTGCTTTATCTATTGCTTCTTGTAATATTTCAATGTCTTCGTCTGTTATATATGGTTCGTATTTTAAATCGCGTAAATCTTTGATTGTGTCCTTAATTCTTTCTAACGCTTCTTGATATTTCATTATTCCACCTCGTATTCTTCTACCAACCATACTTCAAACGTTAACCCATAATCCACTTGGTCATAATCATCAATGTCACTTGTTTTTACATTCAAATATTTTGCTAAAATGCTTTTAATAAATGAATTATCGTATCTTGTTGCTTTCCATTTTTGTAATTCTTCAAATGTAATTTTTACTTTTTTCATTCTTCCACCTCATCGTCTTGTGGCATTGGGAACACTCCCCCAAGCCGATAATCATAAATGAGTTTTTGAATCATATCTAACACCTTTAACGCTTTTTCTTTGGTTGAGTATACGGCTAAAACTATGTCATAATCGTCGCTAATTCCGACTTTGCCGCATCTAATTTCGGTATACATTCCATATTTGTGGCAATAATAAATTATATCGCCATTTGTTAAGGCTTCTTTATCTTGACTTCTTATCCACATGTTTTTACCTCCTAAGATATATCAATTAAAAATAACGTGTTCTCAATTCGGCATACAATTACCGTTTCATTCACAGAGAATAAGTCTTTGCTTGATATAACTGCCGTATCATTGTCAATCTTAATAGTATAATAATATACTCCGTTATTTTTAAGACGGTGTACAATCGTTCCAATTCCAAACCGTGCGTTTTTTATTGTTTCAATGTCGCTAGCAGCGTTTGTTGTTTTTTCTAATGCTTTAATGCGTTCTCTTAGTTCTTTTATTTCGCGAACAAAAGTGTCTTGTTCATAATCTACCTCTTCAAACGCTTCATCAAGTTCCTCATATAATTTTTCCAAGACGCTTTCTAGTTTTTTAACACGTGCAAAACTAACAACTGCAAATGTTGCTATAACAAAAATCCATATAGTCCCTAAAATAACAATAGATATATTCTTTTCGTTCATTATTTAAATTCCTCCTTTTTGCCATTCAAAATATTTGCTAAATGTTGCGGTTTAACGCTTAATAATATTGCCATTAGTTATCACTCCAATCTAGTGCTTGTCCGCAGTTAAAACAATGATTTTCATATTTAATTCTATCTATATATTGATTGCAACTACCGCAATAATATACATCAATGTGTTTTCCTCTGGCATTGACAAATGACCAAACCTTTACTTTTTTCGGTGTTTCTTTATCGACTAATTCTTGTAAGGTTTTCAAATCATCTTCAAGCATAGAGCCGTTGTTTACACCACAGTATTTTGCAATTCTATTTAATGCTTCTTGGTATTTTTTCATCTTTTTCCTCCTTTAAGCGTTCGAAATGCCAACATTACAATTAATATGCTTTCGGTCGCCCTCAACGCTTAAGCGTATGTAAGGAAACCTGGTGACTGTCGGTGTAAAACCTGAGTCGTAACCATAACCACCAAACTTTAAAAATGCATTAAGACTTACAAATAAATGTTCCATTTCTTTTACAGTCATTGTGGCTTTGTCGAAGTAAAATGTTTTCTTTGGAAACGCCATTACCTCGTGGATGTGTCCTATGATATATACATCTGCGTTGCAAACAATATCTTTGCGTTTGGCTAATTTATTTGCTTTTGCACCGATCGTGCGTCCGCCACCATTGCCATGTGCAATGTCAATAGTAAATAGTTGCTTTTTATATTCGATTGCCAACACTCCTGCTTCCCTTACGTATTTGTCCTCTAAGCCGAGTTCACACGCTAAGTCATACATCACATCTAAATCAACTTCTTTTTCAATACGTATTTCGTGATTGCCGGGCTTTATTAGAAGTATTCGTTGTTTGATTTTGCTTAACTTTTCTTTTGCAAGTTTCTTGGCTTCTTGCAAAGACATTCGTTGATTATATGGCCCTGTTTTACTGTTTTTAATTGCTACATTAAATATATCTCCGTTGACAATTACAAATCGGTTTGGTCGCTTTAATACATATTCAATAAATGTATCTATTTCATTTTCTAAACATAATCTATCTTCTAAATGCCAATCACTTGTTCCAAGCAATTCAATGTATTTATGACAACTTGGTAACTTTATATGTATTGTTTTAATTTCGCTATTCGTTTGTATAATTATTATCCTCCTTCGCTTTCTTTTTGCTTTTAATCGTGTATCCTTTTATTTGCTTCGCTTGCCGACAATTCAAATACCACATATGCCGAATAGTTCCCATTTTTTGACAATATATCCATTCTGTTGTTGCGTATTGGTCTTTAATGGTGCAACCATCACAAACCGACTTACGTTTCTTTCTGCCCACTATTTGTCCTTTCTAAATATTTCTTCTAATTCTTCAAGACTTAATAAATTGCTTTCTATCTGTTTTTTGCGTTCTTCGTCTTTAATGCGTGCCTCTTCTAAGTGTTTATCAAACCACTCTGGAACAGACTTTGTTTTCTTGCCATAAGCGTTATTGGCTTTTGTAAACCAACCATCACGAATTGATTTTCGTATGACGAGATTAAAGTCTTTGTATTTATTCTTGTTACCGTTAGATTGTACATATTCATCAAGTAATTTAATTTGATTATCAATGTCAACACTCGGGAAGTCTGCTTTTAACTTATCGTATTGACTTGGCTTTAGTTTAACCCAACCGTACTCGCCATATTTATTAAATTCTTCTTTATTTTTAGGTATATTAGTATTATTATTGTTAATACTATCAATACTAGTATCTTTATTATCTAAACTATCTATATTAGAATTAGATATAGAATTAGATATAGAACAAAAAACGTTACTTGTAACGTTACCATCTGTTTCTTGTAACGTTACATTATTGTTACATTCCTTTAATTGTTTGTTTTTCCGGTGTTCAGCAACTCTTTTTCTTGTTTTTTCTCTCATTTCTTCTAACGCTTTAACGTTTTGGTGTCTTTCCCAATTTGTTAAATAGATTTTATTATCTATTATTTCAATCATTCCTAAACTTTGGAACAGGTTTAAAGACACTTTTAATAAATTTGTACTACAACCAAAGATAGCAGTTAACATTTCATCGGTATATGCTATTTTGTCTGTTAACATTAGAAAACCATCGCTGTTGCTTTTACCGGCTAAACAAAGTATTTTAAACCATAAAACAATCATCGAGTTTCCGTCTGGTAATTTTTCTATGTATCGTATCTTTTCATCATCAAATATATTGGTAACAATCTTGATCCATTTAACTTCTGCCATTTATTCCTCCATGTCTACGCACTCTTCAAAAAACCATTGCTTTATGTGCATAATCATACCACCCCATCTTGCCACAAAATCACAAAATTCTTTTTCTGTTGATATGCTTGTTGTTGTTGACCGTAAATATACGTGTGTTAATTCGTGCATTAATGTTTCGTTAAGTTTTTGCGAAGTCATGTTTTTATCAAGAAAAATCGTGTAGTTATCGAAGTCTGTTAAACCCCAACAATGCTCGCCATCTTTTAATAAACGTGTGTCGTGTGGTGGCAAACAAACCACTTCCCACACATAGTCGCCGATATAAAACTCGAAACGGTCTTGTGTTATTTTCATCTACAGCTCAAATTTCCTCCTTAACTCTGCCTTTTCTTTTTCTTTATTTGCCTTAAGATACTTGCTACGACAGTTATAAGAACAAAAACGCACTGTTTTGACACAAACATCTTCCTTACAGTTGTCAATCTTACATTTTTTACCCTTTTGCAAATAGTCGCAAAGAACATTCCACTCATAAATCATCTCGCTTTCAAAGTAGTTGCGTATTTCACCGCACCATTCGCATTTAACGGGCACAATTGATCCATCTGCACTTATACACACGTAATTAATGTCGTTTGGAACAGGGTGTAAATACTTTAGTTTATCCATCGCTATTTTCCTGCGCTTGCTTTGCCAAAAACTCTTGGTAAAGCTTTGCTTCCCTTTCTTCTGATTTTTTTTTCCTCTCTTTTGATTTTTGTTCTTGGTATCGCTTATACTCCTCTGTTGCAATTTGCGCCGAGTTCACACAAATGCGAGCGCCATCAATGTGTTCATAGGCGTTCTCTGGCACGTAAAAGTCGGCCGGCTCTAGCGTGCCTGTGATTTTAATAAAATCCATGCGTTTAACTGTTTCCACGAATTTTGGAATGGCTTTATCCTTAGAATACCACACACACGAATAACACTTCATCTTTTTTACAAGTGTTGGATAGTGTCTTAAAACTTGTTTTTGTGGTATGCCAATTACAAAATGTGTCTTGTAATAGCCTTTTTTTGTTTTCGTTATGTTCAGTCGTGGTGTAAGCATAAAGCCATTAAGTTTTACTTCTGCTTTAGTCAGTCGTTCCTGTGCCATTTTATTCCACTCCTTCTCCTTCGTAATGGTCGTATCGTGCAATGTAAATCTCTACAAATTCTTCACAGTCATACCGCTTAACCGCTTCGAGTGTAACGATTTGACTATCATCGCAATAAGCAACGCCATTAAGTGCATCAAGTATGCTTTTTATTACGTTATCGATGTCTGGCTTGCAGGTTGGGAATATTTCCCCAACCCTCGCCTTATCTCTAAATGCTTTTGTTGCAGTCTTTGGAATTGTTTTGCAAATACGAATATTAACGTACAACGGTATATTCTTTTCAAACTTAAAGTCTGCGTATTGGCTTGTGTATGCCTCTTTAATCAAGTTCTCGTATTCTACCGTCTTTCTTGGTGTATAAATATGTCCACCTTTACCTAAGCGTGGGCGTTGTTTGCCAACCGCTTCGCCAAACACTTTAAAATCTATTGTCATTGTTTCGCCATTAAAACGGTAGTCTGTCATCATCGTTAATATCAGTTAAAATCGTCGGCAAACCGTCGTTATCTGTTTGTGCATGTGGCTCGTTGATGGTTGTATTACCCCAATTAAATTGTGGCAAGTCAGATGGTTGTGTTTGAGGCTGACCATACGTTACGGGATGTAAATATTTAGTCTTTGGCACAGTAAAATCGCCGTTACGAATACTGTGGACGGTTCGTGGAAGGCATGCTTTTACTGTGAAACCGCTTTTACCTTCCCATTCCCACTCTTCTTCTCGAAAGACAAAGCCAACTAATTTTCTTGCTAGGCTTGTTTCTTGATAGTTAAACGCAAACCCTTCATTAGACATTTCAACACACGTAATAAATGCTTTATATCTTTTCGTTGCTTTTTTATATTCTTCTGTGCCATATTCGTCAGGATTTGGTAACCATACACGATACACGCCACGCCATTTTTTCGGTTTTTCAGGTGTTGCGACCTGTTCTTCGTAGTCTTGTTTATAGTAGCCCTTAAAATCGCCCTCTGCAATATCAAAGTAAATCACCAATGCTATATTGCCGTTTTGTGTTGTTTCTGTTTTCGCTTTCAGGATTTGGCACACATAGCCATCTGGTTTTATTCTCGGTCTATCAACGCTTACTTGAACGTCATCGTAGCCTTTTGGTTTTAATATGTTATTCATTTGTTTCCTTTGTTCTCCTTTACAATTTTTACTTTATAGCCTAATAATTTTTCGATTTCGCCAACTGTTAACTCTTTGCTTGGCTCTTCTTCTTTGCGTTCCCAAGTCCATTCAAAAGAGCAGCCATTTATATATGTATGATACCCGTGGTGTTCAAATGAAGAATTAAATACTTTCATAACGTCATATTTAGAATTACTCACAACGTCATATATGGGTCCAATTATAGAATTGCAGGTTAATAAATCTTCGTTATATTTTTCTAACGGCATATATCCACCATCTTTTAAATTAACAAATTTTTTTCCTATTAAAATATACACATTTCCATTTCTCATTTGCACTAATGCACCTTGTTTTAAGTCGCTTTTCTTCAATATTTTAACTTTATCGCCTGCTTTTAATTTCATTTTAAAACTCCTTCAACGCTTCAATAACAAGCATAATATCATTTGGTATTGTATCGCTATCAAACGCACCCATTGGCGTTTTTGCGGTTGAATTGTTTGCACGCACTTCAAAAATATAATCGCCTTCTACTGCTTTTGCAAGCAATACGGTTGTAAACTTGCTTTCAACTACAATCTTATCTAGTTTTTTTCCACTTGTTTTCATGTGTGTCCACGAATAGCCTGTGTCATCTCGCTCAACTTGTGCGTGTGCTAAACAAATAATCGTCAAATCTTCTCGCAAAGTGTTTGCTATATCGACTATGTCATAGATCGCGTATGCTAAGTCCATCCACTTGTCGTAGCCTTTTTCTTTCATTCTGCTAAACTCATTGTCAATCATAACGGCGTTCAGTGTATCGATTACTACATATTTAATGTGTGGTGCTTTTGTATTAATTGCTAGTAGTGTGTTTTTGATTGTTTCTGCGTTGCTTGTACGTAAGTAGTTTGTGTTGGCAATATATTGTTGTTTCCAGCCTTTCCACGATAAACCTTTTTTGTCAGCGTCAATGTAAAATGTTTCTTTTGGTGGCAAGTTACGTAGTGAGGTTGTTTTACCTGCACCACTTTCGCCAATGATTAAAATTGCTTTACTCATTCGTTTCCTCCTTTATAATCTTAACTTTATCGCCAACTTTAAATTTCACTTTCCTCTTCTCCTTCTTCTTCGTTATCTTTTCTGTTCCCTAACATTAACTCCCTATAATAAGGGCAAAATTGGTTTGCATTGCAATAACTAAAGCACTTTTTCGGTGTGCCTCGTTTTTCTACTACTTTCCACGCGCCTCTATGTCTGTTATCGGTTAAAAATTGTTCTGCTTCTGTGATGTTATTGGTTTTTGATTTATTCATTCTTTTGCCTTTGTAGTTGATTACGTGGTAAGTAGATGGACTTCGCCATAATTCTTCATCGCTACACATTGGTAAATCTTCGTCTGCAAGTGTTTCGGCGTGTGTTAACTCGTTTGTTTTTTGGTATAGATAATACTCAATGTCGGCAAAGTCGCTCGCTGTATATTCAAATGTAACCTCTGCTACTGGTAATTGTGGATAGTTTTTAAATCGTGTTTTACCCGGTGTCCAATCGCGCATGATTGCGTAAATGGTTGCTTTACGACATGGTAATCCAAGTTTTTCCAATACCCAAGCGTATATTCCTAGCTGCTTTTTCCACTCGCCAAATTCTTCTTTTTCAACTTTAAAAGTGGTGCAAGTCTTATAGTCAACTACTCGTTGTTCTAATTCGCTGTATAAGTCCACAATGCCGCTTATTGTAATGCCGTTATCTAGTGTAAACTTAATTTTCTTTTCTGCCCAACCGCTATTGTCGTGTTGTTCTAAAATGTAATGCACTGCTTTACCAAACAAAGCCCAAATCATTTCGCTTGCGTCTGCTTCAAGGTTATCGTTATATCTACGTTCTAAGATGATTTGCCTTGTTGGTTTTAGTAAAGTTGTTGCACTATATTGATTTGGTGTTGGTTTGTAGTTGCTTTCTGCCATATTGACAAAAGCACTTGGTAAGTTCAGTTTATTCGTTATCTTCATCTAGCCACCCTAACTCTTCTAATTGTTTATGAATTGCTTTGTGTAATTGTGGTGTTACTTCAGCTGTTTCATCAGTTCCAGCTAGGTTAACGCTATATGTTTTTTCGTCAACCCAAAAACAAACAGAAAAATATTCTTTTTCATAATATAAGTTTAAACTATCACGATAATATTTTTTAATAAAACCCAACTTCTCAAACATCTCTGTTGCTGTCTTGCTCATTTGATTTTTCCACCTGTTCTATATTTAGCCATTCACATAATTTGTTATAGTCGGCTTCGTTCCACGCTTGCCATATATAACCATCAAAATAAAAGAAATTTTTGTCCCCAGACGTATCGTGTCTAATGTGTTTACTAAAAAAATCAAGTAAATCATCGCGTTCTTTTTTAAGACCTTCTATTGTGCCTTGAAAAAAGGAATATCGTTGCTCTAGTTGCTCATTGACCTTTTTTAATTCTTCAATTTTGTTTTTTGCTAAAGCTAGTTCGTTTAGCACATATTCTTCACAAGTTTTGATTTTCATTATTTTTTCCTCCTTGTTTGGTTTAATTATCAATTCTTTCCAACTCCTCTGCATAAAAGCAAAGGTTGTATTTACGGTTCTTTGGTGCAAAGCCCTCGACAACATACAAGTCATCTCGTGGCGCACTGGTAATTCCCTCAATTTTTTCAATAACCGTGCCAATGTGTTCAAATTGTGATGTGTCTTCGTCATTCAATGCGTAAAGCGTGTTCGCCCAAAGTATTTCCACTTTATTGCCAATATTGATGGTTTTTCTTCTAGCCATTACCCAACCCTTTCCAATTCATCTTCGCCAAACTTGTCCGAAAAACCGTTGCCAAAGTCCACAACATACGGATAATATCGTTGGCAGTAGCACGAGTTAATTACAATTATCTTTCCAATTTCGCCCTGCAGGTTACTGTAGGGAGTTTTTACTTTTACTTTGTCGCCCAAGTTAAACGGGCTTGTCCTGGTGGTTTGCGGTTTACTCATTTTCCCTCCTCTTTCCACTTTTCGATTTGTTCGTCTGTTCTTTCACCGCCAAGTTGTTTGTATAAGTTGTATTTGTAAATAATTCTTCTCTTGCTTGTTTCGCTTATGGGATGGCTAGATATACGTTTAATAAATTGAATATCTTGCCATAAGTCTTGTATTTGATTTGTTCCTGTTGTTTTCATTAGTTATTTACCTTTCCCAACTTGCTTTTAACTGCTTTATAATTTCGCTTCCATATGAATTTTCTGTTATTGCAATAAACTCATCTACTGTATACTCATCATCGAGTGATAGGTTATTATCTCTAATAAAAATCGTTCTTCCCATTACGCAACTGCCAGTTAGTTTATTGTGCCAGTCGAAGAAAACCGATCCTTTATATTTCTTGTTAGGTTCGAATTCTTTTAAGAACATTTCGATTTTTTCTTCTACTTCCATTTCATCAAACAATTTACTTTCTAACGCTTGTTGTGCTTCATGTAACGTTTCACCGTGTGCAAATAAATTATTATGCTTAACTACAAAGCAAGGTGATAATGTAAAATCACTATTCAATATAAAGCCTTTTGCAATATTACCTTTTAAGCTGGTAATAATAGTCGGAATATTATCAATGCTTCTAACTTGCTGATTGTTAAACATTTCAATACCGGGGGCATTGCCAAAGCAAGAGCCAGCGCCATAGCCATAGCCATAGCCAGTACCATGGCCATTGCCAGAGCCAAAGCCAAAGCCAGAGCCATCGCCATTGCCAGAGCCAGATCTATAGTCATCGTCACAGCCAGAGCCAGAGCCATAGTCATTGCCACGGCCAACGCCATAGCCAGAGCCAGAGCCCCAGCCAGAGGCATAGTTGCTTTCAAACTTTACAAATTCTTCTATTTTTGCTTCCATTCTTTTACGCTCTCGATAGATTGAATTGCTTTTTCGCTACAAACATTTATTTCAATTGCGTCTAAAATACAGACGTTGTTAACTGCTACAGTGAATTTACAATCATTAGGTTTTGTAGTTCCATTTAGCGCTAGTTCACTGATGGAGTTCGCTCCCTCCCAATACCATATTCTTCTTACGTTTTCCATGATAACGGTTTGACCATTGATTTCTTTAACCGTGCCAAAAAAGACACCGCTTCTATCGCCTCTTACTAAGCACTTGTTATTTATAAATTTTTTCACGTTTTATTTTCCTTTCCTTTCTTATGCTTTTTCTAATTTTTCCAACTTTGCAATTTTTTCTTTCCTAAAATCCATCTTTTCCTTCTTTTTTTGTTGAGCTTAAAATAAGCCCTTTTTTCGTTTTTTTTGTTTCCTTTGGTATGATTTACCAAACTTTGTGTAAAAGTGGCTAAATTTGCCAAAAACAGCCCTTAAAATTGATTTTGCGGACAAGCCTCTAATTACATTTTATATAGTGGTCGATTGGCTTGTTTGTCAGCGACGCAATGTTTCCAAGTTCGTTTATTGAAAATTGGTTTTTGCCGTTTAACTTTTGCGATAGCGAAGAAAAAGATATGCCTAGTTCTTCTGCAAGATCTTTTTTCTTAAAACCAAGTCGAGCGATTTCTGCCCTTACGCTTGCTAGGTCTACGTAATATGTCTTTTTCATGTTCTTCCTCCTTTCTGCCACTTTTGGCAATATTTACCATTTACACAGACATTATACGACTTTAAAAACCAAATGTCAAGAAAAAAGATAAATAATTTTACAAATTTTGGTATTTTTTTATCGAACAGAAAACAAAAAAGTCTAAACACGGCGTTTAGACCTATTTTGAGTTAAGCGAGCAAGGCAACAACACCGTTATAGCAATGCACTAATATCAATATCAAGTGTTTTTATCAGTTTCAGTAAAAATGTTGCTGTTGGGTCATATATGCCACTTTCCCACTTTGACAAACTGCGTTGATCGGTGCCGATTAGTTCGGCAAGTTCTGTCTGGGTAAGGCCTTTTTTTGTCCTGTGTTCTCTTATTACTTTGCCAATACGTCCATCAGCTTTTGGTTTTGGTCGTTTAGTCATTGTATTTCGTCCTCCCTTCGTCATTTGTTGCAAATATAATATATCCGTTGTGTTTAACTTTTTTATTATTCATTTGTTTTCACCCCCTATTGCCAAAAAGGATAATAAAATTTTTTGTATCTGAACTGATTTAATCTCATGTTTTCTTTATAGGCTTTAAGACTATCAATAATCTTTTGTGCTTCTTCGTAATTGTTAGCTTGTTTTTTAATTACAAAAACCATGTCATCCTTTTTGTTATAACAATAAATTATAAAAAGTAATGTTTCTGTAAATAAACTTTCGAATGATGGTTTTTTGTCAAAAAACAATTTTTCTTTATATGTGAATGTTGTGGTATCTATTTTTGTAAAAATAACTTTAATAATTTGAAAAGGCAAAAATCTAATTTTCTTAAAGCCGTTTTCAATACTTAAAATTCTTAATAAGTCGTTCATGTTCTCTCCTTATTTATTCATAATTGATATTGCGTCATCTTCTTGTTGCTTGCTAGCGTGCATATAAATATTTAACGTTGTTTGTATGCTTGAATGTCCTAGCCATTTCTGCATAATCTTTGGTGCTACTCCGTTTTCTAAACCATAGCTTGCGAATGTGTGGCGCAGGTCGTGCGGTGTTATTTTATAGCCCAATACTCTTTCGCTTACTCTGGCGAGTGTGATAGTAAATGATTGCGAATTAATATCCTTAAAAATGCGCCCTACTTTTTCCGTTGTTGGTAAGCTATCTAATATTGCTTTTGCTCTGGTAAACAGCGGTAAAAGCCGTTTGCTTTCGGCGGTCTTCGGTGTGGTGATTTGGTTTAGTGTGCTGTTATATGATTTGTTAATGCGAATGTGTCCATTGATGTCTTGCCATGTGAGCGCTAATGCTTCGCCTTTGCGCAAGCCTGTTTCAAGAATAAAAGCAGTTATATAATAATATTTACTTTTGCGCAAGTTGTTAAGTAATATCTCTCTTTCTTCCAGCGATAGATATTTATTTTTGTTTGTGTCCTCTTCGTCGTGTTCGATAATGTCACTTGTAAATTTTATCTTAAATTGTTTCATTGGATTATTAGGCAATAATCCGTTATCTTGAATACGCATAAACATATTATCTAAAATGCGTTTGCAAACCCGCTGCTTATTTTTATTTGATAAATTAAGCAAGAATGTTTTTAAATCTTCGGGTTTGATATTATTTAGTGGCGCGTTGCCAATTTTGTGTGCGATATTTGTTTGATAATATGCGATTTCGTTTTGTCTGGTGCTTTCTTTGAGCTCGCCCGTTCTATACATGGATTGCCAATAATCAAAAAATTGATTTAATGTCATTGTGTTTGATAAGCTCATGCGTTCTCCTTTCTTTTTTTGTATCTGGTTAATAAAAAAAGAGATCTAGCAATTTGCTAAACCTCAAA
>Ga0209723_1004561_pt1 | contig 15252 bp, 7 predicted proteins | sample BiotimSIPDNA_2_FD_185750 | JGI IMG/M metagenome (GOLD analysis project Ga0209723, IMG submission 185750) | Anaerobic biogas reactor microbial communites from Washington, USA - Biogas_R2 time_0 SIP DNA (SPAdes) (version 2) | ecosystem: Engineered > Bioreactor > Anaerobic > Unclassified | place... | reverse complement strand
TGATTTTCAGCGGAGCGGGGCCGTCCACGGCGGTCCCGTTCCGCGATTCTCACCCCGCGCCGCCAAGGTATTGCAACGTCGAAAACAAGGAAGCAAAAGCGCGAACCGGCGATCAAACCGGCGGAACGGAAGAGAGGCAGTATGCGTGTACTCGTGGTTGACGATGCCGTCGCTTATCGAAGCATCATTTCCAGGGCGCTGGAAAGCATCCCCGGCGTCGAGGTCGTGGGCGTTGCGGCGGACGGAAAAATCGCCTTGCAGAAAATCGAGATGCTCCGGCCGGACCTGCTCACGCTCGATCTGGAAATGCCCGGCATCGACGGCTTGGAAGTCCTTCGCCGGTTGCGCGATTCCGGCTCCGAGGCGGGCGTCATCATGCTCAGCGCCTTCACCACCGAAGGCGCCAAGGTGACGCTCCAAGCCTTGAAGGCTGGGGCATTCGATTTCGTGGTCAAGCCCTCCGAAGGCAAACTTCAAGAAAACGCCGAGACGCTGCGACGCCAGCTCGCTCAGCGAATCGAGGCGTTCGCCCGAGCGCGTGAAATCAACTCGATACTCCACTCACGCCGTCAAGACGGCGCGGCGCCGCCGCCCCCCCGCACGGCGCGCACCGTCCCGGGAGACGATGCGGCGGCAATTGCCCGAACCGCATTAGAATGTCTGGCGAGTTTGGAAAAGCGGGAAGTCGTGGCCATCGGCATTTCGACCGGCGGGCCGCAAGCCCTGTCGCTCATGCTGCCGCGGTTGCCCGCCAGCCTCGCCACGCCGGTGTTGATTGTCCAGCACATGCCCCCGATTTTCACCAAATCGCTGGCCGACGACCTGAACAGCCGCTGCGCGTTGCACGTTTGCGAGGCGGCCGACGGACAACCCGTCGCCAAAGGCGCCGTGCTGATCGCGCCCGGCGGAAAGCAAATGAAAGTCGAGTTGGCCGACGGCCTCCCCGTCGTCCGGGTCACAAACGACCCGCCGATAAACAGTTGCCAGCCTTCGGTCGATTATCTCTTCCATTCGGTGGCGGAGGTTTACGGCGGCAAGACGGTCGGGGTGTTGATGACCGGGATGGGCTACGACGGAGCGGCAGGGTGCCGAACGCTCTTCAGGCTCGGCGCGACGATTCTCGCTCAAGATGAAGCATCGTGCGTGGTCTACGGCATGCCGCGCGAACCGATTGTCGAAGGCATCGCCAAGGCCGTGCCGCTGGAAAACATGGCCGGCGAAATTGTCAATCTCGTGGGGTACGGAGAACAGCATCTTGCAGGCAATAGACGGCGACATAACGGCGATATCTCGGCTCGTGCGTGACCTCTGCGGTCTGAAACTGGACGAGTCGAAGGGATATCTGATTGAAAGCCGCTTGGGCACAATTGCCCAAACAGCCGGCTGCGCCAACTTTTCCGAACTCGCCTACAAAGCCCGATCTGCGGACAACCACTCCATCCAAACCGCGATAATCGACGCCATTACCACGCAGGAAACGCTCTTCTTCCGGGACGAATCGCCGTTCGAGGTCTTGCGGAACAAAGTTCTGCCCGACCTGATCGACGCCAGAGCAAATACCAACCGCGCCCGAAGATTGCGCATCCTGTCGGCCGCCAGCAGCACCGGCCAGGAACCCTACAGCATCGCCGTCACCATTGCCGAAACCATTCCCGACGCGGCCATTTGGGACGTCAATATCCTGGGCGTCGACATCTCGAACGCCGCCGTCCGCAAGGCCAGCCAGGGAATATACAGCGAACACGAGATCAGACGCGGCATGCAGCCGCAATTGTTGGAGAAATACTTCCAAGCAGCGCCCGGCGGATGGAAAATAAACGACAATATCCGGGCAATGGCTTCTTTCGCGCGGCGAAATCTGCTTCAACCGTTTACGGATTTAGGCCCCTTCGACGTCATCTTCTGCCGCAACGTGGCCATTTATTTCGACGCCGACACCCGGCGCGACTTGTTCCTCCGTTTGGCCGACCGTCTGGCGCCGGACGGTTGCCTGATTGTCGGTTCGTCGGAGTGTCTGGTCGATTTGGGGCCGCGATTTATTCCGCAACACCATTGCCGCGGCACCTATTATCAGCCGGCCATGCGCTAGTGCTCTGTCAAGCATGAAATGAGTGGTGCCACGGGTGGATTGTCCACCCGTGTTTCCGCACTGCCGGACAAGCCAGCAGTGGCACCCAACCCATCAATTTAAGATCGACAAAGCGATGATCTGCGTCTTTGCCATGCCGTTCCCGGATGGTTATCATCGTGGCGGCCTCCATGCGTTTTAGGGTGCAGATGTTTGGGCTTCGCTAGTCTGCGCAAAATCCCTATTCGCGGGGAAGCCGATTTTCCACGCTAGCACTGCTCTCTCCTTTCCGAAAGGCGGACGGACTCTGAATGGGCCTGGATTACGCATTTTATGCAAACCTCCCAGAATCCGGCGTAAACGCCGTGCCTAATACCGCCTTCGGCAGACAATGGGCGTGAACGCCCCTGTTGACCTCAATGCAATCTGGCTAAAGACTGCGACATGGACGGAATTTATGGTAAAATACCGGGTTTGCCCCGGTTCCCCATCGTTATCGAAGCGGTTAATCCCGATTGGTTAAACGGCGCTTTGCCCGGGATGACCGCAACTTCCATAATCCATGTACAATTCCGACATAATTGTCCGCGGCGCTCGGGAGCATAACCTCCGCGACATCAACCTGCACCTGCCGCGCAACGAGCTGATTTGCTTTACGGGCGTGAGCGGCTCGGGTAAAAGCTCGCTGGCCTTCGACACGTTGTATGCCGAGGGACAGCGCCGCTATGTGCAGAGCCTGTCGAGCTACGCCCGGCAGTTCCTCGGCCAGATGCCCAAGCCCGACGTCGATCTGCTGGCGGGCCTCAGTCCGGCGATTTCGATCTCGCAGCGCGGCGGCGGCAACAGTCCGCGCTCGACCGTCGGCACGATCACGGAGATATACGATTATCTCCGCGTGCTTTACGCGCGCGTGGGAACGGGCCATTGTCCGCAATGCGGCCGGCCGGTCACCGCGCAGAGCCGCGAGCGGATCATCGAGGGGATTCTCGCCCTGCCGTCGGGCGCGAAAATCATGGTGCTGGCCCCGATTGTCCGCGCCCAGAAAGGACAATTCAAAGACCTTTTCGCCGACTTGCGAAAACAGGGATTCGCGCGGGCGCGAGTCGACGGCCGCGTCGTGTCGCTGAGCGAAGACCACCGGCTCGATCAACAGATGCGCCACAACATCGAGGTGGTGATCGACCGGCTGACGATCAATCCGAAGGTCCGCGGCCGGCTGGCCGAGGCGGTCGAGTTGGCCTTGCGTCTTGCCGGCGGCAACGTCGTCGTCGATGCGGATGAGGTCGGGGCGCTGCAGCGCCCGGTTGAAGAAGAAGATGATGAAGCCGGCGAAGCGAAGCCGCAAGCGGCCGAGAACTCCTCCCCAACCCCCGGCCCCCAGCCCCCGGCCCCCCTCCACTTTTCCGCGCATTACGCTTGCACGCACTGCAATTTGAGTTTCGTTCCGCCCGAGCCGCAACTGTTCAGCTTCAACAGTCCCCGCGGCATGTGTGCCGAGTGTTTGGGGCTGGGAGAAATCTACACGTTCGATCCCGAGTTGCTGATTCCCGATCCGAGCCGTTCGTTTCAGCAAGGGTGCATCGAACTGATCGGCAATTGGAAGGAGATCGGGCGTTGGCGGCGGCACATCTATCGCGGCGTGGCCGAACTGCTGGAGCGCAAACACGGCCTGCCCGCCGGCACGATTCTCGAAACCGCTTGGGAGGAACTCGATCCGGAATTGCAGCGCGCCATGCTCTGGGGGACGGGCGACGAACACGTCTCCTTCACCTGGCGCAACGGACCGTCGGGACACAAGTGGGGCGGGACGTACGAGGGCATTATTCCCCAATTGATCTCTAAATTCCGCTCTTCCCACAGCCGCCCGCAACTACGGCAGTTGGAAAAGTACATGCGGGTGATCCCCTGCGGCTATTGCAACGGCGAGCGGTTGAACCCGCAGGCCCGATCCGTCAAGTTGACCACGCTGAGCGAGCGTTTCCGCGACCGCCCCGCGCTGAGTCTGCCGGCGGTCTGCGCCCTGGCGGTCTCCGACGCCCGGGAGTTTTTCAGCCGCGTCGAGTTGGACGCGGTCGGCCTGAAAATCGCCGGCGAGGCGCTGAAGGAGATCGGCGGCCGCTTGCGATTCCTCGAAAACGTCGGCCTGGAATACCTTACGCTCGATCGAACGGCCCCGACCCTGTCGGGCGGAGAGATGCAACGCATCCGCCTGGCCGGACAGATCGGCTGCGGATTGGTCGGCGTGATGTACATCCTCGACGAGCCTTCGATCGGACTGCACCAACGCGACAACGACCGGCTGCTCGCATCGCTCGCCCGGCTGCGCGACCAGGGCAACACGGTAATCGTCGTCGAACACGACGAGGACACGATCCGCGCGGCCGACCGGGTGGTCGATTTCGGTCCCGGTCCCGGCGTCCACGGCGGCCAAGTCGTCCTTGCCGGCACCGTCGAGCAACTCGCCAACGACGAAAAAAGCCTCACCGGCCAATTCCTCTCCGGCCGGAGGCGCATCGAGATTCCCGCACGGCGCCCGCTCGGCGGCGCGAAACTCGTCGTCCGCGAGGCCGCGCACAACAACCTCAAGGGGATCGACGTCGAGATTCCACTCGGCGCGTTAGTCTGCGTGACCGGCGTTTCCGGTTCGGGTAAAAGCTCGCTGGTCAGCGACATCCTGGTCGAAGCGCTTCGCCGCGACCTGAACGGGGGACTCGGCAATCCCGGCCGGCATCGCAAGATCGAGGGCCTCGATCATCTCGACCGGATGATAGCCATCGACCAATCGCCGATCGGCCGGACGCCGCGGTCGAATCCGGCGACCTACATCAAGTTGTTCGACGAGATTCGCAAGCTCTATGCCCAATTGCCCGAGTCGAAGGCCCGCGGCTACAAGTCGGGGCGATTCAGTTTCAACGTCCGCGGCGGACGCTGCGAGGCCTGCGAAGGGAACGGCTCGACGCGGCTGGAAATGGACTTCTTGGCCGATGTTTGGGTCGTCTGCCCGGTTTGCGAGGGGCGCCGCTTCAACCGCGAGACTCTGCAAGTCCGCTACAAGGGCCGGTCGATCGCCCAGGTGCTCGACATGGACGTTCAAGAGGCGTTGCGGCATTTTGAGAACGTGCCGCCAATCGCCCATAAACTGCAAACCCTGCACGCCGTGGGCCTGGACTACATGAAGCTCGGCCAACCGTCGCCCACGCTCTCCGGCGGCGAGGCCCAACGTGTGAAACTCGCCCGAGAACTGGCCAAAAAAAGCACCGGTCGCACGCTGTATCTGCTCGACGAGCCGACGACCGGACTGCACTTCGCCGACATCGAACTGCTGCTGAAGGTCTTGCACGGCTTCGTCGACGCCGGAAACACCGTGCTGATCGTCGAGCACAACATGGACGTAATCAAGACCGCCGATTGGGTCATCGACCTCGGTCCCGAGGGAGGCGCGGCGGGCGGATACGTCGTCGCCGCCGGCACGCCGGAGGAAGTGGCGCGGGGGGCGGGTGTCGAGGGGCAAGGGACCGGGGACGGCGCGACGAACGCTTGCGGTTTCGCATCCTACACCGGAGAAGTGTTGCGCAAAGTACTGAAAACTAATCACGACACTCAACCCGGCGCGGACGCCGGGGCTAAACCCTCGTCCCCCGCCTCCCGTCCCTCGTCTCCCATCAATGCCATTCGCGTCCGCGGCGCGGCGCAACACAATCTGAAAGGCGTGGACGTCGATATTCCCCGCGACAAGTTGACGGTATGCTGCGGGCCGAGCGGGTCGGGCAAGACCTCGCTGGCCATCGACACCGTCTACGCCGAGGGGCAACGGCGATACGTCGAAAGCCTCAGCGCCTACGCCCGGCAGTTCATCGGCCAGATGCAGAAGCCGAAGGTCGATCACGTCGAGGGGCTTTCGCCCGCCGTGGCGATCGAGCAGAAGCGCGCGGGGCACTCGCCCCGCAGCACGGTCGGCACGGTGACGGAAATCTACGACTACTTGCGCATTTTGATGTCGCGGCTCGGCCGCCCGCATTGCCCCAAATGCAGCGTGCCCATCGGCAGCCAGTCGGCCGACGAAATCATCGCCAAAGTAATGGACCGGCCGCCGGGCACGAAGCTCTACTTACTGGCGCCCCTCGCCCTGCGACAAGGCGAAAACTACGCTACCCTGTGGGAAGAGACCCGGGCGTCGGGATACGTCCGCGTCCGCGTCGACGGCCAAACGTATTCAGTCGATCGGCCCCCGGAAATCGACCGCCGGGGCAAACACGACGTCGAAGTGGTCGTCGATCGCGTAACCGTCAGGCCGCAGGCGCGGTCGCGGATCGCCGGCAGCGTCGAAAACGCCCTGGCCCTCGGCCGCGGCGTGCTCCGCGTGGCCGTGGTCGAAGACGGCAAACCGGAGACGCAATGGCCGATCGAAACGCACAGCCAGCATTTCGTCTGCGACCGTTGCGGCAGGAGCTTCGAGCCGCTTTCGCCGCACAACTTTTCGTTTAACAGCGTGCTGGGATGGTGTTCGGCCTGCGAAGGGCTGGGAACGCAAATCGGCACGAACCCCGCCGCCTTGCTCCGAGACCCGAAGTTGACGCTCGCCGAGGGGGCGGTCGCCCTCTGGCCGTCGGGCGAAAACCGCATCTTCGCCGCCATGCTCGCCGCGTTTGCACGCGATACCGGAATCCCCACCGACGTTCCCTTCGAACAACTCGGCGGACAACATCGGCGGCTGATATTCCACGGCACGGGCGATCGCTGGTTCGTGGTGGAGGGGAGAGGGGAAACGGAAGAGGGGAGAGAGGAGAGGGGAGAGGGCAGAGTATCAAGCTGCAATGAACAACAAGCACGGATAATCACGAAAAAAAAACTTCCTCTCCCCTCTCCCCTCTCCTCTCTCCCCTCTGACGCCTTCCGCTTCCAATTCAAAGGTCTCTATCCCGCCTTGGACGAGGGTAGCCGGCGGTCGCCGTCTATGCGGGCGAAACTCGAACACCTGGTCGATGAAGTCGAATGCGCCGTCTGCTGCGGCAGCCGGCTGCGCGACGACGCGGCCGCCGTGCGGCTGAACGACCGCACGATCGACGAGTTCTGCCGCTTGCCCATGGGACGGCTGCTCGCGGAACTGCAAGCGTGGCGGCCAGACGACGCCCAGCGGAAGATTGCCGGCGAGATCGTCCGCGAGATCGTCAGCCGCGTACAATTTCTGGTCGATGTCGGGCTGGAATATCTGACCCTCGCCCGGCCGGCGCCTTCGCTCTCCGGCGGCGAAATGCAACGCATCCGGCTGGCGGCCCAACTGGGCAGCGGCCTCTGCGGCGTCCTCTATGTGCTCGACGAACCGACGATCGGCCTCCATCCCCGCGACAACCGGCGGCTGCTCGATGCCTTGAAAAAGCTCCGCGACCTGGGCAATACGCTGCTGGTGGTCGAGCACGATCGGGAGGTCGTCGCCGGGGCGGATCAATTGTTGGATTTCGGTCCGGCGGCCGGCGGCCAAGGGGGTTATGTCGTCGCCAGCGGCACGCCCGATCAGGTCGCCCGGCGCCGCGCCTCCGTTACCGGCCCGTACCTCTCCGGCAAAAAGGCGATTCCCGTGCCGACGAACCGTCGAATCGAAGCGAGAGAGGAGAGAGTCGAGGGGAGAGGCAAGGGAAACAAAGGTTCGAGGACTAGGAAAAACTCCGCAAAGCAAAACACGCGCCCCACTCCCCACTCCCCTGTCCCCACTCCCCTTATCCACACTCCCCCCGCCCCCTGTCTGAAAATCACCGGCGCCCGGCACAACAACCTGAAGAACATCGACGTTTGCATCCCGCTGGGCGCGTTGACCGTGGTGACCGGCGTAAGCGGCAGCGGGAAAAGCTCGCTGGTCGAGGACGTGCTCTACGCCTCGCTCGCCCGGCTGCTGCACCGCGCGAAGACCTTTCCCGGCGCGCACGACGCCATCTTCGGCATCGAGCGGATCAACAAGGTGATCCGCGTCGATCAACAGCCGCTCGGTCAGACGCCGACATCGAACCCGGCCACGTTCACCGGCGTATTCGATCTGATTCGCTCGCTGTTTTCCCAACTGCCCGAGTCGCGGATGCGGGGCTACACAGCGCGGCGGTTCAGCTTCAACGTGCCCGGCGGACGGTGCGAACGCTGCGAGGGGAACGGTCAGCTTTGCGTCGAGATGCACTTCCTGCCCGACGTGTGGGTCGAGTGCGACACCTGCGGCGGCAAGCGTTATAATCCCGAGACGCTGGAAGTCCGCTATCACGGCCGGTCGATCGCCGACGTGCTGGAGATGTCGTGCGGCGAGGCCGTCCTGCTGTTCGAGAACATTCCCAAGATACGCCGCCCGCTGCAAACGCTCTGCGACGTGGGACTCGACTATATCACGCTCGGCCAGCCGGCACCGACCCTCTCCGGCGGCGAATCGCAGCGGATCAAGCTGGCCGCCGAACTCTCGCGGCCCGACACCGGCAGCACGCTCTATCTGCTCGACGAGCCGACCACCGGCCTGCACTTCGACGATCTGGCGAAACTGCTGAACGTCTTGAACCGGCTGGTAGATCTGGGCAACTCCGTGGTGGTCATCGAGCACAACCTCGACGTAATCAAGTCGGCCGACTGGATTATCGACCTTGGTCCCGAGGCGGGCGAGGAGGGCGGATACGTCGTCGCCGCCGGCACGCCGGAAGCAGTGGCCAGTGGTCAGTGGGCGGTGGCCAGCGGCGAGAACACTAGGGCCGAAGTCGCGTCCGCGTCGTTTAGCCCCGGCGTCCGCGCCGGGAGAGTTGCCAAGCAATACGAAGCAGCAAGCGGCGCAATCGACAATCGCGGCCATGCGGCGCAACCCGGCGTGGACGCCGGGGCTAAACAGTCGCACACCGCCGCTGCACTGGCGCCGGTGCTCGCGGCCGGGCCGCACGTCGAGCGAAAGCCTTACGATTTCGCCGCCGAAGCGGCACGGCGGAAATCCGACCGCGAGATTGCCGAGATCGGCCGGGAGGCGAAAATGCCCTGGCAGGCCGACGGCCGCCGCTGGCACACGGTCGATCGTCTGGGGCGGACGGGCAATCCCTGCCGCTGGGACGGCCGCATCCTTGCCGCCGTGGTCGATCGCATCGAGGATAAATCGAACGGCGGGACAGATAAGGTCAGCACTATTATTTCGCCGCAACCCCGGAAAGGCGGCGGAATAAATAGTTCTGATCCCTTATTTTCTCCCACCGATTGGAGCGAGCGGACGGTGGTCGAAATCCGCGCGGCGAAGAAGTCGGACGGCTGGTTCTTCCACGCCATCACCGGCGAGGAGTGGCTGCTGAAGATGAAGTTCCGCGTGAAGCGGAACACGTTCAACCGCGACGAGTTGATCGCGCGGCTCGACCTGAAGCCGCTCAACGACATGCCCGAGCTGCCCCTCTACGGCACCGAGCCGCGGGTGAAATGCCGGAACCTCCGCGGCCCTTGGCAGGAGATCGAGCTACGGGTACACGGCTATAGCGAGATCGACCGGCCGGAGTTCTGGGATTTCGTCGATCGGACGGTCGCCGGGTTCGGCTCTTACGCCGAGAAGGTCCAGGCGAAGCCGGACATCCTCCACCCGTGGAAGCAGCTAGGCCGGACGTGGCACCTGGCCCGGCGCGGTTTTCCGCTCGGCAAGAAGGTCCGCTGGGAGCCGGAGGTGTTGCAACGGCTGCTCGATCTGCTGGCCGAGGTTGCGCCGCAAGGCGAGTTCAAGTGGGACAACAAGCAGGTGGCGCCGCTCCACCTGCCCGGCCGGCGCGAGCCGTGGGCGGCCGTGCAGACGAAAAAACTCGACGCCGTCTATCTGCATCTGACCGGCCCGAAGGGCCGCTTCCCGCTGGGCAGCTTGGGCAATCTCGGCCACGACCCGACGGTGGACGGCCGCCGCCCTGACGCCGACGTGATACTACTAAAGTTCCGCACCGCGGAAGACCTCGCCCGCGGCGACCTCCACGGGTTTCTCAAGGAACACCTCGCGGCAGAAACGTAAAACGTAGGGTGCGTCCGCGACGCACCACTTACGATTCAGTCGGAACATAAATGGGAACAAGCCGCCGGGACGATTACCGTCTGCGGCGGTAAGCGGCGCTGCTACCAGCGCAGTTCGACCCGTCCCACAAAACCGTCGAATACCAAGCCGTTTCCTTCGACCTTGTCGGGGCCGTGGTAATGGTTGGCCTGGACGGCCGAGATGAATTCGGAGGTTTTTACGGTGTTCAGCCAGGCGTTGACCATGTATCCGGCGGAAATTCGCAACCCGCCCGCACAACTGGTCCATCCCAAGCCCACTTCGCAGTCGAGGATCGAGACGAGTCGGGCCTCTTTCCAATCGGTCTGGACGATGAGCGGATCGTTTGTGCTGCCTTGCAGGTAGTCGCCGCGGAACTCGCCGCCGATGAAGCTGGCGTAGGCTTTTCCATAGACAAACATGTTAAGCCAACCGACGCGTTCGGCTTCGAGGCCGAGCCGGATTCCCGCACCGTCGAAATCGACCTTGGTGTAGACGTTTTCCTGGATGATGGACTCGTACTGTGCCTGGAAGTCCTGCTCCAAGTTCGCGTAGCGGAATCCGACCAGATAGTTGATGCTCGCTGCTTCGCTGGCGTAGAAGACGTGCCGATATTCGATGTCGGCCAGATTATATCGAATGAAGGCTTCCGCCCTGGCATCGAGCCAATCGGCCGCGGCATCCAACGTAGACGGATGCAGAACCATTGCTCGAATCACGTAAGGCGCGTCGATGCTGATGGCGTCGTTCACGCTATTTTCGTAGTGTGTAAAAGCAACACCGAGAGTGGTGCAGTAGTCGAAACCTATGGCGCCGCCGACGCGAAAACCGGACTCGAATTGCGGGTCCAGCGTGGCGGTGCGTCCCACTTGGATCGGCACGGCGTTGGGCGGAGTGATCGGGCCGTTGAAGGGAACGGCGTATTCCAAGCCGGCGTTGCGCGGCCGCAGATAAAGATAGTCGCCGTAGAAGATAAATGCACCGCCCTTGCAGTCGCCGGAACAACAGTCACCCACGGCGTTGCCGCATTGGGCGTCGGCCGCGTTGCAAGCGGCGTCGAATCGTTCTAATGCGGAATCATCCGCGGCTTTGCCCACTTGACTCAACGACAGCACGGCCAGGAGGGCCGCCAACTTCACCACATTGCTTCGTGTGTACATTGTTTTATCCCCCGTCGATTTGACGTTAAGAAAGACCTAAAGATGTCAAGCGGGGTCTCTAGATCAGCAAGCATGGAAGTCGTTCAAAATGTTACGATCCCGCACGTTTAGTTTAATCGGAATACAATTGCCAAAATATTCAGAATAATCGTTACTATATGTCGGATTTTACCGTTTTTCCCCGGGCTTATTTTCCCCCCAAACCCCCGTAACGGATAATGTGCAGTAATTGCGGGCTGTGGGGAATCATTTATTTGCCGCGTATTTTTTCGTGCGCGGTGTTTCCCATGGCGCCCATCTTGACTTTATTTCCGGGAACCACTAGTTTCCGAACAAGCGCGTACCAATCGGGAGTCGCAGAAGCGGCATCTTGTCGCTTTGTGCCCGCGACCCATAAACCATTTTCGCCGGCCCACTCCACATAACGCCTAAAACCGCATGACTCTAACTCCTCTGGACTGGACCATCATCGCCGTATATCTGATCGGCTGCATGTCGGCGGGTATCTGGATGCGCCGTTACGTTAGCAACGTGGAGGATTTTGCCGTTGCCGGCCGGGAAATGGACCTGAATCTCGGCATTGCTTCGCTGGCAGCCACCGAAATGGGACTCGTTACCGTAATGTACACGGCTCAGATGGGGTTTACCCACGGGTTCGCCGGCGCGGTTCCCGGGGTCTGCTATTGCGTTGTCATGTTGCTGGTGGGCATTACCGGCTTCGTCATCTTCCCCTTGCGAAAGGCCGGAGTGATTACCATACCCGAACTGTTTGAGAAGCGGTTCGGCAAGCGAGTGCGATGGCTGGCCGGGTTGGTCGTGGTCGTCGGCGGCATCCTGAACATGGGCATCTTCCTCCGCTTGGGCGGAGAGTTTCTCATGGGCGTCGCCGGCTTCGATACGCAGGCCGCCTTCCACTTAACATGGATCGGACGCGATTTCAGCATCGGCTATCTCGAAACCGTCATGATCTCGCTCTTGGCCTTGGTGTTGTTATACACCGTGCTCGGCGGCATGCTGTCCGTATTGGTTACCGACTATCTACAGTTCCTGGTTTTGGGGATGGGGTTGGTCGTAACCTCGATTCTCGTGGTGTGGAACTTTGGGTGGTCGGACATTGTCTCCGGCTTGGAACGCGCGGGCCAAGCGGGCCAAACCTACACCGAGTCGCGCAAGGCGGAAAACGAAGCGTTTTACGCCCGAATGGAAAACGTCCGTCAGCAAGACGGCGCCGCGACCGCCGAGAAACTCAAGGAAGAATGGGAAGCGGAGCGGGCGGAGCAGATGCGCCGCAACGCCGCCGCACTGGCCGAAAACCACGTTCTCCTGGACACCAAAAAACCTAACGACCCCAAACCGTTGGTCATGGAAGAGCCGTTCAATCCGTTTACCAGTTTCGGTGGAATGTGGGTCTTTTGGCAAGTAATTCTCCACATCGCGGTGGTGACCACGTGGCAAACCTCGATTGCGCGCGTGCTTTCGGCGCGCGACGAGACAACCGCGAAAAAAATCTACCGCCGCACGAGTTTCTATCTCGTCGGCCGCTTTGCCCTGCCGGGTTTGTGGGGCGCGACGGCTTTCCTTTACTTCTGCGCGCGAGGCGGATTGCCCGAGGGCGCCGACAGCATGTCCGCCATGCCGCAATTTCTCGGACAAATCCTGCCGATGGGCGTGATCGGCCTTCTCGTGGCGGCGATGCTGGCCGCCGAGATGTCCACCGACAGCGGATACCTTTTGACCTGGGCCACCGTGATTTACAACGACCTGATCATGCCCTGCTTGCGAAAACCGCTCTCGCCGCGGGCAAAGTTGCTCTTGGTCCGCCTGATGGTGGCGGCCATCGGCGTGTTTCTCGTGTTCTACGGGCTGGTGTACGAATTGCCCGACCTGGCCTGGGACTATTTGGCAGTCACCGGCAACATTTATCTGGCCAGCGTCTTCACGCTCCTGGTCGGGGCGCTCTACTGGCGAGGGGCCAATCGCTGGGGCGCAATGACGGCGATCGTCCTCGGGGCGGTAGGACCGCTTGCTTTCCTCATTGTAAACGCCATTGTCAAGGATCCGGCGAAACAGATACCGGCTTCGTTGGCGGGACTCTCGTCGTTCGCGCTGTCCTTCGCGGGAATGATCGTCGGTTCCTGGCTGGCTCGCGCCCTGGGGCACGTTGACGACGGCCCTAACGCAAACGACCCTCAAATCGAGGAGGCGACAACATGAATAACGGCTTCGTTTGGTTCTGGACGGCGATGATCTTCGCCTCGATCGGTTGGTACGCGTTCCTGCTGTTTTACGTCGGCGGCAAAGGCGGCCGGGAAATCGTCCAAATGGCCCGCGCGCTCGCTAAGCGAAATAAAAAGCTTTGACCGCTATTGAACGTGATGGCCGTTTGCATCGGAGCGGGCGGAATTCAATACCTGATTGGCATAGACCTCGGGTTTCTCGGCGAATCTGGTCAGCGATTCCTCGCTGGCGAACAGATATATCCGATTTCCGAAGAACACGCCGTGTTCGCGCATACCCGGCACGGCGCGCCCCTGCTCGGCGGCCAAGACGACGTCGTTGCCCGACCCTACGGGAGCATAACGGTCGGGGTCGGCGAAAAAGCGGCGCTGCTCCTCCGGCCCGATGAACAGATAGGTTCGGCCGCGATGAATGGCGCCCCAGCGCACGTCGCCCTGCACCCAAGCTTGTTTCTCGGAAAGAGTAACCGGACAAAAACCATCGAGACATAACGGCGGATTGCCGCCCATCGCCGGTTGGTTTGCGGGCGCCGGCGGCTGGTTGCCGTAAACCGGCGGCTGAGCCGGAGCATTCGCCACCGGCGGATTCGTATTGTAGGGCGGCTGAACCGGAGCATTCGCCACCGGCGGATTTGGATTGTAGGGCGGTTGGGCCGGCGCGTTCGCCACCGGCGGATTTGGATTGTAGGGCGGTTGGGCCGGCGCGTTCGCCACCGGCGGATTTGGATTGTAGGGCGGCTGAACCGGAATGTTCGCCGCTGGCGGATTCGGATTATATGGCGGCTGGGCCGGAGCGTTCTCAACCGTCGGATTTGGATTGTAAGGCGGCTGACCGGGCATAGCCGGCGGCGGCGCCAATGAACCGTATGACGGCGCCGTCGGCGCCTGATAGGGCGGTTGCCCATAAGTGGGCGGCGGGTTGCCGGATTGCGGCGGTTGTGCGGCGGCCGTGCCGTCAATTCCCGGTTGGTGCATGGGCGGCGGCGGAGCGGCCGTCATTGCCGGCGCCGGAGGAGCGAGATTGGTCGGCGCGTCAGCCCGGGGCGATACATTGTTCCGCGAAGCAATTGCCGCCTCCGCCACCATACGTTTTTCCATATCGGCGGCGACGCGGCCGATCCGGTCGATAAATTGCGCCGTCTCGAGCCTGCCGCGTATCGAGTCGACAAGCTGCCCGTCGGCGGTCGTGATTACCGTCGTCGGCAGAGCGGTTATTCCATATTGACGCGCGGTGGCGGGAAAATGATCGGCGTTGATCTTTACCGGGACATATTTTTGGTTCAATAAGGAGACGGTTTCCTGTTGAGAAAACACCTCCGCTTCCATCCGCCTGCAGACGCCGCACCATTGGGCCCAAAATTGGATCAGGACCAACCGATTCGACTGCGCTGCTTGGCGTTGCGCGCTTTCCAGGGTTGGTTCCCAATTTAACTGCTGCTGAGCAATACCCGCCGTTGGAGGTAAAACACTAGCAATTACCAGGCAAATTGTGCCCAATTTCACGTTCATATTACCCATCCTCACAAGAGTTGCGCATACCGAAACCCCGATTCGTCAAATAGTTATCGGAATGAAACAATGTGGAAGTGATGTTAAAATATCCCGATTGCGCCTGTTTTAGCGATTGGCTTTGGTAATTCAGGCAAAGAATGATTGAATGGGTTGCCGCGGCGCGCGAGATAATGTAGAATACGAGAGTAAGGTTTCTAAGAAGAAACCGCCAATAATTCGCTTGACATAAGCCAACATGCGGTTAAGATAGCCTATGTTTTAGTTCTGCTT
>Ga0209723_1004559_pt1 | contig 15256 bp, 13 predicted proteins | sample BiotimSIPDNA_2_FD_185750 | JGI IMG/M metagenome (GOLD analysis project Ga0209723, IMG submission 185750) | Anaerobic biogas reactor microbial communites from Washington, USA - Biogas_R2 time_0 SIP DNA (SPAdes) (version 2) | ecosystem: Engineered > Bioreactor > Anaerobic > Unclassified | place... | reverse complement strand
CGGCGTTACATCACCCGCGAACTGCCCGTCCTGCGCATGCACTGCGACCAAATCCGCTCCGGCGACACCTCCCCCCTCACCGACTACCACCACCTCGCCGGCCCCGTCCCCGCCGTGCGCTAGACGCGGCCAGACTGGACTGCTTTCCCGCCCCTTGCAGCGGGGCGGATCGCAACAAATAATAGACCTCTCGCCGTAGATCGTATTTTCCGTCGGGCAGTAACCCACCGAGTCTTCAGTCATGCGATTTCGATTACTCGACCGAATCACACAATTAGAACCGGGCAAGCGCATCGAAGCCGTCAAGCAGTTGACGCAGGCGGACGGATACCTGGAGGATCATTTTCCCAGGTTTCCCATCATGCCGGGCGTGCTGATGTTGGAAGCCATGTACCAGGCAGCGGCCTGGCTGGTTCGCAAAACCGAAAACTTTGCCCATTCTGTCGTGATGCTCCAAGACGCCCGCAACATCAAGTTCAGCGGGTTCGTCAAACTGGGGCAAACCCTGGTGGTCACGGCTGAGATCAAGAAACAGGAAGGCGGCGAAACCAGCCTGGTGACGCAAGGCACAGTCGATGGCCGGGTCGTCGCAAGTGCTCGGTTGACCGTCGCGGTATTTCAACTCGCGGATCGATTTCCCGAGTGGGTGGCGGGCCAGGACTATTTGATGAGGAAGATGCGGCAGCAGTTTGGACGCGTGATGTCGGGCGAGCCCGAGGCGGCGGTGAACGTGGGCCTGTCGATGCGCTGGCTGTGGATCGATCGGTTTGTCGAGTTCGTCCGCGGCGAGCGAGCGGTTGCCATCAAGAATGTGAGTTTGACGGAAGAGCCCGTGAGCGAGTATTTGCCCGGTTTTCCCGTCCTGCCTTCATCGTTGGTGATGGAGGGTCTGGCTTGGGCGGGGGGCATCTTGGCCAACGACCAGCGGCGTTTCCAGGAACGGACGGTGCTGGCCAAGATCAAGAAGGCGGTCTTTCACCGCCCGGCCTTTGCGGGAGACCAACTGAGGTACACCGCGGTGCTGGAGGGCCTTGAACCGGAGGGCGCGTTCATCCGCGGGACCAGTCACATTGGGGACGAACTTCAGGCCGAAGTGGACATTTTCCTTGCTCACCTGGGCGACCGTTTCGAGGACGTCGAAGGCGATCTGATCGATCCGGCCGACATGCTGGCAACGCTCCGCCTGTGGCGATTGTACGACGTGGGACGCACCGCTTCCGGTGAACCCCTCGACGTTGCCGAGAGGCTTTTGGAAGGCGAGCGTCAGGCACAAGCGGTCGTCGAAAGGGACCAACCGATCACTTGACCAGTTTCGGTTTCGTGGATTCTTTCCCAGAGATTCTGTCGAAGGCCGCGTGGAAGGCCTGGAGCACATCTGCGTAACTAGCCGACGTTGGGACCTGGTAACTCCGCCCGTCGCCCGTCACCAATTGATGCATCAGCGGGTTGGACGCACCGACCGTAATCGTGTGGATGTGAATCCTGGCCGATGCCAATTGCGCAGCAACGGCCTTGGGATCCGGATCGTCGGTATTCGATCCGTCGCCGATCAGGACCAGGATCTTCTTGGCATCGTCTCGCGAGCCGGCGCCTGTCACGATCTGATAGCCACCGGTCTGTCCCTGCGAACTGCCGTCGAGTGCCAGGCCAAGCCGCGGAGGTTCTCCCGGGTAACGGCCGCCGTTTTCTTCGACGTACCGATCGTACGAGTACAGGAAGGCGTCGGGGCGGCTGATGTCAAACACGTTTTGGAGAGTCGTCCCATCGCTGGTGAGGGGACTTTCCAGCGCCGTATTGGTAGCAAAGCCGGAGATCCCGATGCGGTCGTCGGGATAGTTGGCAAACACATAGTTGTTGAATTGCTCTATCGCCTCTTTCAGCGCCCGCTTGGCGTTCAGCGGGTAATCGTTAGGCGAACTTTCGCCGGGCGCGTACTCGTCGGAATTTGGCTGCAACAGCGCACTCGTTTGATCGATCATCAGCACGATGTCGCGAGGCCCCGTCGCGTCGCGTCCGCCAGTGGCGATGGCTTCGATGTGTCCTTTTTCGGCTTCGGGTTCCGCGCCGACCGTATAACTCGCATGCCCCAGGACCTTGCCAAAGTACGAGTCAAACTGCCACTTGGCCACCACTCGCACCGCATTGACCTCCAGTTGCGACTCCGTTCCAGGATAGAGAATCCGCTCGACCGGATCCCAGCGGCCCAATTGAACCCAATGGGACAAGCCGGGGGGAATCGTGCCGGAGCCGTCAGGGTCAAACTGTTTTCCGAAGTACTCGTTGGCCGTGTTTCGGACCTCGTCTTCGTTCAATTCGCCGCGTTCCAGAACCGCAACCGCGGCCAAGGCAGCGGCATCTGCGGCGCTGTGGAGCCAGGCGCGGTGGTGAACCATCACTCCGATGTCGATCGCGAACGCGAGCATTCCCATCAAAACGACGAGCATCACGGCAAAAAGGATCAGGATAGCCCCTTTGCGGCAGCGGGGCGGTTGCCGTTTGGAGCCCGTGCGTCGGGGAGTGCTTTCAGAGAACAGGGGGCTTGTAGTCCGAGGCATGAGACGCAACACCGAATAGGCAAGAAACACTAGTACCTCACCTAAAAGCATAGGTCATAAATCAGACAATCCCGTAGGTGTTTCCTCCTGAACGTCAAAATCCGGCAAGATCGCATGGACGGCCTAAACGGATTATGAAGGCCCCGGCTACAACGCGAGACAAAGATGCGGTACATTAGCTGCGTCGCGATGTTGGGTCTGGGAGACGGGTTGGACTTATTTGGATGAACGATGAACCGTTGTCGGGTCGGAAGAAACGGCTGGTCAATTACGCCAGTTGTGCGGGGTGAGCGGGCAAGTTGCCCCAGGAGGGGACTGCCCAGTTGGTGCAGAACTTGCCGCGAGCGCACGATCCCAACTTGATCGTCGGAACCGAAGGCTTCAGCGATGCGGGCGTTTATCGGCTGCGCGACGACCTGCTGATCGTCCAGTCGCTGGACTTTTTTCCGCCGCTGGTCGACGATCCCTTCGTATTCGGCCAGATCGCAGCAGCGAATTCGCTGTCTGACGTGTATGCGATGGGCGCTCAACCGACCACGGCCATGAACATCGTGGCGTTTCCGGACGATCAGCTCGATCTGGACATCCTGGCCGAGATCTTGCGCGGCGGCGGCGAACGGGTGAGTCAGGCCGGCGCGGTGGTGGTTGGCGGCCATAGTGTCCGCGACGCCGAAATCAAGTACGGTCTGTCCGTGACCGGCGTCGTCCACCCGCAGGACCTGTTGACCAATCAGCGAGCCCAACCCGGCGACGCGCTGATCTTGACCAAGGCCTTGGGCACCGGCTTCGTCACCACGGCCTTCAAGAGCGAGCGGTGTCCGGACGAGACGTTGGCCGCAGCCTGCGCCAGCATGGCCGAGTTGAACGCTGCGGGGCGGGATGCGGCGCGGGAGTTGAAGGCCAACGCCGCGACCGACGTCACCGGCTTTGGCCTGGCCGGCCACGCGGGCGAGATGGCCGAAGCCAGCGGCGTGACGGCGGTGCTGGAAGTCCACCGCTTGCCGATCCTGCCGGGCGCCGCTGCGCTGGCGCAACAGGGGAATCGGAACCGCGCCTGCCGCTCCAACCGCAAGTTCGCCGAGCCCCGGATCCGATTCGAAGGCCAGCCGGACGAGTTGTTAAGCGAATTCCTGTTCGACCCCCAGACTTCCGGCGGCCTGCTGATCAGCGTCCCGCAGAAGCGTGCGGAGCAGTTGGTGGCACGCGCCCGATCCGGCGGCGCGGTTGCGGCGTGCATCGTGGGAGCGATCCTGGCTCGCGAGGCGGAACGGCTCGTGATTCGTCCGTGAAAAGTGAGCGGATTCGCCGGCGCAGATGTCCCGATTGTCCGAGAAAGCCGGGCTTCTGAGGGCGGTTCTCTGCAAGACGCGAATCGCCATCCAGCCACCCAATCGGACGTGCGCTGCCGGTATTTCCCGCATAATCGTTCAAGTCGGAACGGTCGGCCTCCCGAAGTATTCAGTGCTGAGTGGTTCCGCGCGTGGGGGACTCGTGCGTATCCGAGCGGCCGATCGGAGCTAGCCGGCGTGCGCACCGTCTGGGCTGGGCGCGGACGCGGCGAGAGAAGTCGCCGGCGGAACTGCCAGCTGTCATCGCATCACCGAGGAGGTTGCCGATGAACCAACGCATCGCCGAGCCTCCTGAGACGTGGCGGCCGGGGGCTATCTGGTGGCTGGCGCTGGCGAGCCTCCTTGTCGCGGGGGGGTGCCGGCCCAGTTACTACCGCCGCCAGGCGGACCTGGACGCCTATCGCCTGATTGAGGAAAAGGCTCAGGACCCGCGCTGGGCGCTGACCGGCTACAACGTCGATCCCCATCCGGCTTCGCGGATCTTCGACCCCTTTGACCCGGATCGCGAACCTATGCCGCCGGACGACCCTGAATCGCATCGTTTGATGCACGAAGTGGACGGCAAGAAGGGGTTCAAGCACTGGGATCAAAACGGCGCCACGGACTCCGTGGAGAATCCCGATTGGCTGCGTTGCCTGCCGCTGAACGAGGACGGTGTGTTGGTGCTGGACGCCGAACTAGCGGTCCAGTTGGCGCGTCTGCACTCGCGCGAGTTCCAGCGGAACGTGCAGGAATTGTATCTCTCGGCACTGGATGTGAGCTTCGAGCGGTTCCGCTTCGACTCGTTGTTCTACGGCGGGCTGCAGACGGAGTACGCGGCCGACGGTCCGCTCCGCAATCCGCCGGACTCGCGCAGTGTGTTGACCGTGGGCACCTTTCCTGCGACCCGCGGAATCCGCATGGAAAAACTGGGCACGACGGGTGCGGAGCTCGTGGTGGGCTTTGCCAACTCGCTGGTCTGGCAGTTCTCCGGCCCCGATTCGTACTCGGCCAGTTCCGTTCTGGATTTCAGTCTTGTGCAGCCGCTGTTGCGTTTGGGGGGACGAGCCCGCGTGATGGAGCGGTTGACTCTGGCGGAACGGACTCTGTTGAGCAACGTGCGGCAATTGGAGCGGTATCGGCACGGATTCTACTTGCAGATTATGACCGGCGGCTCCGCGGGCGCCGGGCCGTCCCAGAATCCCCGGCTGCTGAGCGGCTCGGGCATGGGAGGCTTCCGCGGCTCCAGCGCCAGCGGCTTCATGGGGCTGCTGCAAAGCCAGCAAGAGATCCTCAACCAACGCTTCAACTTGTACTCCCTGCGGTCCAACAGCGTCCGCCTGAATGCCACGCTGCAGGATCTGTTGGCCAGGCCGGGCAACCAGGCGGCCCGGCAAGGCGAAGGCGGCGGATCGAACAGCGAGGCCATCGTCCGGCAACGGCTGCAGGTCGCCCAAGCGCGGCAAGCCGTTCTGAACGCCGAAGGCCGACTGGCCGACGCCGAGACCGCGTACCAGAACCAATTGGACGCCTTCAAGATGAACTTGGGGCTGCCGCCGTCGATTTGCGTCAAGATTGAGGACGACATGCTCAATCCGCTGAACCTGATCGACCGGGGCATCGTCGACTTGCAGGAGTCGGTCAGCTTGACTCAGGAGAACATCGGCCAGCATCTGGCGGACGCGCAGTCGCTGCTGTTGGATCGCCGTCTGGCGGATGCCGAGCGCAACGAACGCGTGGCGAAAGAACTCCGCGCCGTCCACACCGCCCTGGACAGCGTGGCCGGTCTGCGACAGCGTTTGATCGAGGCCCCCGACGCGCCGTTTCGGCGTTTTCACGCGGACGGCCGAAAACTGCTCAACCGGCTGGAAACGTGCTTGCAAACCGCGATCGAGCGGGCGGCTAACGATCCGGCCGATCTCGCGACGCTGCAGCGGGACCTGAGTCTGCTGCAGGACATCCGGCGGAACCTGAAAATGGCCGGCGCTCAAGACGGACACGACGGCGAATGGCTGGATCAAGTGCGGGGGTTCATGTACTTCAATCTGCTGGGCGATGCCTTGCAGGACCTGAATCGCGTGCTCGAAGAACTGCGGGCCGCCGAGGCGGTCGCCGACGCTGCGAAAACCGCTGAACGACCGCCGGAAGTGGCGGTTGCCGAGCGAGGCGGCCCTGCCGAGCGCGGAGCCGCAACCGGCGGCGCCGATGTGACGTGGATGAAGGGAGATCCCAATCCGCTGACGCGCGCCCTGTACCGCCGGCATCGGGATTTGCTGGAGGCCGACGATCCGGCGGACCTGGCCAAGTTGGCGGAGGTCCTGCAAAGCGACGGTCGGCGGATCGAAACGCAATACCAACAGATCGCGAAGACCTGTCCGTGGTTGACCGACTTGGGCCGCTGGCGACGCCTGCCGTACGACGTGGAAGTCTCGCTGGTCGACGACAATCGCGCTCAGGTCGGCCGGTTGGAGCGACGGGCGAGTCAGTTTATCGACATCCTGTTGGACTCGCTGGCCCGCCTGGACGACTCCGGCGATCAAGACAGCCTGCTGCAGAATATCCGCCACTCGCAGGCGACCTTGCAGACGCTGGCCGTCAAGGTGCCCGCGCTCAGCCCCGAAGAAGTGCTCGCGCAATTCCGGTTGGACGTCAGCCCCGCCATCCCGCAGGAACTGGTGGACTTGGCGAGCAACGTTCTGGAGATCTCGCTCGTCCAATCACGGATTCGCGCGGAAAACGTCTCGATCGAGGACATCGCCGTCGATTTGCATCCCCAAGCGGCCTTGGAGATCGCTCGCCAGAACCGCCTGGATTGGATGAATGCCCGCGCCGAACTGGTGGACACGTGGCGTCTGATCCGCTTTTATGCCAACGACTTGAGAAGCACGCTGGATGTCGTGTTCAGCGGCGACATGACGACGCGCAACGACAATCCCTTCAAGTTCGACGCCAACACGGGGCGGCTGCGGGTGGGGCTGCAATTCGACGCGCCGTTGACGCGGCTCAGCGAACGAAATACGTACCGCGGGGCCTTGATCGAGTACCAGCGGGCGCGGATGGACTACTACGCGTTCGAGGACCAGGTCTCCCGCGATCTGCGAGAAGTCCTGCGGACGCTGGAGTTGAAGCGGAAGAACCTCGAAATCCGCCGCGAAGCGGTCTGGGCCGCTGCGGTCCAGATTGAACTGAACCAGGAAATCCGAAACCTGGGACAGGCCAGCAGTCAAGCTTCCGGGGCGACGGCCGCACGCGATTCCGTCTCAGCCTTGTCCGATCTGCTCTCGGCTCAAAACGAATTCCTCAGCATTTGGGTGACCTACGAGGTGCTCCGTCAGACGCTGGATTTCAGTTTGGGAACCATGCGACTGGACGCCACGGGCATGTGGGTCGATCCGGGGCCGATCGACCCAGGGCACGGGTACGCCGGAGTGGGCGAGAGCACCGACTGCTGGCCGGGCCCGATGGTACTGCCGCGCGGCGAACCCATCCCGGCCGATCGCCAGATGCTGGACATCGAAGTTCTGGAACCTCCCGCGCCCGCAGGCGAAGCGCCGGTAGGACCCTGAGGCCCGCCCCGTCGCCTGGCCAAGGCTGAGCACGGGTCCAAAACCAACTCCGCGGTTTTCTCGCAGCGGACTTCCGTTCGCTTGGGCGGAGTGAATCCCGCCCTACGAAGTCACTCCCGGCCGGGCGGCGAAGGGTTGCCGGAACCGGGGCCCGATCCGGCTGGCGGCGACGTTGCAGGCAGTCCGGCCGGCGTGGCCGGTTCGGGCGGCGCGTGAAAACCGGGAGTCGCCGGCGGGGGCGAAACGCGGGCAGGTGCAGGGGCGAAACGGGGAGGACGCGGGCCGGAGACGCCTTGCGCAAAGACGTCCACGAAGAAAATCCCCGCTCCGTCCGCCGGCAGGAACTTGGGCAGCGCCGCCCGGCGGAAGCTCCTTGTGGTCCGGCCCTCCGCCGAGATCAGCGCACCGGGCAGCAGCCAGAGCATCGCCAGCCCGGTCACAGCAGCAAACGCCACGCGGGACATCTCAGTCAATTCCCAACAGTTCGACGTCGAAGATCAGGACCGAATGCGGAGCGATCACGTTTCCTGCTCCGTTGGCGCCGTAGGCCAATTCCGAGGGCACGAAGATCCGCCATTTGTCGCCGACGTGCATCAACTGCAGGGCTTCGGTCCAGCCGGGGATCACCCCGTCGACGCGAAACGTCGCCGGCCGGCCGGAGCGGATAGAACTATCGAAGACCTTGCCGTCCAGCAGCGTGCCTTCGTAATTCACCCGCACGGTATCGGAGGCCTTGGGCGAGGCGCCCTGGCCAGCCTTGACGACCTGATACTGCAGTCCGCTGGCCAAGGTCTTCACGCCGGGCTTCTTGCCGTTGTCGGCCAGGAAGGCCGTGCCCTCCCGTTTGTTCTTTTCACCGGCCTCGGAATTCCGCTCCTCTTGCTTGGCTTGAACAAGGCGGCCGAACGCCTGAAATGCGGCCTGCAGTTGCGGATCCGCATACCGCGGCTTGGCCCCTTGGCTGGCATCCTTCAGGCCCAAAATCAACTGGTCCAGGTTGACCTCGACGCCGTCGTTCTTGAAGTTGTTAGCGATCTGGAGACCGATCCCATAGCTGGCAATGTCAACCGCCGATTTGGCGTCGATGGGCGGAGCTGTCTCCGGCGTAAAAAGTTCGGCCGCCTGCACGGCGGAAACGGCAAACAGGGCGATGGCGAAAAAACAAACGCGCTTCATGGAACAGCTTTCTTTGGGTTGAAAAATCGGCGGTTCAACCCGCCGGGCCTGTTGATCTGGGTCGCAGGACACCTCGGTCCCGAATCTACGGACAGACGGCTTACCCGCTCTGCCGTGTCGATCGTCGAGCCCGCGGTGTGTAGATTGTGGACTGTGACTGCCGCTGATGCCAAGGGGGCCAGGGCGATAATTCGGCGCGAAATGGGACGGGAAAGGAAAAGGAGTCGCCGCGCGGACGAACAACGCGGTACGGCCGCGGCGTCGCGCGTGCAGACCGAAGGGGAAGGACTCCAGGCAAGATCGCGGCGGGCGACGTCTTGCCCCGTCATTGGGCGCGCGGGCGTGGGGCCTGCTGTCCTGGCAACACGATCGCGACGGCGGCGATCACCAACCCGACGGCGACGGCCACGAGCCCTCCCACGAAGATGCCGAAGACACGTTCCAGGGCCGTCTCGACCATGAACTTGGCGGTCGGCATGTACGGCCCCAGACCGTTGGTCCGCAAATCCACCCAGGCATCCCACGTGTCGACGGCGCTGAGCGTGTCCAATTCGGCCAGCGCGGGGCCGACGTTCACCACGGGGGCCGGGGGAACCGTCGCCGTCACCCAGTTGACGCCGGCCAAGCCGGCCGTGGCAAGGCCGGCCAGAGCGAGGACCAGCCCTGCGGCGAACAACAGACCCCGGGTCAGATTCCAGGAACGCCTCGGCGGCTTGGCGTCGGAATCCGCGACCGTCTCGAGAGTCCGAATGGCACGTAACGAGGGAACCTCCAGCGTGGCGCCGCAACGGCAGGTCAGCTGCCTGCCGGCCTGGCTCATGTCGATCGTCGTTTTTTCGCTGCACTGCTGACAGGGCAATAGGTATTTCATCAGGCACCGCTCCGCTCAAAAAAACGCAATCTGTCCTGGCGCTAAGTGTAGCGTCTGTCGCCGGCCTTGGGAACACGCCGAAAGCGGGTTCGGACTTTCCGGGCGAGTTGGCCTTCCGATTCTGTGGCGATACACTCAGATGCCGTCCAGACCATACCGCGGCGTCCGCGCAGACCGGAGAAGTCGCCTTCGCGGGTCCTGGCGGACATCGTGCGACGGATGGTTGAGGTCATCGATGGGACGTAAGCGAAGGGTGGTGGTGAAAGGTGAATAAGCGGTCCGTGTGGCGCCCGTTGCAGGGAGAGAATACCGAATGACGAAACTAGATTATCGCAATGTTGAGAGAATTGGGGATCGCTGCGGTGGTCGAGCGGTACCCGACCAGCCTGCAAACCGCTCCACTCGCTGCCGCGCCACTCCACGTGCCGCCCCGCATCGTTACCGCGTCCCATAGGGGTTCTCCTAGACCAAGGGTTGAAAGGAACAACCCCTGAAGCTTCACCCCCGCGCCAAGAACGGTTCTGCCGTTCGCTTACGTGCCTGATGCGCAGCGGGCTATGCCCCGAACTCACCTTGCGCTTCGACATGCGCGAGAAGCAGCGCGACTATACTCTGGCCCGACGCCTCGTAAATCACTGGCGGCAGTTCGGCCGGTACTTCCTCGGCGACTACTATCCCTTGACACCGTACAGTCAGGACAGGAAGGTGTGGATGGCCTGGCAGTTCGACTGCCCCGAGACTGGCGAAGGTTTGGTGCAGGCCTTCCGGCGCGAGGACAGCCCTGAGGCTTCGGCCCGGCCAAGACTCGTCGGGCTCGATCCGAATACGAACTACACGTTAACGAACCTGGACATCGCAGGCGCCACGGAGATGACCGGACGGGAACTGCTCGAAACCGGCCTTCCGCTCAGCCTTCCGGATCGGCCTGGCGCGGTGATCATTATTTACGCGAAGAAAGAAGGCACTGACAACAAGAAGGAAAGAAGGAGTTGACAATGAAACGCTTTGTCCTCGTCCCACTGCTGTTGCCGCCCCTGCTCAACCTGTGCGCAGCGGCCTCGCGCGCAGCCGGGCCCGCCGACGAGGCCACCGTCCGCGGCGCGCCGATATGGAAAGAGGATTTCGAACGCTGTACGCCACGAGACAAGGTGTTGTTCGACGAGAGCCGGCCCGGCTTCTGGAACCTGCGCTACAAAACCTGGGGCGACAACCCTCTGCTTCACGGCTGCCCGGAGGCGCCTGACATCACGTACGACCCGGCATTGAAGGGCGTCTATGATATTGAAGTGGAATCGCGGGCGACGGATCGCCCCGGGGGCTTTGGACTGAAGCTGGCATCCGACTCGGAGTTCACCATCCTCGACGTCCCCAACCAAGGCGCCACCGCGACGAAGCACTTCAACGTCTGGCTGCCATTCCGGAAGAGCGTCAGGTTGGATGGTGAGAAGCTGGTGTTCCGCTACATCGGCAAGGCCGCGTACATCGACGCGTTGAAGTTCATTCCCGTCAGCCGCTTCAAGAAGTTCCGGCCCTTGGCCGAGAATGAGCTGGGCCCCGCGACCGGCGTCATCTGCAAGCAGCCCGGCCGGTACATCGGCTGGCCGACGATTGTCCGGACATCCCAAGGCGAGCTGATTGTGACTTTTTCCGGCGACCGGGACGCTCACGTCTGTCCCTGGGGCAAGACCCAAATGGTCCGCTCTCGCGACAACGGCAAGACCTGGTCCGACGTTGTCACCATCAACAATACGCCCCTCGACGACCGGGACACGGGCGTCATCGAAACGTGCAAGGGCACGCTGGTGGTCAGTTGGTTCACGTCGCTCTACTTCGAGCAGCCGACCATCATGCGCCATGCGTGGCAGCATCATGCGGACAAGATTGGTCCGGAAACAAGGAAGCAATGGCTCGGTTACTGGGTGCGCCGCTCGGAAGACAACGGCAAGACATGGGGGAGTCCCTGCATGACAAATGTCACCGCTCCGCACGGCCCCATCCCGTTGAAGGACGGCCGGCTGATCTATGTCGGCGCCGGCGGCGGTATTGCCGTGGAGGAATCCAGAGACGACGGGATCACATGGCAGCCGATTGCCAAGATCCCGTCGCCGACCTCCATCTACGCCGAGGAACCACACGTGGTGGAGTGCAGCGACGGCCGGCTGGTGGCCATGTTCCGCAACGAGCACCCGGACCTCGCCCAACGATTCCTCGGCCAGTCGGAAAGCGAAGACGGCGGCCGGACGTGGACCACGATCCATCGCACGGAGATCTGGGGTTGTCCGCCACACTTGACCCGCTTGAGCGACGGACGTTTGTTGCTGGTGTACGGACACCGCCGCCCGCCCTACGGACAACGAGCCTGCCTTTCCTGCGACAACGGCCGGACGTGGGACCTCCAACACGAAATCGCCCTGACCGATGCGCCAGACGGAGATTTGGGCTACCCGGCCTCCACGCAACTGAGCGATGGCTCCATCCTGACCATCTACTATCAGAAGGATGAACCCGACGAAAAACCGTGCCTGATGGGCACGCACTGGCGTCTGCCGAAGCAACGTTGATAGGCGTCGGTTCTTTACCGAGATCCCGACGCGCTGATGATCCGCGACTTCAGCAGCTCATTTTTTCTCCCCCTGCGGGGCGGGGTGGCCGATGGGCAAGTTTCCGCCGGCGGGCGAAGGGACCGCGGCTACCACTCGCCTGAAATCCAGATCCTGGAAGGCCGGCAAATCCAGGTGTGGTTTCGCGATGGATCTGGCGACGAACGGGGACGGCGGGCGGGGAGGGCCGTGGCTGCGTTCCGCATGTCGCAACTTCCGTTGTTCGAGCGTCTCGACGGCATACGACCAGGCGTCACCGGGCCGCGACGATGACGCCCGCCATTTCCGAGGACCTGATCGCGGCTCCGGTGCATGCACTGGTTCGTCGTGCTTCGAGGATGGTACGATTGGACTTGGCTTGTTCGGCCTGAAGTCTTGCGACAAGTCCAGCTAGAGTCCCACCGGATTCGGCCAGCAGTTGTTCACGGACGGCGTGAAGTTCGTCAAGTATCGGTTGGTTCTTGGTCATCGGAGTCACCACCCAAAAATTCAGCTGGCGTGCAAATCAGCATCTGCCCGATTCCCTCGCGATTGAGCAGGTCGTAGATGCGGGGAAGTTCGTGAGCGTTTGCGATGTGCTTGCAGTTGAGCGTCAGCAGGTATTTTACACCACCAAGGGCTGCGGCGGCAACATGCAAGGCGTCGGCAGCTGCCTTCTGTGGCATTGTGTGAGCGCGCAACAGTTTTGCAGCGAGGGCCTCCGTATCGGAGTTGATGTCGACGAGCGGAAGGCCGTCCAGCAGTTTGAGTCGGTCGGCGGCTGCATCGGCATCGCCGACCGATGCTTCGTCAAGAGTCAATTGGGACGCGACAAGCTGGAACTTGGGGCGTTCTATCCTACGTTCCGCAAGTCGTGGAACCAATATCTCCGGGATTTCTGCGGGGGGCAAGGGGCGGATCAACGGCCGTAGTCAGCGGGGGAGAGGCCGAGGAGTTTGATGATCTGGGCCTGGAGAGTTGTGAGTTCGGTGACCAGACATTGCGGTTCGTTGTCGCCGACGACGAGCCAGTGTCGCTGAACCAGCTCGAAGACTTCGATCACCCTGGCCGTCGTGGGGCGTGAACAAGGACGCCCCTCCGGATACAGCGGCAGAGAGTCGAGGCCTTTGCGCGCCATGGCCTGACGCAGTTCTCGCTCCAACAAGGTCTGCACCAGCAGCACGAAAAAGTAGATCGCCAACAGGCCTTGGATCCGCCCCACGTCTTTCAGGTACACGGGGGCCACGGCGAAGTCCGTCTTCAATTGGGAGAACCGCTTCTCGATGATCGGCTGCCGCTTGTACGCCCGCAGCACCTCCTCGGCGGTCAGCTGCCGGTCATTGGTCAGCAGCGGAAAGATTCCATCCTCCCGTTCCGCGTTGGCGAAGGCGACGGCATCCAGTTCCCACGTCAGATGGTAGCGCGGCCGAGTCTCCTTCCTGTACTGGGTGTGCTTGCTGGGACGGCCTGGCTGAGCTTGCCGATACGTGGCATCTTCCCGTTCCTCGATCGTCACGCAGATCCAGGGCTCGACCTCGCACTGAGACAGCACTTCCTCGACGGCCCGCTGCACCTTGCCACGCTCACGAAAACGAGTCCGGGGGCTCGACAGCCGCTGGCGCAACTCCGTCAGCGCCGCCAACGCCCGTTGCACGCGGCGGGCCCGGCTGGCAAGGTCCAGTTCGGCCTTCCGCGTGCTGCGGTACCACAGCAACCGGTAGCCCTCGGAACTGAGCCCCTCCTCGGCGCAGACGAACAAGCGATCGGTCACGTTCCCCTCTTCGTCGCTGACGTCGTACAAGGGCTTCCAGCGAACCCCCTCGGAGGACTGCCGCACCTTCGCACGGAACTGCTCGTCTTCGCCGTGAGAACGCGGCATGACGGTCACAAAACGTCCCCCATGCCGGGCGATGTGACCCAGGTTCTCCGCGCTGGCCAGCTTGCAGTCCGCCACATACAGAAAATCCGGACCGCCCACCAACTGACACAAGAGGTCCCAGGTGGCGATGTGAGTCGTATCGTCCACCACGTTGCCGCTGTGGCTGGTGAAGTAGACCGGCACGCTCCCGTCATGACTGACCGTCAGCGTGTACAACAGTTGCTTGAGATCCGGCCGATGGTCTTTGTTATGTCCCCAGGTAATGGCGTGCGTGGCGCGGCCCAGACGCAGGCCTTCTTCCGCCGCCTCGTCGTAGGCCCCGTAGAACGTCACCGTGGTCGAGTCGTTGTGCAGTTCGTCCAGGCTGACTTGAAACTCGGCGATCACGTGACGCACCACGGCCAAGATCAACTCCGGACTCGTGCCCACAAACAGCCGCGTCAAACACCGTCCCAAGCGATCGTCGTGCAGTAACGCCACCTGCTCGTCCCAGAGATTGAACAGGTCGGGAGCAAACTGAGCGGCCCATGCGCCCACCGCATAGACCGGTTCCCGCGACAGCAGCACATTGCGGACGAGCACCAGCAGAGCTTGCGCCGTCGGGAACCGACAGCGAGGATCATCCGGGGGCAGGTACTCTCGAAAGAACTCCTCCAACCGCATCCGCTCCAGAATCCGATTCACCAGCGGCAACGCGCCGACCTGATACGAACGCAGACTCAGTCCCGGAGCCTGAGCTTGTTGACCGGGTTCCAAAGGTTCCGCCACGGAAACCTGACGACGACCCGAACGACGACGCGACGCGGAACGAGACTTCTTGCCTCCCGACATGACGAACCTCCTGTGACGACCAACTCGAAAACGCAAACAACGTCGCCAAAGGATTGCGATCTCGAGCGACTTCGACAAGGGGCAAAAATTTTCGCGCGCGACTTACGTCGAGAGGCATTGACGTAAGTCGAGCGCGACTCGACTTACGTCGAGTGAATTCTTCGTAACTTTTTTTGAGATTCCGCGCGCCCCCTCTGCTCCCCTTGCCGGGCCTCCTCTTCCGACTAACAATCGGCCAGCGAGTGGTTCATTCCGCCGCACCATTCCTACGTCCCCCTTGCTTGCCCGGCTCACAAAACCCGACGGAAATTCCCGACACGACTTGCGGAATGTAGGTTCTATAGCCACTGCTGTCCACAACTGAGATTTACGTAAGTCGTGGCAGGCGTCATACTTTGCGAGACCACGGAGGTCAAATTTGAGCCCTCAGCTTGGACGCAAAGGAGGATGTCATGGAAGGCTTCGACAAGG
>Ga0209723_1004556_pt1 | contig 15260 bp, 11 predicted proteins | sample BiotimSIPDNA_2_FD_185750 | JGI IMG/M metagenome (GOLD analysis project Ga0209723, IMG submission 185750) | Anaerobic biogas reactor microbial communites from Washington, USA - Biogas_R2 time_0 SIP DNA (SPAdes) (version 2) | ecosystem: Engineered > Bioreactor > Anaerobic > Unclassified | place... | reverse complement strand
CAATGACTGTGCTAGTCTCGACATCATGAGTCAATGCATCCCTCCTCGCTTCTCCCGGATTCTGTCTCGCATCCTACCTGTCATCCTGATTTCTGCGATCCCCGCATGTACTGCTCCGGAACATGGAACATCCAACAACAACACTCCAAAACAAATTCGCCTCAGTCTCGGAAAAGCCAGCATCGAAGCCGAACTGGCCATAGATACCCCCACCCGTGTGCGAGGCCTCATGCACCGCGAATCCATGCCCGCTGACCATGGTATGCTTTTCGTCTTCGATCAGCCGTCCCGACAGTCATTCTGGATGAAAAACACCCACATTCCACTCGACATCGGATACTTCAATCCATCCGGAGAGTTGCTGGAAATCCATCCCCTGCACCCCCACAACCTCGACTCCGTGAAATCCCTCAGCTCCGAGATCCAGTTTGCACTCGAGGTGAACCGGGGCTGGTTCCGGAACAACAGCATCACACCCGGGGCCAGGCTCGACCTCGACCCCCTTCGACGCCACCTCCGATCCAAAGGGATTAACGCTTCCTTCTGAGGAACAAAACACATCCCCCAAACCCACGCCATCCCAGAAGCGCCCTCCAAGGAAACTCGCCCCCTTACCGAAACCGAACGCACCTTGGCCCGATGGATGCTCGAAAACGGAATCGAAGTATCCGGATCGGGGGACCCGCTGAAAATCCTGCCTTCGCCCGAACAGTTGAGACCGTGCCTGAATACCGGCAAACCCTAGACAAACGGCGGCTCCACTCCACGCTCACTTACCGCATCTGTGGATATCCGTTCGGCGAAAACAATGCTTCTCGAACTCCATGGTTCCAATGACACCAAGAAGTGAGCAAATAAACCCGACAAGAAAACGCAGGGGCCAGTCTGCCCAACCCTTTAGCTCAGGCACCAAAAACCCGATGAAAATGGCTAAAAAGGCCTCACACTATCTCCATTCAAAACATACCTCAAAAGATACATCTCGATCAATAGGGACGCATAAATCAGGAAGAGAGAGCATCCTCCACGGAAGTGAACACCTTCCAACCCTTCGATTCCTCGAAAGCCTTGGATTCCTGATCGATACGCTCGTTACCCACCACATAGCATTTCAGAGTGAGCTCCTGACAATACTTCATGGCATCCAACATGAACTTGACGATGTTCATATTGAGCGTTTCGAGCGTGTGCACATCCACGACCACTTTCCTGAAACCATTATCCACAGCCTTCGTGATCTTTTCGCGCAAGAAGCCATTCACTTCAATAATAGAATGGTTCGACGGATTCTCCGGCAAGGCAATCAGCAGAAAATCCTTCTCAAACGTGAAATACTTCTCGGAAGTATCAAGATTGGCAGCATTGGCAATCTTGGTTTCCAATTCGTGAAAATCCACAGGTTTGGTCACGATATTCGTGAAGCCGGTGTCCTGTGCCCTCGCCTGCTCATGGGTGTCGGTCTTGACGATAAGGGCAAAAATCGGAGTATACTTGTGACGCGGATTGGATCTGAGTATCCGGAATAACTCTATGCCCGAATCATGAGGCAGTGAAAGGCTGATGATGACCACATCCTGCTGCGTCTCCTGCGCCGCATCGATTGCTTCGCCAGTAGAAGAAACGACATTCACTTTCCAACTGGGATACGAAAAACCGCTCCGGAATTGCTCGGCGATAGCCGGCTTGTCTTCCACCAACATGATGTTGAGTGGGTCGGTCAGCTTTCTGCGTTTATCCTGGATTTCAGAGATGGGTCGAAGGTCAATCACCCGCCCCACCTTCTCAATCAGCGTCTCCTCGCTGAAAGGCTTCACAATATAGTCACGGATTCCGATCTTGGCGATCTTCAAGACGGTTTCCTTACCGGCTTCAGCGGTCAGCATGATCACTGGGATGTGCTTGAGCGAATTATCCGCCTTCAGCTTGGTGAGCATCTCAATACCATCCATGACCGGCATGGTAATATCCAAAAGGATGAGATCCGGATTCTCCTTGCTTGCGGCAGCGAGACCCTCAACACCGTTCGTACCTTCGCAGATTTCCAAGTCGAAATCCGTAAAGGCCTTCTTAACGATCATCCGGACGGCCTTTGAATCGTCGACAGTTAGGCACTTTTTACTCATGGTTCCCTCAAGTCAGACAGATCAATCTCCGGTGCGAATGAAGAGGTCAGCAACAAATGCATTCCCCTCGGTGTCGAAATAGAACGTCTCGCGCTGCGATTGGGACGTCGATTCAACACTGAAATTGGTACCTCTCAGGATCGAGGGAATGGTCAATTGGCAACTGTAACCCTTATGACTAAGCTGATTCTTGAATCCGCCAACCGTCATGTTGGCAAGTTCGCCGAGGGCATCATTCACCATCTCATGATCGCTGGGCTCAAGATCGCCCATCCCAAGTAACTGACGGGTGAGCTTGAGAGCAAGAGTGGCTTCCATACACAGATATACCATTCCGTAGATCTTGCCGCTGAAACCTACGTTGGCCGCGATCATCGGATTATTCGAATTGTAGGCGGGGGGAACGCTCTCCTCCGAGGTCATCGAGGACTCATGACGGTCCAAGTCAACCTGCATACTCAGCATGGTGGTAAAAACATCCTGAACTGCCGAGACCATCATTCCCACCAGCTCTTCTTCCGGGATTAGTATTAGCTTGGACATATTTCGAAAGCAATCTTGGTTTATGTATCGGTATAAGCGAGAGATTATTTAGCAGCAGGTTCAGGAATCTCGATCCCCTCAATCCGATACTGGTTAATCTTGTTCCTCAACGTGCGGATGCTGATCGACAAGAGCTCGGCCGCCTGAGTGCGATTGCCCGACGTCCGGGACAAAGCATGCAGGATATGCCGACGCTCCACCTCCTCCAAAGGAATCACACCACCCTCCACTGGCATGCCACCCGTGGAAGGTAAAGGAGCCTCCGAAAGAACCCGATCCGACTGCGATTCCACTGCCGCCGGAACGCCACGGCTCATCCGGATCAATCCCAGATTGGCAGGGGTAATATAGGCATTGTTATCGCAGAGAATCACGGCTCGTTCGATGGTATTTTGCAGCTCCCGCACATTTCCTGGCCAATCATGGGCCACCAATGCTTCTTCGGCAGATTTTGAATAACCTTTAACCGAATGCCCATGTTTTCTTGTGAACACTTCCAGAAATTTCACAGCAAGCAGCGGGATGTCATCCTTCCGGTCACGCAACGCAGGCACATGTATCGGGAATACGTTGAGTCGATAAAACAAATCCTGCCTGAAACGCCCGGCATCCACCTCCTTCATCAGGTCCCGGTTGGTCGTGGCCAAGACCCGCACATTGACCCGAATCGTCTTATTTCCACCCACCCGCTCAAATTCCTTTTCCTGCAAAACCCGCAACAGCTTTGCCTGGAGTTGGGGAGATATCTCGCTGATCTCGTCGAGCAGTATCGTGCCGTTATTGGCCAACTCGAAACGACCCTCCCTTCGTTGAGTCGCTCCAGTGAAAGAACCTTTTTCGTGACCAAAAAACTCACTCTCGATGAGGTTCTCCGATATCGCGGCACAATTCACCCGAATAAATGGCGCATTCACAAGCGAACTCAAGCGATGGATCTCGTTGGCCACCAATTCCTTGCCTGTGCCATTCTCGCCCGTGATAAGTACTGTGGCCTCCGTGGCCGCAACTTTCCGGATGATCTTCTTGAGATCCTGCATCGGAGCACTATCCCCGATAATGCCGCTCTTACTCTGACCTTCCGTGTTAAGGTACCGGCTGACCTTAACCAGTTGACTGAAACTCTCCGCCTTTTTGAGAATCACCTCAATCTGATCCGACGAAAACGGCTTGATCACATAGTCAAAAGCCCCTAAGCGCATGCAGTTCACTGCGGATTCCACTGAACCATATCCGGTCATCATCACCACCATAGGTTTGTCCGGATCATCCCCGATCCGCTCCAACAGATCCGTCCCATCGCCATCCGGAAGGCGCACATCCAAGAAAATCAAGTCAAACTGATCCTTTCCCATGATCGCTTCACACTCGGCGATCGTCGATGCACTCGCGACCGCATATCGACGGTTGCGCAACTGCTGTTCGAGGGTCTTTCGTATGATCAATTCATCATCAACCACAATGATTTTATCAAAGGCCATGTGCGATCTCTATGTATTCTCCAGTCTCACCGGTTTCGCATGGAGCCGAAATCCGTGCAATGGCATACCGGCATCAAGGGGTTTTTCGCTTTCAATCGAAACAAATAATGAACATAATCCCGCTTGAGTCAATGCAAGTTCATTCGGACACCCGATCCCTTCAAGAATCTTTTCAGCCCTAAATCTGCTTCCCGTGAAAACAAGTCCCATCACCTTTATCGATCATCTTGACCCGGAACTGCTAAAATGCTGGAAGAAACACCTTTCCATACCACACCAGACCGTTAAGGCAGACCGCACCCACAATCTCAAGATGGAACGTTCCTCGATCGCCATCTGGAGTCTTGAAAACGGAGAGCAGCAGGAGCTGCTCTGCCTAGTGGAAGTCACCAATGTACCCCAGCAGGACAAACAGGCGGCGATGAACTGCAGCATCCACATTCCCGGCATTGCGGCATCCAAAACCCTTCTCATGGTATTCAAAAATGCTGCATACTACGCTGAATGGTCGGAGAAAATTGTGCAGACGGTCCATGGAATGATCGAAAACAACAACCGCCAAAACCCGCCACCTGATACCCCCGCACCCAAAGAAACCACGCCACCTTCCACCAAAACAGCGGAGGCAAAAGAACCCCCACCATCCATTCCCGCAGGGTTGGATGTATTCGCTGATCCCTTGCCCGAACCATCCAAGACCAAACCATCCATCCCCCCGCCTCCCCGCCCGGCCTGAGCAATAATCCTCTCCAGAAGCGCAACCGGCGATCGAATCCGACAGGTTTTGATCCTGCACATCAACTTCCGGCTTCCCTCAAGGATCGGAAATGTATACTGATTCAGCCTCATACTTTTATGGACAGGAAACCAGTTGTACTCATCATCCGTGACGGTTGGGGCGAAAACCACAATCCCGCACACGATTCCTATAACGCGGTGAAGCTCGCCACCACTCCTGTGGCAGACCGAATTCGCAAGGAATACCCACGCACCGAGATCCTCGCATGCGGGATCGACGTCGGATTGCCCGCGGGCATCATGGGAAACAGCGAAGTCGGCCACCAGAATATCGGTGCCGGCCGTATCGTCGACCAGGAACTTGTCCGCATCGACAAGGGATTCACCAACCGCACCCTCACGACAAATCCAGTCTTTAAAAAGGCAATCGATACTGCCAACAAAGGCGGACGTCTTCACCTGATGGGCATCACCTCGGACGCCGGCGTGCATGGCATGCTGGAGCACCTCTACGGCTTGGTTCGCTTGGCTAAGGAATCGGGAGTCAAACAGGTCTTCCTGCACGCCTTCACTGATGGACGCGACACCCCTCCCGAAAGCGGGCTTGGATACATCCAACAGATCGAAGCCGAGTTCGCAAAGATCGGCCTCGGCAAAATCGCCACCGTTACCGGACGTTACTGGGCAATGGACCGCGACAAACGCTGGGATCGGGTCAGGAAAGCCTACGATTGCCTCACTGGCCGCGCCGCCCAGAAAACCGCCCGCTCCGCTAAAGAGGCGATGACCTCATACTATGCGCAACCTCTCGAGCCGTCCATGAAGGGCGATGAGTTCATCCCCGCCACCCAAATTGTAGATGAATCGGGAGATCCAGTCGCAACGATTCAGGACGGCGATGCCGTCATATTCTACAACTTCCGCGGAGACCGCCCACGCGAAATCACCCGCGCGTTCATCGACGATCCATTCGAAGGCTTTGACCGCGGTCCCAAGCTCAAGGTCTTCTTCGCAACGATGACCGACTACGAGAAGGGACTTTGCCCGAATATCCTTTTCCCAAAACCGGAAAAGATGCCGGACATCCTAGGAGAAGTGGTCAGTAGAGCCGGGATCCCGCAGTTCCGCTGCGCGGAAACCGAAAAGTTCCCGCACGTCACATTCTTCTTCAACGACTACCGCGAGGAACCCTTCCCGCTGGAAGATCGTCAGATCATTCCAAGCCCCAAAGAGGTATCCACTTACGACCAAAAGCCGGAGATGGCCGCACCCGGCGTCTGTGAAGCCGCCAAACAGGCGATCCTATCGCGCAAATATGGGCTGATTGTCGTGAACTTCGCGAACCCCGACATGGTCGGTCACACTGGATCGCTCAAAGCCGTCATCCAAGCCTGCGAAACCGTGGACCACATGGTTGGCGTGCTGCTGGATGCGGTGCGTGCAGTTGGCGGCTCCGCTCTCGTCACAGCAGATCATGGCAACTCCGACCAAATGTTTGATCCGTCCTCTGACGGACCTCACACTTCGCACACCCTCAATCCGGTGGAAGTGGTTGTCGTTGATGATCGTTTCAAGGGAAAAAACCTGCTCCCTGAAGGACGCCTTGCCGACATCGCCCCCACCCTTCTCTGCATGATGGGCCTGCCTCAGCCGGCAGCGATGACAGGCAACAACCTGATCCGTCTCTGAGCCATCTGTCCTTCGGCAGATTCGGGAGATTTGTTTCCAACAAAGGGAAGTCCGGGAATTGCCCGGATTTCCCCTTGTTCGTAATGTCTCCTGCTCAGAAATCCACAAGAGTCCCTCTGATAAAAACAGTATTTTTTGCACCATCTCATTCGCAGTGTCCTAGCTAGCAAACAGTAAGGGATTCCTGAGTATTTGGGTTGCGAAAGTGGTACTTGTGATTTTGGATGGATTGACAGAGGCAGTCCGACTGCCGTCTGCCCGCCTCATTCTTATCCGGTTCCTTCAAGCCCAGCATGCCTCTCCCTCTTCTCGGAATAGTCATTGAGGATCGGTACAACGACCACCTCCAACACATATTGGGTGCAATGTTTGCAGCCCGAAGGTCCGGTTGGAACGTATTGATTCATAGCAATCCGGCCATTTTGGCGAACATGGGCGTATCCGCACTCTACTACACGCGGTATGACATGATGGGCATTGATCGAGTGGCGGAAATGCACGCTTCGGGAATTCCTGTGTTGCTCGGTGCTGTGTCCCACGAGGGGCTTCCTGACATTGGGATCGACCACATTCACGGACACCGGATCATAGCCGCATTTCTAAAACGTCGGAGCATAAAAAAGGTCGCCTACGCCAAAGGCCCGGCCGGACATAGCCACGCCGATGAACGATTATTGTGCTTTCAGCAGGCCATGAGCCGGGAGGGGTTCCAAACTGCAGACTACCACGTTTATCAGGCGGCTTTCGATATCGAGCCTAGCGTTGAGTCGACAGTTGAAACACTAATTGCGCATCCGGATGTCGGGGCGGTGGTCTGCTGCAACGATGCATGCGCCACAGGGGTTTTACTCGCCATCAAACGGCTGGGGCTGGACCAGTTCAAGGACGTGATGGTGATCGGCTATGGCAACTCCAAGGCGATGGCGGACATTTCGCCCTACCCGTTCATCACGGTTAACACACCGCTTATAAAGGTTGGCGTCGATGGATTCCATGCGCTCAAAAGGGCTCATGAGAACAACACTATTCTGAGCGACAATATCCGGATCCGGCCAAGCTTCAATAGCCGCAACATCGAACACGGAGATCCGGCACACGAACGATTCGAATGGGACTGTGTCGACGAATACGATGGCCTATTGGTTGATCTAATCAATCTGCTCGGGCCACTAGGCCCCAGATATGGGAGAGCGCTCATGAGACATTTCAGACTCCGGATCGTCAAAGGGATGCCTCTCATTGAGAATTTCGAGCACTTCCTGATCCGCGGCATGTACTATGGGCTCAACCCTCTTGCAGCAATGACCATCCTAACGGATCTGGACCGCCAGTATGGACTGTGGTCGGCCTCGCATTCAATCGCGGACGCGAATCCCCAAACCTTTATCGGATCCCTTAGGGAAAGCATCCAATGGATCACGCTACAGCGCAAAGGTTACATCCATTCAGCAATGGCATATAGCATGATGGTATCCCAGAGCTGGGCACGCACGAAGCGGCATACTTTTGACGTCGATGAGGAGATTGGTCTGATTGCCAGCACCCTCTATAACCACCACGTGAAAAATGCCTGGCTGATGCTTTTCGACAATCAGTCGGCTTCACTTGGCGCCTACCGGGGACGAGCCAACGGATGGAGGTTGAGCGGAGGAAATGCGCTTGCATTGAATCCTCTGCACATAAGGGAGGACCTGAATCTTCCACACTTGCTCGAATCCAACAGCGAGACATGGGGAATGGAATTGCTGCCGCTTGAGACCGCGCAGAAGCGTGTATTCGGTTTTATCCTGATGGATACGGACAGTCGTTACGCGTTCATGTTCGGCCACCTCATCGACATCATCAGCGAGCGGATGGAAAATGCACTCCTCTACCGCACCATGTCGGCGTATGCACGCCAGCTAGAGGGGAACAACAAGGAACTGCAAAGCCGGAGCGATGATCTGGAAAGACAGAAACGGATTGTAGAAGAACAGAAGGCCAAGGCAGAAAAAGCGAATCTGGCAAAAAACGAATTTCTGGCAAACATGAGTCACGAAATCCGCACCCCAATGAATGCTATCATTGGGATGACAGAGGTGCTGTTGTCCGACCCCATGCCGGAAAGCCATCGCCAAATGCTCCGGTTGGTGGACACCTCTTCGAGAAATCTCCTCGGTGTAATCGACGGAATCCTGGCATTCTCGCGGATTGAATCGGGGGTGATCGAAGTGGCTCACGAACCCTATGACCTCAGACAGCTCATGTCCGATGTTGCGAAGGGGTTCTCCGGAAAAGCCCGCCAGAAAGGAATCGAAGTCATCATCGGAAATGAGGTCTCCAAGCCTCGCTTTTTCCTGGGCGATGAAACCAAGCTGCGGCAAATCCTCATGAACCTCATGGACAACGCAGTGAAGTTCACCGACATCGGTTCCATACGATTGGACGCCTCGGCCCGAATGCTGGATGACCGCAAAGCGCGAATCGAACTGTCAGTAAAGGACACAGGTATCGGCATTTCTCCAGAAACTAGAGCCAGCATATTCCAACCTTTCACACAGGGCGACATGAGCATGAACCGTCGACACGGCGGTACAGGCCTCGGGCTCACCATCGTCGAAAAACTGGTTCGTGCGATAGGTGGCAAAATAGCTGTCGATGCTCAACAAGGAGACGGGAGCTGCTTTAGGATTGAGTTCGAGCAGGACATTCACGAGGTCGCCGTGCATCAGGTTTCAGGGCATATGATGGGGCTGCTCTGTATGCAGGACTCCCCGATCATCGACGATATCCGCCGCAAGCTATCTGATTGTGGAGCAGATGTCGCGGCATGCCCGGGCGTGAATGACATGATTTCTCAGCTCAAATCCAAGTCATTCCACATCAGTGACTTTGACTTCGGAATAATGGATGGCGCCGAGTTGATCGACCTCATGCGAAAACCCGATTCCGTCGATTGGAAATCCTTTGCGTCCATTCCCTGGCTGATTCTGGAGTGGATTACTCCGGCATCGACTTACACAAGCGAGCCATCGAGCCGCATTCCCCTGTCCACACGTCTCGAAAAACCACTTTCCGTGATAGATTGTGAGCGATTCATCCGCTCGATCAGATGCGGCCGTGAGAAAAAGATACCCGTCACCTCTCCTGAAGTGCCGGAGCTGAGCACTCAGCCCAGAATACTGGTTGTCGAGGACAACCGTATCAACCAAATCACGGTTGAGAGAATGCTGTCCAAATCGGGATTCAGGGTCACGATAGCCCAACACGGGAAACAGGCGTTGGAAGCACTTAAGCATCTTGAATTTGCTGCCATCCTGATGGACGTCCAGATGCCCGAAATGAACGGTTACGATGCCACCCGAGCGATCCGAAAAATCGAACAGGAAGCAGGAAACCACATTCCAATCATTGCACTCACCGCTCACGCAATGCGCGAAGAGAAAGACCGCTGCCTGAAATGCGGGATGGATGATTACCTCACAAAACCAGTTCGCATGAAGGATCTGGTGGACACTTTGTACCGATACATACCGCAAGCATCATGAATACCGACACTTGGGATGTGATCACCATCGGAGGTGGAGCGGCAGGCACATTCGCCTCGATTATCGCAGGGGAAAACCACCCCGGGCTCAAAATCGTGATTCTCGAGGCGTCCGGACAACCGCTCACCAAGGTCAGGATCTCGGGCGGAGGCAGGTGCAATGTAACCCACCGCGAGTTTGATCCCGCTGTTCTCGCGCGCGCCTATCCGAGGGGACATCGCGAACTCCGTGGTCCTTTCAGCCGTTTTCAGCCGTCCGATATGATCGAGTGGCTCAAACAGCACCGGGTCTACACCCACACAGAGGACGATGGTCGAGTATTTCCCGTGGGCGACGAATCGATGACCATCGTCAACTGCTTCCGGGACACACTGAGCAAGCTTCAGATCCGCACCAACATCCGCACCGGTGTTTCCCGTATTGAACCATCCGAAGGGATCTGGCTGGTTCACGATAACACTGGTCAAATCCTGCAGGCGCGCCGGATTATCCTCGCGACCGGAGGATCCCCCCAGGGACACAAGCTCGCCGCAGGCGTCGGACACTCGATTATCCCGCCGGTTCCTTCCCTTTTCACGGTAAACATCAAGGATTCTTTATTGGAGGGTCTGGCAGGTTTGTCTTTCGGCAATCTCAGGCTCTCATGGAAAGGATCCAAAACCAACTACTCCGAAACCGGCCCGGCCCTAATCACCCATTGGGGATTGAGCGGACCTGCCATGCTGAGGCTATCCGCATGGGCGGCAAGGGATCTCGCAGATGCCGGATACAAGGGGACCATCTGCGCTTCCTTCGTCCCCGACCTGTCAAGGGATGATATCCTGATAAAGCTCGGCGGAATCATTCGCGCCGCATCAACCCGCAAGCCGGCCAATGCGGATGTTCCATGGGTTCCCAAACGGCTTTGGAATCGCCTTTGTGAAATCAAAGGCTGCGCGGATTTCAGATGCTGCGACCTGAACAAAGGGCAAATCCAAGGCCTTGCCGATGCTCTCTTTGCCACCGAGCTTCCCTTCGACGGAAAGAGCAACAACAAGGAGGAATTTGTCACGGCCGGCGGAGTCCCCCTGCGTGAAGTCCACATGAAAACCATGGAGAGCCGCATCACACCCGGCCTTCACTTTGCAGGCGAAGTGCTCGACATCGACGGTATCACCGGCGGCTACAATTTCCAGAACGCATGGACCTCCGGCTACCTCGCCGGAACCGCTATCGCCGACTCCGCATCCTAACACAACGCTGAACAACGAATGATAGGGGTTCAATTGTCAATGAATCGTGCATATCGGAAAAAAGAGCCTATCTGAACCCAATCCGAAATCACCAGCTTACCATCAATATGTAAGCGAGTTCAAAATCTCAGGACTTATGCATCAATGGTCTCAGAGATGAAACATAAGCCCACCCGTATTAATCTCTTCTCGATAGCGATTTCAACAAGCGCCTCGCCTCACGTCTCGACTCGCTGTCACCCGCAGCCTTTTCGAGCCATTCCCTTGCGGCGTCGATGTCGCCCGTCTCGGCATGGCATTGTCCAATGCGGAGCGGAAGAATCCATGCGTAACGCATTTTCCCGTATTCGGGCAGTATCATTCCGTGAAGGCCGACATACTCTTCCATGGCCTCCACATACGATTTTTCGCCTTTCAGGATCTCTGCGAGGCGAAACCTACATTCGTAGGCTAGATCCTTCGCACCTTTTTCCCACGCGAGAGACCATGCTTTTTCATAGATTCCGGCAGCACCCAAAGGATCACCCGAAAGCTGAACACAGCGCCCGTAAAAATACCCGAATGCCGGATTCCCCGGAAAGCGTTGGCGCAACTCGTCGAAGACCAGCTTCCCTTGCTCCGCATCATGAGTGACACTGAAATGATAGTAGCCCATGTAAAAAGCGCTTTCAATCTCAGTCCACCTGCCCTTTTCTCTGGCGAGTTTGAGATACTTCATTCCCTGCTTGGCGTCGCCACGGACTCCCATCAAATAGGAAAACGGACGCAGGAACAAGGGAACATCGTCCAGGAAACTCATCGATACTCCAACCGCGAAATAGGCATCGTAACATTCGGGCTCACGCCGGATGAGGTCTTCCAGCACTGCGAGCCCCCGACTCGCCCGGCGATAGGCACTCCACCAGCTCTTTTCCTCCAGATAGAACCTGGCCACATTGCATAAACTCACGCCATAGAGAAAAGCCTTATCCGGAGACGAAGGATCCTCGCGGTAATCCCGTTCCGCGAGCTCGACCGATGCTTCCATCTCAATCTCAGCCCGATCCCGCTTAACCGCATCCGGCTCGTCCACCAAGTATTGCCAGAAACAAGCCGACGCATGCAGGAACGACGCAAACGCATCATCCGGATTGCGGCTCCGGGACTCCTCCAAGCTGGAAAACGCTTCGGGCTCAAAATCGTATGCCGAGTGGATCATCTCCAAATCAGGAGCCGACCACATGCCCACGCAAAGACTCAACAGACTATAGATCCCGTAAATCACTGGCTTCCCTTTATTCCCCACACGTCTCTCGCCTAAACGAAAGCTCGCTTCAAACCATCGCTGATAGTCAAAAACAATAAGCTGATCATCAATACATTTCTTTCAATCCACACCCGAAGGATCAGCAACCGGATTTCCATCTCCACTTGCCGCAAAACCCACTACGGGCATGCGGTATCCAGCCGGACCGTTGAACAACACCAAACCACATCCGCGCATGGCACGCTCAGGTCCACCTGGCCAAGCGGCTTCCGCCTCCTGAATCATTGACCCATATTCCCTTCTGATAGCTTCCAGCATCGCTACATGATAGCCCGAATCCAGCACCGGATACCACAGCAAAACCGTCGCATCCGGCCACTTCCCGAATAGCCTCCCCATCCACTCGACCACATACCCATACTCGGATTTCACTTCGTAGCTCGGGTCCACAAGCACCAGCCCTCTCCGTGGCTGAGGAGGGGCCAACCTGAGAACTTCCTCATATCCGTCTCCAAATACCACCGATACTTGTCTCCCTTTAACTGTTTGTTGCAAAGCACGATGCTCCTGTGGATGTAATTCCATGAGGTGCATCCGGTCGATCGATCGCAGAATATTCCGCGCTATCACCGGCGATCCGGGATAGACTGTCGCTCCCTGTTTTTCCCGGATTTTACGGATGATCCCGTCCAGTCGCCGATCGATCTGACCCGTCCGCAACGCGTAAGTGATCCCGGTCTCTGCCTCCCCCGTCTTAAGCGCTTCCGGAGCATCCAAACGATAAAGCCCGCGCCCGGCGTGTGTCTCGATGTAAGTCATCGGTCGGGAACTTCTGACGAGCCGACTCAACAAGTCCACCAAAACAGTGTGCTTGAAGACGTCCGCCCGGTTTCCGGCATGGTACAAATGCTGATAGGAAAGCATGCTCCAATATTCGCCATCCTTCGCGCTGCCGTCAACACCAGCATCCGCTGGCCGGGCAGGATCGCAGCGCCACGCCCGTTTGACACTGATCTGCCATTAGTGCTTGATCCGACCGGCTGGACATGAAAGATCATCACTTTTCACGATGCACACCCGGGTTACATTCAGCCGACTCATGATCCTGACACTTGCCTTATGGTGGGCGGGATTTGTGTGCATCGGAAATGGGACCGTTCAGGACGCCGGAGCTGTATCCCAACCCATTTCCGAAATCCACTCGCCGGCCTTCGCCACTCGTTTTCGGGTGACATCCGACGATGGTCAGCAGATTCTTTCGATTGAGAATGGAGCAGCCGAAACCGCAAACAACAGCTGGTTGCTTATAGGAAAAAGCGACCCTGAGCCTGAAGGCAACACCTTAGCGGTTCTTCGCCTGCCCCTAACCCGGGTTGCACTGCTGTCCACCACTTTCCTGGCCCACTTCTCCGTTCTTAATGCCACCGATACCATCTGCGCGGTTGACAACGCAGCCTATGCCTTCGACACCGGGGTCCGCGAACGGATCCGGAACGGAAGTATTCCGGAAATCGGCGAAATGGACACCTTGGATCTGGAAACGGTCATCCATCTGCGACCCGATGCCATTTTTGTAAGCGCGGGAATGGGAGGTGCACCCGGCCGGAGGGACCGGCTCGAAAAACTCGGAATACCGGTCATCGAGATCCCCGATTTCCTCGAGCCCCATCCCCTGGGCCGTGCGGAATGGATCAAGTTTTTCGGGCTGATGCTCAACCGATCCGATCTCGCCGAAAATCATTTCAACACCGTGCAAACCCGCTACGAAGGCATTCTCGCGCAGGCAGCATCGATCCCCGCGGAAAACCGGCCAACCGTGCTACTGCACTCTCCCTTCCAAGGGCTCTGGCACCTCCCTTCGGCAGACAGCTACGCCGTCCGGCTCATTCAAGATGCGGGAGGCCGATACCTGTTTCCGGATTTGAAAGCACACGGGGCCCGACCCTTCGACTTCGAGTGGGTGTTCGCCAACGCCCGCCACGCCAACATCTGGATGCAAGTGGACGCAACCTCACTGAAGACCTTGGCTGCTTCGGATCCACGCTTCACCCGTTTCGACGCCTATCAATCGCAGCAGATCTACACCCATTTCAAACGGACCAATCCATCTGGCGGAAACGACTTCTACGAAAGCGGAGTCATTCATCCGGACCGGATCCTCGAAGACCTCTTCAGCATCTTCTCCAACTGGCCCAACGATGTGCCGGAAGAGAAACTTCACTACTTCGTGCGGCTACATTGAAATCATGAAACGGATCCAACCCATCTCCGTCTTCATCGCGCTTCTATCCGCGCTCGGCTTGTGTCTGTTAGTCGACCTAACCCTCGGATCCGTCCGCATACCCGTCCGCCAAATCCCCAGTATCCTATTCTCAGCAGACGCAGACCCCACCCTTCGGTTCATCCTGCTTGAAGTCAGGCTACCCTACGCACTCACCGCAATCCTGGTCGGCATGGGCCTTGGTTTGGGTGGTATGGTCATGCAGACTCTGCTTCGCAACCCATTGGCCGAACCGTTCATTCTCGGGATCAGTTCAGGGGCCAGCCTGGGGGTCGTAATCATGTCTCTCGGGCTTGGGGTGCAATGGCTGAGTGCCACCGGTTTGAGCAGTCCGATGCCGGCATTTTCCATGGTGACCGGGGCCTTTCTTGGATCTTCGCTCCTGATGGCGCTGGTTATCGGA